>ERZ772883.2376-NODE-2376-length-11850-cov-5.280288_pt1 | contig 11850 bp, 9 predicted proteins | sample MGYA00580575_ERZ772883 | MGnify/ENA primary metagenome ERZ772883 (study PRJEB29015, sample SAMEA2737666) | human gut metagenome | biome: human gut; feature: human-associated habitat; material: faeces | place: China | collected 2012 ...
CTCCATTGCATAATGTTCATTAATATATTCTAAAGCTTTATGGACTATAGGATGCTTTAATCTTATCACACAAACAAATGTTCTTCAATTTTTTTGTTTAAATTTGTTATATTTTATTTATTAAAATCACTTTCATTATAAATAAAAAATATCTAGAAATATGATCTAGATATGATTAAAAATTATAATTTCCACTTAGTATCTCTTTTATATATCTTAAATACAATACAAAATAATTTGCTTTTTCTATGTTTTCTTCTACAGTTACATCTGCTATACTTACTTTTTTACCATCTTCTTTTATTATTAATGTTCCTACTTTTTCACCTTTATTAATTGGTGCCTTTAACTTATTTAAATTTAATTCGTAACTTACTTCTCCTACTTTATACCCCTTTTTATTTATTCTAACTACATCATCCATAACTACTATATTTGCTTTATCTTTTTTTCCTTTATCTACTTTGACATTATCTATTATTTCTTCTTTTGTTATATAAGTATGTTTTTGATATAAATTATATCCATAATCTAAAAGTGCACTTACTTCACTATTTCTTATTGTACTAGTTGGTTCTCCCATTACTACTGCTATTAATCTCATATTATCTTTATTTATTGTTGCGGTAAGACAGTATCCAGCTTCTTCTGTATAACCAGTTTTAAGTCCATCTACACCTTTATAGAATCTTACTAATTTATTTGTATGTGAATATTGCTATAATGAGTGGTATCGCTTCTTAATGAAATGATACCATGATTTTTAGTTTTTTTAAATGGTTTAATTACTATTTAATACTTCATTTAATATAATGGATTTATGTCAAAAAGATATTTATAACTTTTTAAAAATATCATCATCAAATTAGTCAGCATATGAAACAGGAAAATCCTTATTTCAATCCAATCTATTTATAAAAACATAATCTTTCATAAGATAATTTATTAAAAAAGTAATCGATAGATACTACTTTTATTTTTGAATAAAAAAATAGTAATTAACAATTTCTATCATTAATTACTATTTTACATGCAACTTTTTAATAAATTTTTACTTTATATATTTTTCTTTATTTTCCTTAATGATAATGCATATGAGTCCATTATATTAACATCATAATTTCCTTTTTCTATCTCATCTATTATATTAATAATTTCTTCTAATGATATACCATTAGGTAGAATTGGATAAGCATGAATTTTTTTGCCATATTCATCAATAATAATATTAGGATTATAAGAATAATCAATATTGTTTAATATTCCTTCAAAAGCAAACATAAAATTTGCCTTAACCTTATTAATCAACAGTTTGTTTTTTTCTAAAAAAGATAATGTTTCACATATAGATTCATAATCATCTCTATAATCGATTAAAAGATTAAGACTTGGCTTTATTCCTTGCTCATTTAGTTTTTCTAACATTCTTTCTAATCTGATTAAATAATTTTCAGGATTAGATGTTTTATTCATTAATTTTAAAGTTTTAACTGAACCTGATTCAAATCCAATACTTGCTTTTGCAATTCCAGCTTCTCTTAAATCATCAATATAATATTCCCAACGATTATCAACATGTAGTTCAATATTCCATTTAATCTTTTTTGTTTTAAGATATTCTAATTTCTTTTTTGTTTCTCTATAATTTACCCCAAAATTAGCCGCAAGTAAATTTGCATTAGCATTTTCTCCATAAACTTTTTCTAATTCATCAACATTTTTTTTAAAAATATCAATTGGAACATTTTGATACCTATCTTTAACACATGAATTAAGACAAAATTGACAAGAAAACGGACAATTTCTACTTTCTTCTACATACGGCAAATATTTTTGATACTGTGGAAATTTTTTAAAATTAATTATTTGAAAATTAATTTGTGGAAATTTATCATTTGAATTATAAAAATCATTTGAATTTGAAGTAATAATAGAATTTATTGATTCATCGCTATTATTTATTATCTTATTGTATAAATTATATATTGTATATTCTGCATCACCTAATATTATATAATCAATATTCAAAGAATCTTTAAACACTTGCTCTTTTATGCTTTTTATTTGCCAACCAGACATAACAATTTTAATAGTTGGTATTTCTTTTTTAATAATTTCAGCAATTTTTAACGATTCTAAATATTCCCATGCACAAGTACAACTAATTCCAACCATAATAGTATCATTATCTAATTGCGAAATTATACTCTGTGCATCAGTCGGATCAATTACTTTCACAATTTTATTGCTAACATTTTTTGCATCAAGAACAGCAGAACAAATTAATAATCCAGGATTCATATAATCGCACCCCTTTGTCAATGCCAATGGCATATCATAGCTTGGATATGATAATTTCATATATGGTGGACTAATTAATACAACTTTACTCATCTTGTTAATCCTAAAATTTTATTCTTTTCAGCTTCTAAATCAACTAACCCTATTGCATTTCTTAATTCTAACATAGATTCATCTGCAATCTTTTTAACTTTCAATGTACCATTATATAGTAAATCAAAAGCTAGTTTTCTATTTTCTAAATATGGTTTCATCCTATCTCTCATAGGTTGAAGAACAATATCTAATGATTTTATAAGAACATTTTTTGCGTCTCCTTCTGTTAAAATATTATCCTTATACATATTATTAATTGAATCATATTGTTCTGGATTAAAAATTCTTATGTATTCAAGAACAACATTAATTCCAGGTTTTCTATTTTCAACCCATTTCATTTTTTCTACTTTTCTAACTACATCATCATGGGTATCTCTTATATATATAGCATTATCTAATGATTTACTCATCTTATTTGAACCATCTGTTCCAACAATATGATTATTATCTGTAGTAATATATCTTGGAACTTTAAAATTTGAATTAAACTCATTATTTAAATATCTTATTATCTCTTGTGCAATCATTATATGATCAATATTATCCTTTCCTACTGGAACAACATCAGTTTTAAGAGAAAATACATCTGCTGCCTCCAAAACTGGATATGCTACAAGACCTAATGATACTTCATCTTGATTTGAATGCTTACTCATTTCAATTAAACTTGGTGTATTATTAACTCTATCGATTTTCACATAATTTTGAAATATCCCAAAAACATGTGATAAATTTGGAATTTGAGATTGCAAATAAAATGTAGTTTTGTTTGGATCAATTCCCATTCCAATAGCATCTATAATCATATTAATAGAATTTTCAAATATTGTATCTATTTCTTGTTTTGTTGATTTTGTAGTCAACATGTGTATATCAGAAATTATAAAATAATTTTCATAATTTTCTTGTAAATCAGCGAAAGTTTTAAATGCACCAACATAATGCCCTAAATGTAACTTACCCGTTGGTCTACCACCAGATAGCATAATTTCTTTCATTTTATTTCACCTTCTTAATTTTTACAATATCTCCATTTTTTATTTTATATTTTGAAGAAAAATGGTCTCTTACTATACCTATTTCAGTATACCCAAAAGAACTTCCCGGATATATTATTATTTCACCGTCTTCTTTTTCCATCATTCGTTTATTATATATTACTTCTAGTTTTTCATTATTAAATTCAATCAAAAATTTATCACCGTTTTTAGGTTCTTCTTTAAATTTATGAAACAATTTTAAATTACCAAAATTATCAATATGAATTACTGTACCTTCTTCCATATCAACGTGTCTAATTTTAGATATATCAAACGGATTACCCAACTTATTTATTGGTGCACCACTTGCAATTTTTCCAACAGCAGGTGCATGAACATATTTTCCTCCAAAAGGAACGAATCCAGGATCAAATAATTCATATAATTCATCACAACCGAAATCTTTAATAAGCCAACTAAATGCACCAGTATTAGTTCCTTCAAAAATTATATTTTTTTTCTTGGTTTTACCCACAATTCTTTCAGTTCTTAATTTTAAAGGATTTACAATAACACATATAATTGTACCCTCAGGATATATTTCTGCAATTAATTTAACTAAAAAATTAACATTTACAATACTATATGAATCAACAGGAACAACTGGTTCAATACAAACATCATAATCGTTAGAATTGCTATAAATAGATCCTCTTATTTCTTGCCATGCAACATCTACGCAATCCGTTAAAACGACAACTTTTCTTTTCATTTAACTATCCTCCTCTTTAAATTTACAATTATCTATTGTTAAATTTAATCTTTCAAAAATTTGCTTTCCACCCCAACCAGTAATCAAACAATTACCTAATTGAAGCTCGCTATTTATTTTTTTTAATTCATTTAACGACTTACTTTCAATTCCTAAATATGGTTCACATCCTGGCCAATTTATTATATTTACCGAAATGTTTCCACGTTCATATTTTGTGATTTTTCTTTCTTGATAACCGGTTTCTACCATCAAATATGACTTCATAAAATTTTTTGCATTTTTTAAATTATCGAATTTTATTAACATACCTTTTTCTTTTCTGTAATGTTCATTCCCCATATCAAGTAATTTAAATTGAACATTTATTTTCTTATTGGATATTTGTATCCTAAATATTACATTATTTGCAATTAATGCTTTATCCTTAAAATCATAAGTATATATTTTTTGATTGATTATTTTTTTCTTAAATCCATTATTTAACAAACTATCAATTATATTATCTTTATCAATATTAAATACAACTTCTTCAAACTTATTATCTTCCTCAATAGCCATAATGCCATTAAATTTTTCAAAACTATCATTCAAAATACTACTCATATAATTAAAATTTTCAAATAGAAAATTAATCTTTTCTTTTGGTTTTAATTTTTCAAAATCAATTATATTTTCGTTAAAAGCATCTATTATATAAAGATTATCTTTTTTAAATTTAAAATCATCAACATAAATACAAGGTTTAACTAATTCTCTAAGAATATTGGCAAAATGTGAAAGTTTTGCATTTTCTTTCAATATTACACCTTTACTTGATAATAATAATTCTAAATCATTGAAATTATATTTTTCGTTTTGAAACAAAATTTCGCCCATACCATTATTTGTAATATTTTCTATTTTTCCTATCGAAAACCCTTTTGAAATAGAAATACATTTTTTTAATATGATTGAATTATCATAACTTAAATTAAACTTTACTTCTTTGTTAACTATTGGTCTTGCTTGAAAAATGTAAAGAACACCCTTTTTATCAAAGCCCCATTCTATATCAACTTCATAATTTAATCTTTTTCTTATGGCATCAATAACATTAATCAATAATTTTATTTCTTCATCAACAATACTATCTTTTTCATTATAATCAATTTCCAAATGTGTAATATTTCCCATGCCTTCAACAACATTAGTACCTAATCCTTTTGTTGACTCGATAATATATTTTTTACTTTGATCGAGAGGATTACAACTAAACATTACACCTGATTTTATGACTGGTGCAACTTCTTGTATCAAAACAGCCATACTTTCTTTTTTTAAATTAATATTATATATTTTACTATATAAATATGAATTCTTATTAAATAATGATGCATATACTTTTTTTATTGCTTCTATTATTTTTTCATCAGTTTCAATATTCAAGAATGAATCATACTGCCCAGAACCACTGAAAAAGATAGAGTCTTCACATGTTGCTGAACTTCTTATAACTAGTTTATTATTACCAAATTTTTTATGTATACTACATAATATTTCTTTTTCTAATTGTGGATTAATGAAAATATTTTCAAAATTTGAAAGATCTATATTTCCATTTTCATCAATTATTTTTTTGAAAAGTGAATTAGGCAATATTAATGTTTCTGGAACAAAAACATTAGAACTATCATTAAATAAATTCATCAATATTTTTAAATTATTTCCTTTTTTTCCATAATTTTGCCTATTATCACTAAAATTTTCAATTATCTTAGACATATTCAACTCCTCTCATAAGTTTAATTATCTTCCTCTTCTTTTATGACTCTCATCAAAATCCATAGAATCATCAATATTAGTATATATACTATGTCTAAGTTCCATATCTTCAAAGTATTCAACACCTATTGCTCTTCTAACTCTTTTTAAAACCTCAGCTGCTTTTTGTCTTGCTACTTTACTTCCCTCTTCTAACATATCATATACATAATCAATATGTTGTTCATAGTAATGTCTTCTTTCTCTTATTGGTGCTAATGTTTCTTGAATTACATTATTTAAAAACCTTTTTATTTTTACATCTCCAAGTCCGCCTCTTCTATAATGTGCTTTTAGTTCTTCTAAATTTTTATATTCTGGTAAATACTTTTGAAAATGTTCATCTGTACATAAAGCATCTAAATACTTAAATACTGCATTATTTTCTACATCTCCTGGATCTTCTACTCTTAAATGATTTGGATCTGTAAACATACTCATTACTTTCTTTTGTATTACTTCTGGTTCATCTGATAAATAAATGCAATTATTTAATGATTTACTCATCTTATTTTTTCCATCTGTTCCGGGTAATCTTTTACATATATCTTTATCTGGTGTTATTAAATATGGTTCTACTAATGTTTCCCCATAGATAGAGTTAAATGTTCTGACAATTTCTCTGTCCTGTTCTAAGATTGGTTCTTGATCTTCTCCACCAGGTACATATCTTGCATCAAAAGCTGTTATATCCGCTGCTTGACTTATTGGATATGTTAAAAATCCTACTGGTACACTTTTTTCAAATCCTCTTTCTTTTATTTCTGTTTTAATTGTTGGATTTCTTTGTAATCTTGATAATGTAACCAAATTCATATAATACATTGTTAATTCTGCTAATTCTGGTATTTGAGATTGAACAAAAATAACACTTTTTTTAGGATCTATTCCTACTGCTAAATAATCAAGTGCAACCTCAATTAAGTTTCTTCTTATTTTTTCAGAATCTCTTGCGTTATCTGTTAATGCTTGTAAATCAGATATAAATATATAGGGTATATATTTTCCTGATTCTTGCATTGCTACCCTATTTCTTAATGAGCCAACATAATGTCCTAAATGTAATTTCCCTGTTGGTCTATCTCCTGTTAATATTATTTGTTTTTCTTCTTTCATATTTTCCATTTTAATCTCTCCTTTTATTTAATTCTTCCTTTGTTTTTTAAATTATTATAATATGCTAAATATTCAGCTATATCATAATTATCATTTATTTTTTTAAAATTGAAATATATATCGTTATCACACATTTTTGCTCTTTCTAATGCGTCATCATATACTTCTATAATTGAATTTATCAAAAATTGAATATTATCTTTTCTTAAGTCAACCCAACCTATTTTTGACCATTTTTCTATATTTTCTTTGTTCAAATTATTATCTTCATTTACATTAGGAACTAATGAATAATCACCAATATAAAAATTGTAATCATTATCTAACACTGGAATACCTAATGTAATAATTTCTTCTAATATAGAATCATTAATCTGCAAATTAACTTGTTTTACAATATTATCTATATTTTCATTTTTTAACATTGTTACTGTTGGATATGCTTCTTTAATCAAATATAGTTCATACAATTTTTTTGATAAAGTTACGCCTAAATTTCCTGTTGCAATGCCATAATTATATTTAGTATCATTAAACTTATTATTAATATCATAAATCATTTCTCTACCTAAATATGTTGGCTTTAGCATTGCGCTATTTAAGGATGATAATATATCATTGCTTGACTTTCCTTGAATACAATCAATCACCTTATTTGCTACTTCTTCTTTGGTAATTCCTTCCATTTGACCAATAGCTGTCAATACATTTAATTCCATTTTTGAATAAACATGATTCTCACCAGCTCTAACAACTGGAAATCTTAAATATTCATTTGTAATTGTATTATTGTATTCTATTTTATTTTTATCAGTAATCTTATATGAAGTAGGTACTACTCTTTTAAATAATAAACCTTTGTCGGTCTCTATTGGTTCACATTTTACCGAATCGTAGCCTACAAATGTAGCTGGAATTATTAATGATATATTATTTCCCATTGTATGTTCTAAATTCCATAATAATTGATGTAAGACACCAGATGCAGCTATTTTTCCCATTAATGCACTTGATAGATTGATTTTAGGATTATCACCATGAGTATATGGCATATTTATTCCCATACCACCTAAACCTGTTGTCGATACTTTAACATACTTTTTAACATTGTATGTTTCAATTCCATATTTTAAACTATAAACGAAATTTATAATTTTAGTTGTATAGTCGTCAACCAATAATTTTGTAGAACAAGAATTAGGATCTTCACAATAACATTTGAAATTATACTCCGGATTATAAGCATTTCCTAAAACAGTTGCTGTGTTTATTGCATCAATAATCAAAGTTGGATTATATTTTTTTATTAAAGTTACAATAGTTGATTTTTCCAATATTGACTGATTAATCTCACAATAAAAGTAATTAATTATATCTTCGCTTTTATCATATAAATTGCGATTGTTTAAATCCTTTAAATTATATGGCATAAATATGTTTCCATAGCTTGATATAAATTCTATGTTAGGATACATTTCTTTATATTTGGCACATACAAAATTGCTTTCTTCTTCAGTTAAATTGTGAATTATTACTTTCATGGGGTTATTTAACATTATTTTATTTAAAATTGCTTTACCAATTTGACCAGTACCTATAATTAAAACTATTTTATGATTCATTTTCCTTCTTCCTCCTTTAAATCATCAATATTAGTATATATACTATGTCTAAGTTCCATATCTTCAAAGTATTCAACACCTATTGCTCTTCTAACTCTTTTTAAAACCTCAGCTGCTTTTTGTCTTGCTACTTTACTTCCCTCTTCTAACATATCATATACATAATCAATATGTTGTTCATAGTAATGTCTTCTTTCTCTTATTGGTGCTAATGTTTCTTGAATTACATTATTTAAAAACCTTTTTATTTTTACATCTCCAAGTCCGCCTCTTCTATAATGTGCTTTTAGTTCTTCTAAATTTTTATATTCTGGTAAATACTTTTGAAAATGTTCATCTGTACATAAAGCATCTAAATACTTAAATACTGCATTATTTTCTACATCTCCTGGATCTTCTACTCTTAAATGATTTGGATCTGTAAACATACTCATTACTTTCTTTTGTATTACTTCTGGTTCATCTGATAAATAAATGCAATTATTTAATGATTTACTCATCTTATTTTTTCCATCTGTTCCGGGTAATCTTTTACATATATCTTTATCTGGTGTTATTAAATATGGTTCTACTAATGTTTCCCCATAGATAGAGTTAAATGTTCTGACAATTTCTCTGTCCTGTTCTAAGATTGGTTCTTGATCTTCTCCACCAGGTACATATCTTGCATCAAAAGCTGTTATATCCGCTGCTTGACTTATTGGATATGTTAAAAATCCTACTGGTACACTTTTTTCAAATCCTCTTTCTTTTATTTCTGTTTTAATTGTTGGATTTCTTTGTAATCTTGATAATGTAACCAAATTCATATAATACATTGTTAATTCTGCTAATTCTGGTATTTGAGATTGAACAAAAATAACACTTTTTTTAGGATCTATTCCTACTGCTAAATAATCAAGTGCAACCTCAATTAAGTTTCTTCTTATTTTTTCAGAATCTCTTGCGTTATCTGTTAATGCTTGTAAATCAGATATAAATATATAGGGTATATATTTTCCTGATTCTTGCATTGCTACCCTATTTCTTAATGAGCCAACATAATGTCCTAAATGTAATTTCCCTGTTGGTCTATCTCCTGTTAATATTATTTGTTTTTCTTCTTTCATATTGCCTCCTTTCCTATATTTTATCATACTATTTTTTACAAAAATCACGTATTTTTCTTTTTGCCAAACTTGTTTGGGCTTTATCTATCCAATCAACTCTAGGTCCATAAGATAAATCATCAGTAATAATTCTAACTCTATCTTTATTTTGAAGCATATAATCTATTGGGACATATTCATCATTAACAAATACCCCTACCATAGTATTTCCTATATCGGTATGAATTTTATATGCGAAATCTATTGGTGTTGACCCTTTTGGAAGTTCTATTATATCTCCCCTAGTTGTATATACATAAACTCTATCTGCAAATAATTCACTTTTTACTTGTTTAACAAATTGTTGATTATCACCAAACATAGAATTAATTTCAATTAATGATTTAAAAAATTGAAATTTTTGTTTTAAGTCTTCTTGCATTACATCTCTTGCTTTTCCCTTTTGTTCATCCCAATATGCAGTTAGTCCAAAGGATGCAACTTTATCCATATCAAATGTTCTTATTTGTGTTTGCACTAATCTATCATCTGGTCCAAACACAGTTGTATGCAAACTTTGATACATATTTGTTTTAGGATTGCATATATAATCTTTAAACTTATCATTTATTGGATGATATTCTTGGTGAATTATTCCTAACGTATAATAACAATTTGCTATATTATCCACCATTATTTTAAGTGCTAACAAATCATGTATATCAGATAATTTATGGCCTTCACTTAATCTTTTATATATACCATAAATATTTTTAGTTCTAACTTTTATTTCATTAGGTATACTGTTATTTTTTAATAATTGCTCTATTTTAGATAACATTTCAGTTAAACAATAACTACTAGTCTGTTCTAATTTTATCTTACGTTCTTCTATTTGTCTATACATATCTGGTTTAAGATACTTTAATGATAAATCTTCTAATTCTGATTTAATTCGATATGCTCCAATATAATAAGCTAAAGGTACAAATATTTCCATTGTTTCAATAGAATTTTCCTTTTGTTTAAATTCAGACTTAAATTGTAGTGTTCTCATATTATGAAGTCTATCAGCAAGTTTAATAATTATTATTCTAACATCTTCTGTTATTCCTGTTATTATTTTTCTAGTATTAGCATAATTTTGATCTTGCTTAGATGAGAAATTCATTTTAGATAATTTGGTTACTCCATCTACTAAGTTAGCAATATTTTGATTAAAGTCATGTGATATATCTTCTTTAGTAGTACTAGTGTCTTCTAATGTATCATGTAATAGCCCTGCACATATCGTATCTTTATCAGCATGCATTTCAGTAAGTATATAAGCAACATTTAATGGATGACTTATATATGGCTCTCCACTTTGCCTTCTTTGACCTGAGTGTAAATTTGCTGCATATTCATATGCTTTTTTTACAATTTCAATTTCGCTAGAATTATATTCTTTTAACTTATCTAATAAATCTTGCAATTCAATATTATTCATTTAAACACCTCCAATAGAAAAAGTCGGCGCAAAAACTTACGTTTAACATGCGCCGACAAGACATAATTTTAAATTTAGGCAGAAATTGAAGTATGAGCAAATAACACTAACACTATTAAAAATGTTAATGCAATTTTCTTTAAGACAACATTTAAATATCATATTTGCTAGTTTTCTCATACAACATTTCTCCTAAGTAATTTAAATAGTATTCTACCATATTTTTCCATATAGTCAACACCATTTTAAAAAAAATTAAATTAATATAATTTTTTTAAATTAAACTTCAAAAAAAGAATCTGATTTTAATATTTCAGATCTTCTTTAATTAGATTTAATATTTTATTATGTTTTTTAGCAATACAACTTTGTGTACAATTAAATATCTTTGCTAATTTTTTTTTGAGTTATTTTTTTAGTTTTAATACCATACAAACTACATATAATAAAATTATCTTCATTACTTAATTTATTCAAAGATTTTTCTAATTCTTCTTTTGTTTCTTTTAGGGAATAACCCGATACATATTGGGTTGTTACACCATTCTTCATATTTTTCTTGGTATCCTTTCATTTTCTA
>ERZ772883.2378-NODE-2378-length-11842-cov-2.939849_pt1 | contig 11842 bp, 8 predicted proteins | sample MGYA00580575_ERZ772883 | MGnify/ENA primary metagenome ERZ772883 (study PRJEB29015, sample SAMEA2737666) | human gut metagenome | biome: human gut; feature: human-associated habitat; material: faeces | place: China | collected 2012 ...
GGCTCCGATTAGCGGTTCTCCTGCCGAAGTGACAACACCCGAAATGGTTTTCGACTGGGCAAATACAGAACTGCTGCAAGCCACGAAAAGCAACAAGAAGACAAGAAAACGTTTCGTTTTGTTCCTTGTGTGTCTTTTGGTTAGAATCTCTTTTTCCATGATTAGATTGTGTGTAATAATTATTTTTGTTTTTGCACTGTTATTTTATTTTTCTTGCGATTGAAATTCCGGGAAATTTCGTATGTCAAAAATAGTCGCTTATTCTCTTTATGGCTTGCACATATACCTATTACTATTTTCGTATCGGGACGGACATTTGTAAAAATGTAGCGAAGAGTTAAAGATTTGTAGCCCGGTTGCTACATTTATTATATTTGAATAAAAAATATTACATTTGTATTTGAAACACGCCGATGTGTTTTTTTAAGAGGATTTTTATTTAGATGAGGATATATAAAACAATTTTCTTAATATTATTATACTTCACGGTCTTTCCGGTTGCCGCCAATACCGATAGATTCTATGGTTTGCAGGAGGGATTGTCCAATAGCCATGTCAATAGCATCTATCAGGATCGCACGGGGCTTATATGGATTTGTACCGATAATGGATTGAACAGTTTCGACGGGGTGGAATTTAAGACCTATTATCACGTCTTGGACGACACGACCTCGCTCGGGAACAATTCGGTCTTGTCGATTTACGACGATACCAAGGGCAATCTGTGGGTGGGCACGACGGGCGGTTTGCAACGGCTCGACCGGGAAACCGACAGGTTCTCGACGGTGCATTTCTCGTATCCGTATATAACCGATTTCAGTTATGTGAGTTGCATTATCGAAGACAGCCGTGGGAACATTTGGCTGTCGACCAGCCGGGCCGGCGCCATTTGTTTGAAGGGCGACGAGCATAGCCCGGTCTACTATTTGCCTACCAACAGCAATATATGTTCCGATAAAATCAACACGATATACGAAGACCGGTTTGGGAATATATGGATCGGGTCGCAGGACAACGGAATAAGTGTGTTGAATATGGAGACACACACGATTGTGAATTATGCGCACGACCCTGCCGATGTGAACTCCTTGTCGAGCAACAAAGTGTTTTCGTTTGTCGAGTTGCCCGATGGCAACATGTTGATAGGCATGATCGATGGCGGAATAGACCTCTTTGACTATTCTTCCAAGAAGTTTATACGCAATTATATCCCTTCGGTCAAGGGGGCTTTCACTTTGAAAGAAGGAAAGGACAATAATGTGTGGATAGGAACCGACGGTAACGGGCTTAAAAAGTTCGATTATCGCACTCGGGAAGTGAGCACATATGATTCCGATTTGACCAGCATCGACATGCATCACGCCAAGGTGCATGGGATACTCGAAGACCGGCAAGACAATTTGTGGCTTGTGCTGTACCAGAAAGGTATTCTGATGGTACCCCAGCAGGAACGTATTTTCCATAACTGGGGATTGAACTTCTTTCACCCCGAGTTGAATATCGGGTCGGAGTGTGTGCTGAGCATTCTCGAGGACTCGTCGCGCAGGGTGTGGATAGGAACCGACGGCGACGGGATATACCGGTTGAACGCCGACCGTGAAGTGGATCGCCACTATACCGCGGACAAACTGCCTGCCGGAGTGGTGCTGACGATTTTTGAGGATAGCCGCGGGCGCATTTGGCTGGGAACCTATTTGCACGGGCTGTTTCTGTATGACGAGCGCTCCGACAGTTTCCAAAGCATACGGTTGCAGACCGGAGGGAGAGAGATAAAAGATATTTACATTATCGAGGAAAATACCGATGGAACCCTTTGGATAGGAACCAACGAAAACGGCTTGTGCCTGTATAACCACGACACGAAAAAACTCGAAAGCTACACCTACGACATGTTGTCCAAAGGCAATCAGATACCCAGCAACTCGGTGCATACGATTCTCTTCGGGAGTGACAGTTTGGTGTGGATTGGTACCAGCAGTGCCGGCATCGCTTGTTTCGACCAGAAAACCGGCCAGTTTCGTGACTACAATGTCGAAAACGGGAAGCTGAAAAACAACAACATTTATGCCGTGGCGCAAGATTCGGCTGGCAACGTTTGGGTGGGCACGAAAGGCGGTTTGCACTATATCGACTTGACGAGGGACACCACCTTGCTATATACCGAGGCCGACGGCCTGTCCAACGCCTCTATCGCCGGGATAGAAATCGACGATCGTGGAAATCTGTGGATAAGCACGTCGCTGGGGCTATCGTTTTACGATGTGAAAAGCCACACGTTTTCCAATTTTTACACCTCCGACGGCTTGCAGAACAACGAGTTTAGGCGGGGGGCGCACTTCCGCTCAAAGACGGGCGAGATGTTTTTCGGCGGGATAGTCGGTCTTACGGCGTTTTATCCGTTTGCCCTTCATGCCGAGCATGAATTGATGCACCTCATGTTTACCAACCTCTATTTCTACAACGAGAAAATAAAGGTGGGCGATGATGAGGCCGCTGTGTTGAAACGCAATATCAATGCGACGGAGCGGATAAAGATAGGCTACGACATACGGAGCTTCTCGATCGAGTTTGCCGCCTTGGAATACAATTCGCCCGAGAAGGTCGTCTATCAAGTAAAGATGGACAACTTCGACACCGAGTGGCGCACCTTGCCGACCGGTAGCCGTCTGGCGACCTATACCAATTTGAATCACGGTGCATATACCTTTATGGTGAGGGCTTTCTTGCCGGGAACCAAACCGGTAGAGCGGAGCCTGTCGATTGTCGTGACGCCCCCATTTTGGCTCACATGGTGGGCAAAGACATTCTATCTCTTGTGTGTCTTGGCCGCATTGTGCCTGTTTGTCTACATGATGGAGCGCCGTATCCGCCGCAAGAAAGTAGATATACAAAAGGAGAACGACAATCTCATCATGCAGTCCAAACTTCAATTCTTCACCGATATATCGCACGAAATCCGAACTCCTTTGACCTTGATTCTCTCGCCCATAGAGGCGCTCATTAAAGAGACTCCCGAGGGCCCTTTGCAAAATGTGTATAAAATGATTAACCAGAACGGACAACGCATTTTGCGGCTGATCAACCAAGTGATGGAAATGCGGAAACTCGATCGCGGGCAGGTGCGGCTGTTGACCGTGCCCACCGATGTCGATACGTTCTTCCGGGCGATAGCTTCGTCGTTCGACAACATCGCCGAGGAGAAGCATATACAGTTCGAGATACATGTGGAGCCGGGCTTGCCCACGGTTTGGATCGACCAAGAAAAATTGGACAAGGTGGTGTTCAATGTCCTTTCCAATGCGTTTAAATACACCCCCGAGGGCGGGAAGGTAACAATTGAGATAGGGAAGGACGGCGGCGACTTGAAAATCCGTATCGCCGACTCTGGCGAGGGTGTCCCGGCCGAGCAGCGGGAATTGATATTCAATCGGTTCTATCAAATACCTACAAAGAACAACCGCAATAAAATGGGTACGGGCATAGGGTTGCACCTCTCCCGCAGCCTTATGGAGATACACCACGGGCGCATTTATGTAGAAGATTCCTCGGCTGGTGGGGCGGTGTTTGTCGTCACATTGCCGCTGAACAACGATTATTTGAAGAAAGAGGAGATGCAGACCGAGGCCTCGGAAGACAGCTTGGCCACGCTCGTGCAGCCCGCTTTGCAGGATTTTGTAGAGGAGGTACAGGAAGAACCGTTGCAAGGAGCCGCCTCGATGTTCCGCTACAAACTCTTGGTGGTGGAAGACGACAAAGAGATACGCAAATATTTGAGAGAGATTCTGGGGCGTGAATATCGAGTGCTTGAGGCCGAAGACGGGTTGCAAGGGCTCGAACTCGTCATCAAGGAATTGCCCGACTGTGTGATTACCGATGTGATGATGCCCGAGATGGACGGTATCGAATTGTGCAAGAAGATAAAGACCAACGAGAAAACCTGCCATATCCCGGTGATTCTGCTCACGGCGAAAACCGCTATCGAGCAGCGTATCGAGGGGCTGGAAGTGGGCGCCGACTCTTATATCCCCAAGCCGTTCAATGTGACGCATCTGAGAACCCGGGTGCGCAAGCTCATCGAGCTGCGGCGCTCGATCAAGGAAAAATACGAGGGAAAACACGAGTTGCGGGAAGAGGACATCAAGATAAAATCGGTCGATGAAAAAATGCTCGAGAAAATCGACCAGATTATCAAAGAGCAAATCTCCGACCCCAATCTTTCGGTCGAGACCCTCAGCCGGCAAATCGGGGTAAGCCGCTCGCAATTGCAACGCAAATTCAAGCAACTCACCAACCAGAATCCGAGCGATTACCTCAAAACAGCCCGGTTGCGCTATGCCGCTTCGTTGCTTGTCACGAAAAACCTTTCGATTTCCGAGGTGACCTATGAAGCCGGTTTTTCGTCGCTGTCACATTTCTCTAACAGTTTCCGCGATTTCTACGGCATGTCGCCCAGCCGTTATGTGGAGTTGAACCGCGATTCGGGGCAACCTCCGTTGAAGGCCGTGGACGACAAGGAGGAGCCATAGACCTGTCTTTTGGAGACGGCGGTGAAATCCCCCGTCGGGACGAGCCGGCGGCGTTGGGGTGTGCTTTATACATAAATTGAAATCTGCGCTACATATTTGAAAATCCCGCCGTCGTATAGTCTCTATCTTTGCGACACAAACCTTTATAACGAATGGATATTTATCATGAAAAAAGTGCAATTGTTTTTAGCTAGCCTGCCGCTGGCGCTCTCGGTGGCATGTGGTACGACAAATGAGTTGGTGTTTGAAGATGATTTCGAGGGAACCGGGCTCCCCGATTCCTTGCGCTGGAATTACGAAGAAGGCTATGTGCGTAACGGCGAATTACAATATTACACGGTAGCCCGTCCCGAGAACTGCTATCGGCAGGACGGCTATCTGCACATCGTGGTTCGTCGCGACAGTGCGGTGATAGAGAACGGACTGTTCGCCAAACAGAGGGAGACGCCGGTCGATACGACCCGCAGCACGGCGGTTGCCCCGATTACCTCGGCCAGCATTACCACCAAGGGTCTTGCCGAATGGAAATATTGCCGGGTAGAGGTGCGCGCCAAATTGCCCGATGGAATAGGCACTTGGCCCGCTATTTGGATGATGCCCGCCGACGATACCTATGGCGAATGGCCCAAGAGCGGTGAGATGGATATTATGGAGAATGTAGGATATGAATTGCCCAAAGTCCATTATGCCATACATACCGAAAAATACAACCATACCAAAAACAATCAAAAATGCCATACCGTCGATTGCGCCACGGTGGCCACCGATTTTCATGTATATGGTTTTGAATGGCGGGAGGATAAACTCACATGGTATCTCGACGGGGTTGAAACCTATTCGGTAACAAAAGACGAAAACGGCTGGGAGGCATGGCCGTTCGACCGTCCGTTTTATCTGATACTCAATTTCGCTTTCGGCGGAGGCTGGGGCGGAAGTCAGGGTGTCGACCTCGACGCGCTCCCGCAAGAGTACATTATCGATTATGTGAGGGTGTATCGCTGACGTGAACAGGCCCTGCCGGGGGCTCGCTGCCGAAACGCCGTTTGCCCTTAACTCCATGGGGTGCTGTGGCGAAAAACGATGACCCGGCGAGCCTTGTGGGCGAAACGGAAAAACGGGGCGAAAACCTCTGTTTGAGGCGGTCGAAAGCCTCGCTGCAACATAAATCTAAATTTTCGCTACAATTTTTCAACTGCGAATGCAAAACTTCAAACAATGTCTTATTCGTTGTAAAACGGTTGTTGCAATTGAATTTATATTTGTCATGTTAAAAAGTGTGTGACAAATACATTATGTTAGTAGAATTATAAATTTAAATTTTTATTCATGAAAAAGAAAATTATTTCGGTTTTATCCACCTTCCTTTGTATTATAGGAATGTCGGCACAGGTGCCGGGTTCGTTTCAGTATCAGGCTGTGCTCCGCAATGACGACGGTAGTATAGCTTCCAATAAACCGCTCGAAGTGAGAGTGCGAATCCACCAAGGCGCGGCCGATGGCACGGTAGTCTATGAAGAAGACCACACTACATCGAGCAACGCTTCGGGAATTATCACCTTGAAAGTGGGCGAGGGTGTGAACACCTCGCGCGAAACTTTGTTTGTCGATGTCGATTGGAGCGAAGGCGTTTATTTCTTCGAGACGCTGGTCAACCGGGGTACCGGTTACGAATCGCTGGGATCCCAGCAGTTGCTGAGTGTGCCGTATGCCAAATGTGCGGTAACCGCCGACAACGTGCATGTGAAATCGCCCGATGGGAAATTGTGGAAAATCAAAGTAAGTAACGACGGAACGGTTTCGGCCGAAGCCGTAACAGAATAAAACAGCGGTTTTATGAAAAAGGCAATCCTATTATTATGTATAGCGTCGGCTTTGTGCGGAAAGTCGGTGGCTCAATCGGTCGTGTCGAGTGCCGGCGGTAGTACCGACATGTTGACATGGACGCTGGGCGAGGTATTCACCGAGTCGGTGATGCGTTCCAATGTCGTGCGTTTCTCGCAAGGATTCAATCAACCTATAGCCATATCGACCTCGGGTATCCTGAATATCAAGGGCGATAACCTCACCTTTACTGCCGGCCCCAATCCCGTAGTCGACGAGTTGTATCTCTCGATTTCGGGGAGCCGTGCCACTTCGTGGTGGTTATACGACATGCAGGGGCGTTTGCTCGGTTTGGGCGAGTTGGCCGATACACAAGCCGTGATTGATTTCTCCGATAAGACGACAGGGGAGTATGTGTTGAAGATTACGAACGAGGTCGGTAGCCGTTCGGTTTTGATTATTAAAAAATAAGTGACAGATGAAAAAGATCCTATTAATCATATTGACCATGGCTCTGTTTCCTGTGGTCGAGTTGTGTGCCCAAACTATAAAGGGCATTCCCTATCAAACGGTTGTGCGCGATGAGCAGGGCAATCCCGTGGCCGACCAAGAATTGACTGTGCGGTTCTACATTCAGCGCACGCTGTCGACACGCTCCGGTGCCCAACCGGTCACCCTGTACAGCGAGACCCACACGGCCACGAGCGACGCCAACGGTTTGGTGCGCCTGCAAGTGGGCGAGGGTACACCTATCGAAGGTTCTTTCGGTGCGGTCGACTGGTGGGGCAAAGTCTCTATCGAGACCGAGATCGAACTGGCCGGTAGCGGCGAGGCGGTATTTACCTCCACTCAAGAGTTGGGCACAGTGCCCTACGCTTTGTCGGCAGAGAATGCTTTGTTGCTGAAATCGGACGACGGCACACAATGGAGCTTGGAGTGCGATAACGACGGCACGTTGAAAGCCGTGGCGATTCCCGAGCGCTTTACCAAACTGGTTTTCTCCGACGAGTTCGACGGCACCGGTTTGCTCGACGACAGCAAATGGGGTTATGAAGAAGGCTATGTGCGCAACGGCGAGGATCAATATTATACGGTGGCTCGTGAAGAAAATGCCTATATGGCCGACGGCTGTCTGCACATCGTGTGCCGCAACGACAGCGCCTTGATAGAAGACGCGTTGTATGAGCAGCAGTGGAGTGGGTCGCATGGTTATCGCGCCGATACGATTATTCCCATTACCTCGGCCAGCGTCGTGACCAAAGGGAAATTCGCCTTTACCTATGGCCGGGTGGAGGTGCGTGCCAAACTTCCGGTGTGCTTGGGCTCGTGGCCCGCTATCTGGATGTTCCCGCAAGACCGTAGCGACTGGCCCGCTTGTGGCGAAATCGACATCATTGAGCATGTGGGATATGACCCCAACAACATCTACTTCACGGCTCACTGCGCCGACTTCAATAGCAACAACCAGCCCAACCGCTACGCTAACAGCGCTCCCATCGAGAACCCCGAGGATTGGCATGTCTATTCCTTTGAGTGGCACCCCGATCGGTTGCTTTGGTTCATCGACGGGGAGCTGCAAGCCACCGTTTTGCGTGGAAGAACCTATTCCAATACCAACTGGCCTTATACCAAAGATTTCTATTTGTTGCTCAATTTCGCCTTTGGCGGAGGTTGGGGCGGTCGTGAAGGAATCGACGTGACGGCTCTTCCCTTGGAGTATGTGATCGACTATGTGAGGATATATCAATAAACCTGAATAATACGAACTAAAATTTGAAATCATGAAAAAACCGATTACGCTTGTAAGGGCGGCCCTCGTGGCTGCCGTATGCAGTTTGTCCGTCCATGCGGATAAAGTGTATTATGTGGAGCCCGACGGGAATAATCCCGAGGGTATGACCGTAGATGCTGTATATACCAAGATTGGGACAGCTATAAACAATGTGACGGCTGATGAGCCTGTGACCATTTATTTGAAACCGGGGCATGTCTTCTCGGAGAACAACATGAATACCAATACAAACCGGATCGACCTGACCATCATCGGCGAGAACACCACGATCAATGCCAATGCGGCGCAACGTATATTGCGCACCGAGGCAGCCCGGTTGGTGTTGAAAGGCATCACTTTCACCGGGGTGAAGAACTATTCGAGCATGGGCGGTGTGCTCTACTTTGCAGGAAATTCCGGTGCCGCTTCCGAGTTGGTAATCGATAGCTGTGTCTTTGACAGCAACACTTTGACCGAGGGAGCCGAGGGCGGAGCTGCTATCGCTACCGGAACCAACGCCATGAATGTGATCATTACCAATAGTGTGTTCAAGAACAATCAGGCCGGCAAGTATTCCTCTACGATGAGCGGTGCCGTTATCCGTTTCCAAGGGAAGGACGGGAACTTTGTCGTAGAAAACTCCACTTTTCACAATAATGCCGTCAATTCGAATAATGGCGCTACGGCCATTGGCTTTGACAACGGTTCGAATGTGAAGGCCCGCTTGGTCAACAACACCTTCTATAACAATACGACAACGGGAGTTCCTTCGGGATCGGTGCCCAATATTTTGATAAAAGGCTCCTCCAATACGGTTGCGGTGGCCAACAATACTTTCTATTTTGATTTGAGAGAGGAAACAGACGAAACCGAGAGCGGAGCCGATATGATGAAAGATGTGTATCGCAGAACCTCGGCGGTCAATATCGCCGAGACTGGCGACAACGCTTTGCACTTTGTCAACAACGTGGTCGTGGGCTTGCGCAGTGCTGTGATCACCCCCGCCGCTACTGGCCGTACCATCGTTTGCCAAAACAATTACTGCGTGGTGCTGGAACCTCATGGCTTTGTATCCGAATTGGCCGATGGTGAGAACGGCAACGTGTTGTCGACCGCCCGTGCGGCCAATATTGGTGACCCTGTTGTCGAGGATATCGACAACTTGACCGCTATGTTGTCTTCGGCTGGATTGGTCGCAGAGTTGAGCGACGATAACTTCGTGCCCTATCTGGCCATGGAAAAAACGAGCCCGCTTGTGAATGCCGGTGCCAACGAATATTTGGTTGCCGAGGAGAACATCGTGCCCGAGTTCGACGTCGTGGGCACTACCCGTGAAGACGGTTATGTCGATATAGGTGCGTATGAGTATGTCGATGACGACGATCCCACCGGTATAGCAGGTAACGAATTGAGCGATGAACTCACGGTCTATGTACAGGCCGGTAACGTGGTTGTCGAGAATCATACCGATGCCGCCTTCGAGGTACGTTTGGTACAAATCGACGGCCGCCAGGTAGCTGCCATGAAGGTGCAACAAACGGCTGTCATCGACGGGAGCGCCCTTCCGCACGGCGTGTTGTTGGTCGTAGCTAATAACGGAACTTCGCAAATCACCAAAAAAGTAATTTTATAAATCAAAGATAACAATTAAAACGTATGAACAAAAAAGTATTATTTGTAGGATTGTTGGCCGGCTGTTTCGGTATGAACGCCTTTGCGGCCACAGAAATCTATGTGAGCGCCTCGACGGGTAACGACAGTTACAACGGCGCTTCGTGGGAAACCGCTTATAAAACCTTGCAATATGCGGTAGCCAGTGTAAAAGAGAACGAAGACACCATTATCTATTTGGAAGCCAATACTACTTTCGATACGGGCGGCCAATTGGATTTCGGTGAGAACAAAAACGTAACTATTATTGGGGAAAATACGACGCTTCGCGCCGCTTTACAAGCTGGTAAGGACGGCGGTGAGGGCGCTCGTATTATGCGTGCCGCGACCGGTTGCAACCTTACGGTAAAAGGCCTTACTTTCCTCAATGGTCGCCAAGTTACTTATCAACCGGCCGGAGGCCTTTACTTTGCCGGTAATACGTTGGTGGTAGACAGCTGCCAGTTTATCGACAACGAGTCGGGCTCAGGAGGTTCGGGTATATGCGCTCGCGCCAAAGATGTGACCGTGCGCAACTCCTATTTCGACGGCAACTATGTGTACAGTAATTATGGTACGGGTGCCGCCCTTATACAAGCCGGTGTAACAATGGCGATGCTGGGTCGCTGCTGGTAGAAAACTGTACTTTCTATCGCAATGATGTGCCGGGAGCGGGAACAGCGATTTCGACTTCCGATGCAGCTGTGGGATACTCCAATGTGGAAAGTGTAAAGGTTGTCAATTGTACCTTTGTAGGCAATACCTCCGAAGCCGTCTATACTCCCGATATAGAGAGTTCTGTTTCCAATCAAGGAGCTATCGATGTGACAGAATCTGCCGATGCGACGATATATGTGATCAACAACACCTTCTACGACAACGATGGCGCATTGCGTATCGGCGATATTTATAAAGGTGAGCTTGTGATGCTCAACAACCTGATCTTTGCCAACGGAGCCGGTATTTTTGGCGATCCCAGCTACACGGTAGCCAATTTGCGCACTCCTATCGAAGGTTACAACAACATTATCGTAGGCGCTGAGCAGGGTGTTAATGACGCTATCGACGACGAGTGCTTCAACAGTGGAAAAGCCCAGTACAACAACACGGTAGAGACTTTGGCTACCTACCCGCTATCGAATGTGGCTTTGTCTACCGTATTGTCTACCGACAACTTCGTACCCTACTTGGCGTTGACCGCCGAGAACAGCAGTGCTGTGAACGCCGGTTATGCCACAGGCGAATATGTCGACCTTGTCCCCACTACCGACATTCGTGGCTTGGCCGTTGTGGGCACGAGAGACATCGGTGCCTATGAATACGGCGCTACCGACCCGTCGGCTATCTCGTCGGTTGCAGCCGATGAATCGGACTTCGTGATTGTGGCCAATGGCGACCAAATCTCTGTCATGAATACGGCCGACCGCAACTTCACGTTGACCGTGGTAGATATGTTGGGTCGTGCGGTTTACGCCGGAAATGGCGCTGGCATGATGACGGTCAATAAACAAGACATCGACGCTCATTGCGTAATCTTTGTGTTGACTGACGGTGTAAGCAAGAAAGTACAAAAAATGATGTTGCATTAATCGATTTCCCCGGAGGGGAGCTTGTTTTATAGAAGCCGCCCGAACTCGATGTATTTCAAGTTGGGCGGTTTTGTTTTCATTTTTCTTTGTAGGGGCAAGAAAATGAAGCAAACACAAGGTCTAAATTCAATTTAATTTTGAGATAACATCTGTTTAATTCGTATTTAATTGGGATTAGATCCTCTTAATATCGGTTATGTTTTGAGAGGTCGATAGGCTCTATTGTATTCTCTTTTTTGTAAGAATACTTCACAAAAAGTCAAAAAAGACTTGTATGGAAAGATAAATGTAAAATTACGGCGCTAGGTCTGTGTTTAGATAATGCTTGAGCAACTATTAAATGGAAGTTGGAGATACGTTTAAAAGCAGGGTTAGAAAGCGAGAAATAATGTACATTTCGATGCAAAAAGTGGTGTTGGGAGTACAGTTTTCTATATTATATGAATATTTTATAAATTTATAATAGGCTTTTCATTTAGAAGAGC
>ERZ772883.2385-NODE-2385-length-11820-cov-2.711687_pt1 | contig 11820 bp, 10 predicted proteins | sample MGYA00580575_ERZ772883 | MGnify/ENA primary metagenome ERZ772883 (study PRJEB29015, sample SAMEA2737666) | human gut metagenome | biome: human gut; feature: human-associated habitat; material: faeces | place: China | collected 2012 ...
GATTGTAAGAGATTTACTTACAACGACCTTTTAAAGCATGTGTGCCGTTTTGCAAACGTTCTGAAAAAGAACGGCGTTAAGAAAGGCGACCGCATTGTATTATATCTTCCGATGATCTGGCAGCTCCCGGTCGTTATGTTAGCATGTGCAAGAATCGGAGCCGTTCATACCGTTGTATTCGGTGGTTTCTCCGCGGAAGCATTAGCAGACCGTATGTTAGCATGTGGTGCTAAAAAGATGGTTACCACAAACGGCTACTGGCGTTCAGGACAAAAGATTAACGCAAAAGCAAATGCTGATAAAGCATGTATGTTATGTGCAAATGCAGGTCTTACCATCGATGATGTATTCGTTGTAGACCGCATGGTAGACTTTGAAGTTCCTTATATTACCTATAGAGATACTTCCCTTTCAAAAGAACTGATGTTAGATGAGATTTCTGATTACTGTCCGGCTGAAAAAATGGACGCAGAAGATCCTCTCTTCATTATGTATACTTCCGGTTCTACCGGAAGTCCAAAGGGAACCCTCCATACAACCGCAGGTTATATGATCTATACTTATACTACATTTAAGTATATCTTTGACTATAAAGAAGATGATATTTTCTTCTGTACTGCAGATATCGGCTGGATCACCGGACATTCCTACATTGTATACGGTCCGCTCTTAAACGGAGCAACTACCGTTATGTACGAATCTGTTCCAACTTATCCGGAACCTGACCGTTTCTGGCATATTATTGACAAATTTAAAGTTACTATTTTCTATACAGCACCTACTGTTATCCGTGCTCTGATGAATCAGGACATTCAGTGGATTGAAAAACATGATCTCTCCACTCTGCGCCTTTTAGGTTCCGTAGGTGAACCGATTAATCCGGAGGCATGGCATTGGTACAGCCACTACGTTGGACACGACCGTTGTCCTATCGTTGATACCTGGTGGCAGACAGAAGCCGGCGGTGTTTTGATCTCCACAATTCCGGGAGCTTTCGGTTCTAAGCCGGGAAGTGCTGCACTTCCGTTCTTCGGTGTAAAACCGGTAGTTCTGCGCAGCAGAACCTCAGGAGATGAACCTGCCGTAGAAGCAGATGTCAATGAAAAAGGTGAGCTTTGCTTAGCATCCGCATGGCCGGGAATCATGCGTACACTTTACGGTGAGCCGGAACGCCATCAGAATGGATATTATACACAGCAGCCGGGATACTTCTTTACCGGTGACGGTGCATACAAAGATGAAGATGGATATTTCTGGATTACCGGACGTATTGATGACGTTGTAAACATCTCCGGTCACCGTCTTGGTACCGTAGAGATTGAAGATGCCTTACTTTCTCATCCGGCAATTGTAGAAGCCGCTGTTGTTGGTTATCCACATAAAGTAAAAGGTGAAGATTTATATGCATTTGTTATTTTAGATAAAAATTCTAAAGAAAGCGAAGAAGATATCCGCAAGGAATTAAAAGCAGTTGTCCGTTCCGATATCGGACCTATCGCTGTTCCGGGCAAGATTCAGTTTGTAAGAGAAATGCCTAAGAACCGCTCCGGCAAAGTTGTACGCCGTATTCTTCGTAAAATCGCATCAAATGAAATTGATGAAATCAGTGATTCCATGATTAACATCCTCGCTGAACCGGGTGTTGTAGATGAGATTGCCCAGAACAGAATCGGAGATAAGTAATAATTTGATACCATACATACTTGAAGCTGCATACGAAATGCTCGTGTGCAGCTTCTTCTCCGTTCTAAGGAACGTCTGTTATGTCAGTTGTGTTGTCTTTGGCAGGACTGCCTTATCCTTTGATTTTTTATGAAAAAGTTTCTTAGACTTATGATGCTGGCGAATGGCTTCATCCAGTCTGCGATACCGCTCCTCCGCCTGCTCTTCCTGCTCCCTTGCTAAGTAATTCATTTCTTTCAGGACGCGTTCTCCTACCTGCTCTCCCACTGCAAGTCCCAGTGCCTGATTGTTCTCTTCAATTGCTCTTTTTACAATTCCTGTCAGATTCTGAAACTGTTCCATCTTTTCATCTGCCCCGATTTTACTGCTCTGTACACGCTGTTTTGTGATATGCGTGACCTGCGCCATCTGAGGCTGTGCTGTTGCCGCCGGAACCTGTGGTTTTTCCTTTGCCTTCACTTTTTCCTTCGGTTGAGGTTCTGTCTCTAAAAGCGGCTGCTCTTCGTGTAAGAGCATCTTAATGGCTTTTAGCTGGTAACCTTTTTCCTTTAAGTCTTTTATCTTTTGAAATTGCTCAATGTTCTCTTTGGTATAATACCGGTGTCCCTGTTCATTTCTTGGGACGCTTAAATCCAGTTCTTCTTCCCAGTAACGTAACGCATGTGATTCTACATCCATCATCTGTGCAGCATCCGAAATTGTGTAACGTACTTTTTCCAAACTCTCTATACCTCCTATGCAATTTTCCTAAGATATCAGTATGTGTCCCGGCTTGTCCGATGGAATGTACAGTGCATATCCAATATCTTATTCTATTATATCAGAGCCTAGAACGTTTACAAGAATTTTTCATCGTGAAAATATGACACAAAAAAACAGATACAGGCGGTTTTCCGTCTGCATCTGCATCGTTCGTCTTTTTCTACTGTTTTTCCATGTTTGCAAATTTGGTGTATTGCGGCAGCCATACGAGATTTACGGTTCCGATCGGGCCGTTTCTCTGCTTTGCGATATTAATCTCTGCAATTCCCTTCATGTCGCTGTCCTTGTTATAATAGTCATCACGATAGATGAACATTACCACATCGGCATCCTGCTCGATCGCTCCTGACTCACGCAGATCTGAAAGCATCGGACGGTGCTCCGGTCTCTGTTCTACGGCACGGCTGAGCTGTGACAGTGCGATCACCGGAACATTCAGCTCTCTTGCAAGTGATTTTAAGGAACGTGAAATATCGGATATTTCCTGCTGTCTGGAATCGGAACCTCTGCCGGAACCGGACATCAACTGTAAGTAGTCGATGATGATCAGTTTCAGATCATGTTCTAATTTATATTTTCTGCACTTGCTGCGAAGCTCCGATATGGAAATTCCGGGCGTATCGTCTATGATCAACTTGGATTTTCCTATCGTTCCCGCTCCTTCGATCAGTTTCTCCCAGTCGGAGTCCGCTAAATTTCCGGAACGGAGCAGCTGTGCATCCACATGCGATTCTAAGGCAAAGAGACGGTTTACTAACTGCTCTTTTGACATCTCAAGACTAAAGATCGCGGTACACTCATCTTCGTGAAAAGCAACATACTGTGCAATATTTAGGACAAATGCCGTTTTTCCCATGGAAGGTCTTGCTGCGACTAAGATCAGGTCTGACGGCTGTAGTCCCGACATCTTATAATCTAAATCGATAAAGCCTGTCGGAATCCCGGTCACATTTCCCTTCGTCTTTGCCGCTAACTGGATCTTTTCTAAGGCATTTAATACAACATCTTTGATCGGAACATAGTCTCCGCCACCCTGATTCTGTAAGAGTGTAAAAATGCTCTTTTCCGTATCAGCAAGGATGTCCTCCACCGGGTCTTTTTGTGCATATGCTGCATTTTCGATACCTTCGGTCGTGCGGATCAGTTCCCGTAAGAGTGCCTTTTCTTTTACGATATTGGCATAATATTTGATATTTGCAGAAGTTGGTACTGCTGCCACGATGTTTCCCACATACTCTAAGCTGCTGACTTCCGGCGGTACATTTTTCTCCTTTAAACGGTTCTGCAGAGTAACTAAATCTACCGGCTGTCCGTCATTAAACAGCTCTAACATCGCTTCAAAGAGTATCCCGTACTGCTTGTGGTAAAAATCTTCTGTTGTTAAAATCTCGGATGCTGCCATGACCGCTTCTCTGTCCATGATCATGGAACCGATGACAGACTGTTCTGCCTCTAAGCTGTTTGGCATTACCCGCTTGATTACGGATTCTTCCATCAGAATTCTCCTCTTTTACTCTTCCGTTACTTTTACACGCAGTGTTCCTGTTACCTTTGTATGAAGTCTGATCGGTACATCGTGGTAACCTAAGGAACGGATCGGCTCTTCTAACTGCATTTTTTTCTTATCCAGCGCAAAACCGATCTGCTCTTTTGCTGCGGCCGCAATCTCTTTGGTGGATACGGAACCAAAGATTTTTCCACCCTCTCCGGTCTTAATCTTTACTTCTACTACTTTGCCTTCAAGGTCTTTTGCAAGCTCCTGTGCTTTTTCTAAGTTCTCCTGTGCCACTTTATCTGCATGCTGATTCTGTAATTTGAGATCATTCAGATTCTTTGCGGTTGCCTCTACTCCTAATTTTTTCGGAAGAATCATGTTCCGTGCATAACCCGCACTGACTTCTACGACATCTCCTTTTTTTCCTAATGTTTTTACATCCTGTAATAAAATAATCTTCATTATTCAATGTCTCCTTCCTCTAACATTTCGTCTAATGTATTCTGTATCTTCTGTTTTGCCTCCTCCACAGTGCAATCGGTAAGCTGTGCTCCGGCAACATTCAGATGTCCGCCGCCGCCAAGCCGCTCCATGATCAACTGCACGTTGATCTCATCTATGGAACGAGAACTTACATAGATCTTGCCCTGATAAGGTGTCAATACAAAGGATGCTTTGATCCCGATAATGTTTAACAGCTCATTTGCTGCCTGCGCTCCGACAATGGTCGGACTTTCTATCTTATCTGCCGGACATACGGAAATTGCAAACTGTCCTCTGTAAACTTCCGCATGACGGACTGCTTCTGCCCTTGCTTTGTAGGCATCCATATCGTTTCTGAGCATTTTGCGTACGCGGGTTACTTCCGCACCACAACGTCTTAAATATGCTGCTGCCTCAAAAGTACGCACACCTGTCTTTGTCATGAAGTTATTGGTATCAATGAGGATTCCTGCATAGATGCAGTCTGCCTCACTTGGCTCTAACTTGATATTTTCCGTAAAATACTGCAATACCTCTGCGATCATCTCACAGGTAGAGGACGCATACGGTTCAATATAGGATAAGATCGGATTTTCTACCACATCACTGGTCTGTCTGTGATGGTCAAACACTACGATCGACTTTGTCTTTGTCAAAAGTTCCGGACATTCCGTGTAATTCGGACGGTTTGTATCCACGACCATAACGAGCGTCCGGCTGTCTACCTTATGTAATGCCATTTCACTGGTAATACATAAGTCTTCCGGATAACCGTTTTCTTTCGTAAAACACTCCTTGATCGGACGTAAGGAAGAGGTAATCTCATCTATGACAATATGTGCCGGCTTTCCAAGAACTCTTGCTGCACAATAGATTCCGACTGCTGCTCCAAAGGAATCGACATCGGCTATACGGTGTCCCATGATCAGGACACGTTCCCTGCCCTCGATCAGCTCCCGGAGCGCTTCTGCCTTTACTCTGGCTTTTACTCTGGTGTTCTTCTCTACCTTCTGGGATTTTCCACCATAGTAGGTGATCTGGTCACGCTCTTTGATGACCACCTGATCGCCGCCTCGTCCGAGTGCAAGGTCGATCGCCGCTCTTGCATACTCCGCATTCTGGTTATAGGTTCCCGCGTTGTATCCGATTCCGATACTGAGCGTTACCGCCATTTCGTTTCCTACTTTGACCGTCTTAACATCTTCGATCAGGCTGAACTTATCTTTTTCTAATTCCTCTAAATATTTGTGCTGGAATACCACAAAGTATTTATCTTTTTCTATCTTTCGCACCAATGCATCTGCAGGTGAAAAATATTTGTTGATCTTCCGGTCTATCAATGCGATCAATAGTGAACGTTTGACATCCTCTATACTGTCTAAAACCTCGTCATAGTTGTCAATATAGACTAAGGATGCTACTAACTTCTGCTCCTCATTTTCCCGGATATACTGCTGCAGCTTTGTCTCATCAAAAATATAGAGTGCTGTCAAAAAATCCTCGCTCTGCTCTAATGAGACGATCGCACTCTCCGGTGCCATGCTGTCAAAATAAATCTTTTTTAAATGGATGCGGAAATTCTTCTCATCCATGGTCACATAGACATCCTGCACGTCATCCTCTTTCTGGATCAGTTCTTTTGTCAGTGCCGGAAAGATTCCGTTGATGGTCTTGTGATAGGTCTTGTCTTTTCCTGTTACCTCGCTGAAGTTCTGATTGAGCCACAGGATCTTGCCGTCATGGTCTAAAAGTGCGTAAGGAATCTCAAATTCCTCTAACAGCTTTTTCTGCGCGCTGCCGTACTGTGTCGCAAAACTGATCAGCTCATTGACAAGCACCGGCTTGTTATAATTATAGGACAGGCACACAACGATGAAATATATCACGGTAAATACTGTAACCACGCAGCCGGATTTTGTATTGATCATATACACCGGTACGTTGAATACAGCTAATAATATCGTCAATATCATCGGCCAGTACATATAGTTCCGCAGACGGCCTTTTAATTTAATATTACGTTTCATAATGTCTCCTTTGTGATGTCATACCACTCCTTATAGGTGGGTACAATCTATATAAGTATAGCATTAAAACCCCTATATTTAAAGCATTTTTTGCATCTTGGGACAAGCAAAACCCCCGCACCACAACGGATTGGGTGCGAGGGTTTTTAGAATACTAAATGTTGTTTTTATTTTTACAATTAATCTGTTACATATGGCATTAATGCAACGTGACGGGCTCTCTTGATTGCTACTGTAAGAGCTCTCTGATGTTTTGCACAGTTTCCTGTGATTCTTCTTGGTAAGATTTTACCTCTTTCAGAGATATATCTTTTTAATTTATTTACATCTTTGTAATCAATTACATTGTCTTTTCCACAGAAAACACAGACTTTTTTTCTTCTATGCGGTGCTCTTCTTCTTGCCGGAGCGTCGCCGCTTCTCTCTGCTTTATTGTAAGCCATGATATTTACCTCCTATAATTCTAGTTAAATGGTAATTCTTCGTCAATTCCATCCGGAATATTCATAAAGCCGTCTCCTGCCGCACTGCTTGGTGCAGGTCTCTCAGCCGGTGCAAATCCTGCATTGCTCTCGCTTGCAGACTTGCTCTCTGCAAATTCCTGTTCTTCGACTACGACATCGGTTGTATATACTCTCTGTCCGTCTTTGTTTGTGTAGCTTCCGGTCTGAATACGTCCGGTTATTGCTATCTTGATTCCTTTACGGAAATATTTTTCTGCAAATTCTCCCTGACGTCCAAATGCAACACAGTTGATAAAATCTGCTGTCTGCTGGTCTCCGTCACGTCTGAATCTTCGATCTACTGCAATTGTATATCTTGCTACGGCTGTTGACTGTTCTCCCTGAGAATAACGGATCTCCGGATCTCTGGTCAGTCGGCCCATAAGTATTACCTTATTCATGCGATTTCCTCTTTTCTATTTATGCCTCGTCTGCTCTAACGCATAAGAAACGAAGAACGTTGTCCATGATACGAACGTTTTCCTCTAACTGAGCAGGAACATCTGCGTTTGCATCAAACTGGATGAAATAGTAAAATCCTTCTCTCATCTTCTGAATTTCGTAAGCTAATCTTTTCTTACCCCACTCATCAACGTTTGTGATCGTGCCGCCAAGACGTGTAATATAGTCTTTTGCTTTCTCTACGACTGCTGCTCTGGCATCGTCTTCGATTTTTGCGTTCACAACGAGTGCTAATTCATATTTGTTCATGTTGCTTTTACCTCCTTTTGGTCTCTGGCCCCCTGTCTCACAAGGAGCAAGGAATTTGATAATATATCACGAAGATATATTTTAGCATGGGTTTTTCCAACTTTCAAGCATTTTTTGGCATTTTCCCATTTTTCGTGGTTTTTTAGGACTTTTTCGTAAGTCCTTTCGTGTTTTTCTCTACCTGTTTTCTTGCTATCATGATCTGATGTCCGCAGCCTGTGCATTTAAGCCGGAAATCTGCGCCTACTCTTAGGATTTCCCATTCATGGCTTCCACACGGATGCTGTTTTTTCAGTTTTACGATATCTCCCACTTCATATTGATATTGATTCATAGTTTCTCCTGATTTTTCTGGTCGGACTACAGTGTGCCAAATACTTTTCCTATACTCTCATGGATGATAAGATCCGCCCGGCTGTCCATCGGCGTTGCACTTTTATTGATCAAAACCAGCTTGTTGCCCCTGTAATAATCAATCAGTCCTGCCGCCGGATAAACGGCTAAGGATGTACCGCCGATAATCAATATATCGGCATTGCTGATGTATTCAATGGATTTTTGCAACGTCCTGCTGTCTAATCCCTCTTCATAAAGCACCACATCCGGCTTGATCTTACCACCGCACTCGCAGGTCGGTATGCCTTCTGATTCGAGGATATATCTTGCATCATAGAGCTTATGACATTTCTGACAATAATTTCTATGTACACTTCCATGCAGCTCTAAGACTTCTTTGCTTCCGGCTTTCTGGTGCAGTCCGTCAATGTTCTGTGTGATGACGGCTTTCAGTTTACCTTTCTGCTCTAATTCTGCTAATTTTTTATGCGCCATATTCGGCTCGGCATCCAGTGCCAGCATTTTATCGCGATAAAAACGGTAAAATTCCTCCGTATGATACAAATAGAAGGAATGGCTTAAGATCGTTTCCGGCGGATAATCATATTTCTGGTTATACAGACCGTCTACGCTTCTAAAATCCGGGATACCGCTCTCGGTCGATACTCCCGCACCGCCAAAAAACACAATATTATCCGAATTTCCCACCAGTTCTTTAAAGCGCTCTATCTCGTTCATGTTACAGGCCTCCTCGCGTTATTTTTTTATGTTACACTTTTTTATGTTTTATTTTTGCTGTCAGGATTGCTTCTTTCATCAAAATGCTGCCCAGTTCCTTCTCTCTATCTGCATTATAATATGTATCTTTTCTTTGTACAACCACTATGTTTTTAAACAAAAAAGACACTACCACAGGATTCTCTGATCTCTGCAATAATGCCCTTCGAGTTGCGGGAGCAAGATTTGAACTTGCGACCTTCGGGTTATGAGCCCGACGAGCTTCCAGACTGCTCCATCCCGCGTCAATATAATTATTATAGACCTATTTCTTCTAACTGTCAAATTCTATGCAAAAATTTTAGTTTTTATACCTGTTTTGATTAAAGTGTCAAAAAATGGTTCACAACTTAGTGGCTGGCAAGTTGCCAATCAAAAAATTTTTAGGAAACCGCTTTTTGATACTTTTTCATATCCGGTATCTAAACCGTCCATCTCCAATCCCTTGAAAATGAACGGTTTTATATTCCATTACATTTTACACCATCATATACGCCAGTACCACACTTGCCACCGTACCGCCTAAAGTTGCCAGCAACGCACCTGCCAGTGTCCAGCGGCTTTTACTGACCTTGACCGCCATAAAATAGACAGACATCGTATAGAAGATCGTTTCCGTGCTGCTCATCATCAGAGAAGTCATGGTGCCGATCAGCGAATCTGTTCCGTATTCCTTAAAAATGTCCAGTACCAGTCCGGTTGCCGCAGAAGAAGAAAACATCTTTACGACCGTGACCGGAACCAGTTCCGAAGGAAATCCGACCAGCTCCGTCAACGGTGCGATCAGTTTTGAAATAAAATCCAAAAATCCTGACGCACGAAGAATTCCCACTCCGATCATCAGACCTATCAGAGTCGGCATGATCTGAATGACCGTGTGAAAACCGTCTTTTGCTCCATCGATAAAATCGTCATAGACATTCTGTTTTGCCATCAGTCCGTAACCTACAATGGAAAATATTAAAAGCGGGATAATGGCATCCGATAAAAACAGTAAGATTTTCATACCTTCTTCACCCTTTCCATCACCCATGCAAAAATAACTCCAACTGCAGTCGACACCGTGGTTGCTAAAATTGCCGCTCCCACAATTCTTGTAGGGTTCGTGGAACCATACTGCGTCCGATAGGCAATAATGTTGATCGGGATCAGTTGAAGCGAGGAAATATTGACAATTAAAAATGTACACATTTCTGTATTAGCGATGCCTTTTGGCACTCCCCTTTTGCCAAGCACCGGACTTTTTCTTCTTTCATCCTCTAATTTTTCAAGCTCCTCCATCGCCTTGATCCCGGCAGGTGTCGCCGCCCAGCCGAGTCCAAAAAAGTTTGCGATCATGTTTGTGGAAATATATTCTCTTGCTTTATGATCTTTTGGGATAGAAGGAAACAAAAAGGTTAAAAGCGGCTCTAATTTTTTAGAAGCCCCCTCTATCAGTCCTGCCCGCTCCGCAATCTTCATCAGCCCCACCCAGAAGGACATGACTCCGATCATCGTAATGCAAAGCGTTACCGCTTCTTTTGCCGAATCCAGCGCCGCTTCCGTGACACTTGGCAGATTTCCGGTAAAAGCTGCAAAAATCGTTCCTATGATGATCATAAAGCCCCATAGGTAATTTAACATGGATTTTTCCTCTTGCTTTTTTTCTATTCTATGCATACTTTTGCATTCGATGAAGATTCTGAAAAAGAAGAATAAAATATATAATTCTACGATAAGATATGTTAGAATGAGGTAACTTAAATATAAGAACGGATGGACAAAATCATGACATATAGAAAACGTTTTGCTGCTTTGGGAATGAGTCTTGTACTTACGGCTTCTTTTTTTACCGGCTGTAATGTCAAAAAATCTCTTCCTTCCCTGAAATCCGAAGAAAAAGAATCCGAGATCCAGTCAGAGTTCGACACCTATACCGATGAACTGTTTGAAGAGGAGGTCACTCTGAACACGATCGCCCTGCATTATACGTTAGCTGACCCGGCTGCCTATGGGATCAATGATTATGAGATCTCCTTAGGTTCCGTCACGGATGAATCCCTGTCCGAAAGTGTCACCATGTTAGAAAATATGCGTTCTTCGTTAGACGATTTTTCTTATCCTGCTTTACGGGATGACCAGCAGCTTACCTATGATATTTTAGACGATTACTCTAAGTTAGAACTCGATAATGCAAAGCTCTATCTCTACAGCGAGGTTCTCCAGCCAAGTACCGGTACCCATACCCAGCTTCCGGTTCTTCTTGCAGAATATACTTTCCGCTGCGAGAAAGATGTCACCGATTACTTAGAACTGCTGTCACTGCTTCCTTCTTATTTTGATGAGATCATTCAGTTTGAAAAATCAAAGGCAAATGCCGGACTTTTTATGTCTAAGCAAAACGCTGACACCGTTATCAGCCAGTGTCAGGATTTTATAGAAAACCCGAAATCCTGCTTTTTGATCGAGACTTTTGATAACCGGATCGAATCTCTCTCCACCTTAAGCACAAGTGCCAAGGAGGAATATCGTTCCCAAAACGAAACCTATGTCTTGAAAAAGATTATCCCTGCTTATAAAAATCTTGCTGCCGCCATAGAAGAGCTCAAGGATTCCGGCAGTAACAAAGGCGGTCTTTGCAATTACGAGGACGGAAAAGACTACTATGAATATCTGGTCAGATACTCCACCGGCTCATCCGACAGTATCAAGGACTTACAAAAACAGGTCGAACAAAAACGAAAAGAAGATTTGTTGCAGCTTTCCGAACTGCTGACCAAAAATCCCATTTTGGCAAAGGAGAGCGAATCCTACCAGCTTGATACCAGTGATCCGTCACAGATCCTTGCACAGTTAAAGGAGACGATCAAGAAGGATTTTCCGGAGGCACCGGATGCGAATTTTACGGTAAAGTATGTGGATGAAGCCTTAGAAGATTATCTGTCTCCTGCTTTTTACTTAACTTCTCCGATCGATGACTATAAGGAAAATTCTATTTATATTAATGAAGGGTCTCATTATGAAAAGATGAAGCTCTTTACAACCTTGGCACATGAAGGCTTTC
>ERZ772883.2387-NODE-2387-length-11814-cov-20.978314_pt1 | contig 11814 bp, 8 predicted proteins | sample MGYA00580575_ERZ772883 | MGnify/ENA primary metagenome ERZ772883 (study PRJEB29015, sample SAMEA2737666) | human gut metagenome | biome: human gut; feature: human-associated habitat; material: faeces | place: China | collected 2012 ...
CGAAGTTGGCCCATAGCCTGCCCATAAAAGGGCCTTCCTTTTAATCGACTGACCGATAGGCGCGGTTGTATGGTTTGCCATCGGGCGAAGCCCGGCTGTAAAGGTTTTAGGCCGCGAAGCGGCCATTATAATTGCGGCGTCAGCCGCCACCGTACCCTGAGCGAAGCGAATACAACCCTGCTACACAACCCGCCTGCGCCAGCAGGCCACAACCTGCGGCGAAGCCGCGCCCCATTCTTTAGACTTTGCGCCCGAAGGGCGCCACCACAACCCTTTGAACCCTTTGAACCTTCTGAACCCTTTGAACCTGGGCCGCGAAGCGGCCCCTCTGGGCGCCACCACAACCCTCGGCCCGAAGGGCCGTCAAACCTAAGAACCCTCCGGCCGCAGGCCGGTCCATCTTAAGAACCTTTTCCCTTAACCTTCAGAACCCTCACGCCCGCAGGGCGTGTCAAAGGGAGCACTGCGCGCTCAGCGTCCTATCCTTTTCCTCTAATCTGTTGTATAATATAAAAGTTGTGTGAATTTCATACTGCCCGGCAATGGGGCCGGTGCTCTTTCTGTCGGGACATGAATTCCGGCAGGGAGTTTTTTCATGTGTGAAATCTGCTTCCGGCAGGCGATGGGTGTCTGCCTGCCGATATAATGGGAAATCGGAGGAAAGAAGAATGGAAGAAAGAGACAGCTTCAAATCCCGGCTGGGATTTATCCTGGTCAGTGCAGGCTGTGCCATCGGTATCGGGAATGTGTGGAAATTTCCTTACATTACCGGCGAATACGGCGGCGCGGTGTTTGTGCTGTTTTATCTGGCCTTTTTGGTTCTCATGGGTATTCCGGTGGTTACCATGGAACTGGCCGTAGGCCGGGCCAGCCACAAGAGCGCCATGCGGGGCTTTAAGGCCCTGGAACCGAAGGGCAGCTGGTGGCATATCCACGGCTGGGTGTGCCTTCTGGGGACCTTTATCCTCATGATTTACTACACCACCATTTCCGGCTGGATGCTTGATTATTTCTGGCGCTTTTTCAGCGGAGCCTTCCAGGGCATGGGGGCGGCGGAAATCAACGGAGTTTTCGGAACCATGGTTTCCAATCCCCTGGAACAGACGATTTTCATGGGCATTACGGTGGTTGCGGGATTTATCATCTGTGCCGGCGGCGTAGGAGGGAGCCTGGAAAAGGTGACCAAAGTGATGATGCTGTCCCTTCTTGGGCTCATCGTCATTCTGGCAGTGAACAGCGTTTTCCTTCCCGGCGGCGGCAAAGGTATCGAGTTTTACCTTCTGCCGGACTGGGACCGGGCGGTGGAGGCGGGCCTTGGCAATGTGGCGGCAGCCGCCATGGGACAGGCTTTCTTCACCCTCTCCGTGGGCCAGGGCTCCATGGAAATTTTTGCCAGCTACATGGGAAAGGACCATTCCCTCACCGGGGAGGCCATCCGCATTGCGGCTCTTGATACTTTTGTGGCCCTGCTGGCGGGACTTATTATTTTCCCTGCCTGCTTTGCCTATGGTGTGGCGCCGGGAGAAGGGCCGTCCCTCATTTTTGCTACACTGCCTCATATTTTCGTCAATATGTCCGGCGGCAGAATCTGGGGAACCCTTTTCTTCACTTTCATGACCTTTGCCAGCTTCTCCACGGTGACCGCTGTTTTTGAGGGACTTATCGGAAACTGCATGGATAATTTCGGCTGGAGCAGGAAGAAAACGGTTTACATCCTGCTGCCGCTTGTATTCTTTGGCAGCCTTCCCTGCATTTTCGGCTTCAACATCTGGCAGGATGTCCATATCCTTGGTGCCAGAGGCATTCTTGATTCGGAAGATTTTGTGGTAAGCAATCTTATTCTCCCCATTGGTTCCATCATATTCGCCCTCTTCTGCGTCACCAAGTACGGCTGGGGCTTTGACAACTACCTGAAGGAAGTAAATACCGGCGAAGGCATGAAAATGCCCCGCTGGATCCAGCCCTACTTCAAGTACCTGCTCCCCCTCCTCATCTTCATCATCCTGGTGAGGGGATTGGTATGAGATAGTGAGCTGGTGGACTGGTGAGCTGGTGAGCTGGTGAGCTAGTGGGCTGGTGTACTAGTGGACTAGCGTCTGTCTTCTATCATCTATCTTCTATCGTCTGTCCACTAGCCTGCTCTTCCCTTTTGTGGTACTATATTGAAAGAAATCGAATTAACGAATGGCTGATTCACGATAGAATCACCATCCTTTAAAAGGAGGCATTTCTATGGCACTTGAAATTGGAAAACCGGCACCGGACTTTACCCTGCCCTCAGACGGCGGGAAAGACGTATCCCTTCATGATTACAGAGGACAGAAGGTGATCCTCTATTTCTACCCCAAGGACAACACCTCCGGCTGTACCCTGGAGGCTAAAGCCTTCCGGGACCACCTGGCGGACTTCAAAGCCCTGGGCTATGCAGTCATCGGCGTGAGCCGCGATTCCGTAAGAAAGCACTGCAATTTTCGGGATAAAAACGAACTCAACTTCCCCCTCCTTTCGGATGAGGAAGAAAAAGTGGTAAACCTCTACGGGGTGCTGAAGGAAAAGAGCATGTACGGCAGAAAATACATGGGCATCGAAAGATCCACCTTCATCATTGACGAAGAAGGAAACCTGGTCAAGGAATACAGAAAAGTCAAGGCATCCTCCCACGTGGCGGACCTCTTGAAAGACCTGGGCTGATGAACATAGAAAAGCTGTGAAATCCGGTGGATTTCACAGCTTTTTGCGTTGCTTTTGTATTTTTCATGTGAATTCTCGAAATGACGGTATGTCATCTACGACTGCGTCATCTCGAGCGGGGCTGCACGTCGTTATCAATGGCAAATGTTTTTGTCCTGTTGAGACTCTAAGTCGAGAGATCTCCTGCCACAATGCGGCTTGTGCTATTGGGGAGTGAGATTTCTCGACTCCGCTTCGCTTCGCTCGAAATGACAGTGAGATGGAATGATGTCTGTGCTATTCAGGATGTGCGATTTCGTGGCTCCGATTTTCTGCCTTATTCTCTTTTGGCATTAAAATAGGCGGATTCCTGTATATAGATGCATACTGTTTGTGCTTTTTATTTCTAGTATTAGTCTTAGCGCCTGTATACTATTGACACCGGTTTTATAGAAAGACTATTATATACATTGCGGATGGCTGGAAGTTCGGTTATCCACAATGTCTTTTTACGAATTATATTGGAATTTGGAATAATAAAGCTTGACATAAGATAGGAGCCGGACGCATGCTTTTGACAGACAGACAGACAGACAGACAGACAGACAGACAGACGTAATTCATCGTTAGAACTGCTAAGAATAATAGCAATGGTCATTATCATTGCTCATCATTTTGGGGTGCATGGGATTAATCCTTACTTTCATACTTCTTTTGATGGACTCAGCTGGTCGATTCATGATTTGCCATGGCAGTATATTTTTACACAATTTATGTGTTGGGGTGGAAACTTAGGAAATTCCATATTTATACTGATTACCGGTTATTTTATGATTAACCGCAGAATGAATTACAAAAAGATATTATCACTCTTGGGAGCTTTATTTTTTTACTCCTGGATTATTGCACTGATTCTTTACGGCACTCATCTTATCCCATTTTCGCCCAAAAATCTTATTAAAAGTCTCATCCCCATTTGGATTGGGGCAAATTGGTTCGTGAGCTGCTATATTATATTTTCTTTGTTCATTCCATTTTTTAATTACTTTCTTAATAGGATATCACGTCAATCATATGTCACATTCCTTGTGATTTTCTATTCTATTTTTCTGCTCCTTCCTGCATTTAAGTTCCAAAGTTTTATGGGAGGGGGAGGAATTCCATTCTTTATGCTTGTATATGCCATTGGAGGGTACATCAGGCTTTATGGGAATGAATATACCAGAAGAGGCAGCTATTTCTATCTTCGCAAAGCCGGGATTTGTATAGCCTGTATCATTTTTGTCGTGGCAGCATCTATTATTGCCGGAGGTGTATTGCATAAGTTTAATTTGATGGAAGGAAGCAATGGCAGAATAACCTTTTTACAAGTACCACTGGCAGCATTCCTTTTTATGTCATTTTTAACGATGAAACCATTTTATAGTAACGCAGTAAATCGCCTTGCAGGGACTATGCTGGGAGTTTATTTAATTCATGATAATGACCTCATGCGGCCTTTTATCTGGCATCAGCTATTTCCTAATATCGATTTCATTTACTCAAATGGGTATGTGGCTTTTTATGCAGCAAAGGTTTTGTGTGTACTGGTCGTTTGCATCGGGATTGAATTACTCAGGAAGAAATTAATAGAACCGCTAATTATGAAGTATATTGACCGGTATTATAGCAGTCTGGAGCAGAAAGTATCTCAGGTTATGTCTAAATGTGCAAACTTCTGGTAATGTTTTAATTACATTAATTCCTATTTCTACACTAAGAAAAAGATGATGCCGCCTTTCGGCAGTCACGACAGCAATGAGTGTCATAACGGTGCTTCACCCCGCACACCCTTTTGCTGCTGCGCAGCACCAAAAGGGGTGCATTTCCAACGCGCCGCAGGCGCGGTTGTATGGTTTGCCATCGGGCGAAGCCCGGTTGTAAAGGTTTTAGGCCGCAAAGCGGCCATTATAATTGCGCCCGAAGGGCGCCACCACAACCCTCGGTCCGAAGGACCGTCAAACCTAAGAACCCTCCGAACCCTCCGGCCGCAGGCCGGTCCATTTTAAGAACCTTTCTTTCACAACCTTTCTACACACCCTGCCTGCGCCAGCAGGCCATAACCTGCGGCAAAGCCGCGCCCCCCTCTGAACCCTCCGGCGTTCGTCACAATTTTATATTGCTACCTTGGTCCATTTCCTGTATACTATACAAAAGTGACCCATGGTTGAAAACGGGTCAGGGAATCACTATGTTTGGGAGGAAGTCATGGCATTAACGAAGAAAGCGGAAAGAACGAAGGCCCGGCTGCTGGCATCGGCGAAGAAGCTGATCGGCGAAAAGGGATTTGACCAGGTGTCGGTGGAGGATATTACAAAAGACAGCGGTGTGGCAAAGGGTACGTTCTATCACTATTTCAAATGTAAGGAAGATGTGGTGGGAGAGCTTTCTTTCCAGTCCTGCGCGGCCACTACGGAAAAGTCCATCCATTACGACGGGTCGGTGGCGGAGCGCTGTTTCTTCTATGTGACTGCCCTCTGCAAAGACGCCGCCTGGGCGGGGGTTCGTCTGGTGCGCCAGTGGATACGGGAGACCATGGAGTCGGAGAAGGAGGATTCGGAGGCCAAGTCCGCTTTGTACAATATTTACAATGCTTTGATGGACATCTGCACTGTCCATCAGGGGGAAGGGCCCGGGGAATTGACGAAGGATGCGCCGGTGGACACGCTGGCGAAGCTGATGATGAGCCATCTTTTCGGCGCCCTCACCATCTGGTGCATGATGAACGGTTCCTTCAACCTGGCAGAGGACTCCCTGGACTATATGCGGATTGATATCATGAATCTCCTGGAACCCTATACGATTAAAGAATAAAAAGAGGCAGGAAGGGTATTTCCTTTCCTGCTTTTTTGATTGACCTTTTTCTATGTCTGTGATAGAATCATAATCATAAGAGACAATAAAGTCTCAAAATGGTATCAAGTGATTCACGTCAAATGGAAGAGGTGTATAATGGACACAGAAAGCAGAGAAGAGGAATTGAAGAAACTGGCCCTTGCCTTCTGTACCAATCCAAGGCGCACGGCCCGGGAGCTGGCGGAGGCGGCGGGCATCAGCAAGGCCACCTTTTACCGGGTCTATTCGTCCCGGGAGAATCTGTCCCGCATCCTGAACGAGCGGGCCAGGGAGAAGATTTCCCTTCTCATGAAGCTGGTGACGGAGGAAGGAAATCCCCGGGAAAGGCTCCATGAAATCATCCGCTGCTGCTGCGATAACAAGGAATATCTCATGCTCCTCTGCTACGGCAATGTGACGGGAAGCGTGGATAACTGGTGTCAGGAGACCTACAGCCGGCAGATGACCGATTTCTTCCTTCGAGGTCAGAAATCCGGCGATTTCCGGGTGGACATTCCCGCCTCTGTGATGACAGAGCTTTTTGCAGGGGCCATGTGGTCCCTTTTTGAAGGAGAATGCCATGGCCGGGTGGCTTCCGCCAGCCTGCCGGAGTACTGGGAAACATTTTTCCTTCAGGGAATCGGTAATGAAGAAAGAGAGGATACACATTGAAAGAAGTCAAACCTTCCAAACGGCCCATACTGGCCTACTACGCCATCATATTCCTGGTGATTATCTTCTTTAACTCCCTCATCATGCCCATGTTCAAGAGCAATGAAGTGAAGACCGTGGACTACTCCAGCTTCATGACTATGACGGAGAATAAGGAAATCGACAAGGTGCAGGTGGAGCAGGACCAGATTATTTTCACCAAGAAAGGGGACAAGCAGGCCTACAAGACGGCTCCCATGAATGATCCCCAGCTGGTGGACCGACTCCATCAATCGGGGGCTGATTTCACCGGCAAAATCGTAACCCCCATGAATCCGCTCCTTGATTTCGCCCTCAGCTGGATTCTTCCTATCCTGATTTTCTTCGGCATCGGCCATTACATGAATAAGAAAATCATGAAGAACATGGGCGGCCCCGGGGCCATGCAGTTCGGCATGGGAAAATCGAACGCCAAGATTTTCGTTAAACCCACCAACGGCATCAAGTTTGCCGACGTGGCCGGCGAAGACGAAGCCAAGGACAGCCTGAAGGAAGTGGTGTCCTACCTTCACAACCCCAGCCGCTATAAAGAAATCGGCGCCAAAATGCCGAAGGGCATCCTTCTGGTGGGACCGCCAGGCACCGGCAAAACCATGCTGGCCAAGGCGGTGGCCGGCGAATCGGAGGTTCCCTTCTTCTCCATTTCCGGCTCCGAATTTGTAGAAATGTTCGTAGGCATGGGCGCCGCCAAGGTGAGAGACCTCTTCAAGCAGGCCAAGGAAAAGGCACCCTGTATCGTATTCATCGATGAAATCGATGCCATCGGCAAGAAGCGCGGCGGAGCAGCCATCGGCGGCAACGACGAAAGGGAACAGACCCTGAACCAGCTCCTTACGGAAATGGACGGCTTTGAAGACAATACCGGCGTCATCATCCTGGCTGCCACCAACCGTCCCGAATCCCTGGACCCCGCCCTCACCCGCCCCGGCCGTTTCGACCGCCAGGTGCCCGTAGGACTGCCGGACCTCCAGGGCCGCGAAGCCATCCTGAAGGTACACGCCAGCAAAATCAAGCATGCCCCCGACATTGACTACAATAAGGTGGCCCGCATGGCCTCCGGTGCCTCCGGCGCCGAACTGGCCAACATCGTCAACGAAGCGGCCCTCCGTGCCGTCCGCGACCACAGGAGCTATGCCACGGAAGAAGACATGGAAGCGTCCATCGAAGTGGTCATTGCAGGCTACGAGAAGAAACATGCCATCCTGTCGGACAAAGAAAAATGCGTGGTTTCCTACCATGAAATCGGCCACGCCCTGGTGGCTGCCCTCCAGTCCCATTCCGCGCCGGTACAGAAGATTACCATCATTCCCCGTACCAGCGGCGCCCTGGGCTACACCATGCAGGTGGACAAGGGCAACCATTACCTCATGACCAAGGAAGAACTGCTGGACCAGATCGCCACCTTAACCGGCGGCAGGGCGGCGGAAGAAGTGGTCTTCCACACCTCCTCCTCCGGCGCTTCCAATGATATCGAAAAAGCCACCAAGCTGGCCCGGGCCATGATTACCCGCTTCGGCATGAGCGACGAATTCGGCATGGTGGCCATGGAAACCGTGACCAACCAGTACCTGGGCGGAGACACCACCCTGGCCTGCTCGCCGGAAACCGCTGCCCGCATCGACCGCGCCGTTTCCGAACTCATCAAGAAACAGCACGAAAAGGCAGTGAAGCTCCTGGAAGACAATCGGTCCAAACTGGACGCCCTGGCCAAGTACCTCTACGAAAAGGAAACCATTACAGGAGACCAGTTCATGCACATCCTTGAACACGGCCTGCCGGAAGAAAAACCGGCCCCCGCCGCTCCTGCCATGGACCTGAATCTGGAGAAATAAAGAGTCATAGAAACAAGCATCCCAGAGGACTGCAAAGAAATGGAAATCATTCCTTTGCAGTCTTTTTGCTATGTCCATGCGCCAATAGTTTCCTGTCCGGCGTAGGGAAATGGTATGCAAACCGACAGGAAACTGTTTGCGAAAGGTTTCCTGTTCGGTGCGGGGGAGGGGAATACCCTTTCATTCCTTACAGGTGGGACAAAGACGCTGCCCGCCTTCCTTCCCTCCCCGCCGGTCATGTCAGGGCCCGGTACTCTCCTTCCCGCCCACTGGTATTGACTGCCTTTACCCTCACTTACCATGCTTACCGAGATCCTTCGCTGGCGTTCAGGATGACGTGTGCAAGGCGGGAAGGTATTGCCTTTGACGCTGCCCGCCGCCCTGTCATCTCGAGCGGGGGTGCATGCCGGGATGGCGAGAGAGGTATCGGCACTATTGACACAGAGTCGAGAGATCTCCCGTCTCAATGCCGCACATGCTATTGAGGAGTGAGATTTCTCCACTCCGCTGCCCTCCGCTCGAAATGACAGTGGAGGTGGAATTCCGCGTGCGCCATTGCGGGAGGGTTCAGGGCTCCGCTTGAAATGACAGCAGGGCAGGACACCGCCAGTATCAACACGTGCTTCCTTCCCGCCCCGCCGGTCATTCTGAGCCGCAGGCGAAGAATCTCGGTACATGCCGTGAATGCCCCTGCTGCTGGTCATGCCAGGGCCCGGTACTCTCCTTCCCGCCCACTGGTATTGACTGCCTTTACCCTCACTTACCATGCTTACCGAGATCCTTCGCTGGCGTTCAGGATGACGTGTGCAAGGCGGGAAGGTATTGCCTTTGACGCTGCCCGCCGCCCTGTCATCTCGAGCGGGGCTGCATGCCGGGATGGCGAGAGAGGTATCGGCACTATTGAGACTCTGAGTCGAGAGATCTCCCGTCCTAATGCGGCACGGGCTGTTGAGGTGTGAGATTTCTCGGCTCCTTTTCATCGGCTCCATGACGAGTATGATTCATTTCGGCGCTGGCCTCCGCTCGAAATGACAGTGGAGTTGGAATGCCGCATGTGCTATTGCGGGGGAATTTCAGGGCTCCGCTTGAATTGACGGCAGGGCAGGACATCACCAGTGTCAACACGTGCTTCTTTCCCGCCCCGCCGGTCATTCTGAGCCGCAGGCGAAGAATCTCGGTACCTGCCGTGAATGACTCTGCTGCCGGTCATGCCAGGGGCCGGTACGCTCCTTCCTGCCCACTGGTATTGACTGCCTTTACCCTCACTTACCACGCTTACCGAGATCTTTCGCTGGCGTTCAGGATGACGTGTGCAAGGCGGGAAGGTATTGCCTTTGACGCTGCCCGCTGCCCTGTCATCTCGAGCGGGGCTGCATGTCGGGATGGCGGGAGTGGTATCGGTACTATTGACACAGAGTCGAGAGATCTCCCGTCTCAATGCCGCACATGCTATTGAGGAGTGAGATTTCGGGGCTCCGCTGCCGACCGTCGAAATGACAGTGGAGGTGGAATGCCGCGTGCGCCATTGCGGGGGATTTCAGGGCTCCGCTTGAATTGACGGCAGGGGGCAGCACCGGTGTTATGCATTTCCTCTTTTTACGGACAGGGAAATCAAGTAATAAAATTTAAAATATTTTCTTATATGGACTGCCGGTCAATTTGTGGTATAATTTATGAGATATTCAATCTTATTTTACCTAACTATTACATGAGGTGCATCGTGAAACAAGTGATTCTATCCGCCCTTTCCTGGGTGGTATCTGCGGCGCTGGTCATTATGGCGCTGCTCCATCTGGGCGGGGACTTCCCCGACATCCACAGCTACGTGCAGCCAAGGCTGGGGGCGGCGCTCCTGGTCTTTCTGATTGTCTCCTTCGGCCTTTTTTCCGTGCTGGACAGGAAATACCTGAAGCGGCTTCTTCCCTGGGCGGTGATTCTGCCGCTCCTCTGGATGGGCACCTTCACCTGGGCCTACGGTTTTGCCTCCCTGCCTGAAAAGAAACATCTGGGGGACTACTACGTGCTGGGGGCCCTGCTCATGGCACTGCCCTATGTGTATACCGCCCTCACCGCAAAGGCGAAGCGTTTCTCCTCCCTGTGGACGGTGATTGCCGGCATTTATACCTTCTTCATGGTGCTCATTCCCTTTATTTATATCGGCTACTATGTCCTCTTCGGCGGAGAAATGGATATGTTTGCCATGATGGCCGTCCGCTCTACCCATCTGAAGGAAATCAAGGACTTCCTGCGTACCATGGGCTCTCCCGCCCATCTGGTGATGGCGGTCATAGCCCTTCTGATTGTGATTTCCTGTGCCCTGGGTCTCGCCCGGTCCATGATGAAAAAGGCCCGGAGCTATGAAGGAAACATCCTTCGGGGCAGCGGAAGGTCTTTTACCATTGGCCTTGCTGTCATTTCCATCCTCTTCTTCGGCGGCTTCTATCGCCAGATTACCCACGTATTTCCTGCTTCCATTTTCAAAGCGCTGAACTCTTCGGGCAGCGAATTCCAGCTTCTCCAAAAACTGAACGACAACCTGGATAAGAATGCGAAAACCATGACCTTCCTGCCGCCGGATCCGGATGACGGCATGGACGAAGGCACCCACATCGTCATCATCGGTGAAAGTGCCAACAGGGACCACATGAAGGCCTTCACCCCAGACTATCCCGAAAATACGACTCCCTGGCTTTCGGAAATGGCCAAATCAAAGGACTTCGCCCTGGGATACAAGGCCTATTCCAATTTCCCCAATACCCTCTTCTCCCTTTCCTACGCCATGACCAGCGCCAACCAGTACAGTGACATGTCCTTCGAAGACGTGGTGAGCATGGTGGACGTGGCCAAAGCCGCCGGCTACCGCACCGACTGGATTTCCTTCCATAACCGGAGCTCCATGTCCAGCGCCGGCGTCACCATGATTGCAGAACGCTGCGACGACTCCTACTGGGAAAAGAACTACGACGGCTACACCCTGGAAATTCTGAAGAAACTGCCGCCTGCCAAAAAGCGCATCATCTTCATCAACATCGACGGCAGTCACTACACCTACATCGCCCGGGTGCCGGTGAACCTCCGCGATAAGCTGGGCATCTCCAAAGAAGACCCCTACCATGACTACGACCTTACCATAGCCTACGACGACCAGGTGATGAAGGAAATCTTCGAATACGCCAAGGCGAACCTGAACCTGAAATCCATGATTTACTTCTCCGACCACGGCGAAAACATGAAGCACTACCACACCACATCCCCCTTCTACTACGACATGGTGCACATCCCCTTCTTCGTCTACCTTTCCCCGGACTACCAGGCCGCCCACCCCGACCTCATGCCCGCGCTGAAAGCCCATGAGCAGCAGGTCTTCACCAACGACCTGGCCTTTGACACCGTCACCGGCATCTGGCGGGCCAGGACCAATTTCTACCAGTCCAAGTATGATTTCTCCTCCAAGGACTACTCCATTACCATGGACAACGCCACCACCTTCGAAAGAAAGAAGAAAATCAAAGACGACCCTGTGTGGCAGGGAAAATAAAAAGAGCAGGAAACCAAATCGGTTTCCTGCTTATTTTTTGAGAGTCTTGTTCTGCATCGTTTGTGAAATTGTGGCACCATGCCCAGCACCCATAGTCCCACCAGTGAAGCTGGGGTGGTAAGGGAACACGATTCGTAGGGGAGCGATAGCGACCTGAGAATCGTGTGACACGCTTCACACCGTGGCGAA
>ERZ772883.2388-NODE-2388-length-11814-cov-2.596139_pt1 | contig 11814 bp, 6 predicted proteins | sample MGYA00580575_ERZ772883 | MGnify/ENA primary metagenome ERZ772883 (study PRJEB29015, sample SAMEA2737666) | human gut metagenome | biome: human gut; feature: human-associated habitat; material: faeces | place: China | collected 2012 ...
CTACCGCATCTCCAATGCCCAGCTTATGGCCATGCTGAGTTTTGACGCCAAAGCTTCGGCCAAAAAGCATTCCGCCGCGGCCGAGGAGCGCCAGCAGGAGTTCTCGAATGCCGTGCAGCAGTGGCACGAGTATATGATGGATAACTCGTTTAATGATGTCGACGAGGCCTTTAACGACGCGATTGACCAGATGGTCGCTGATGCGTTTGCCGAGGAGGACGAGAACGGTAAAGAGGACGAAGCCCAAGGTGGAGCTGCCCGTAAGGCTCGTCGCGCCCCTGCCGCCAGCGACGGCGAGGGTGATGGTGCTGGCAACGACGAGGCCGCGCAGTTTGCGGCTGAGCTCAAGGCCGCGGTCGGCGGGTCGGCGGCGCTGCTGACCCAGCAGGGCGACAGCTATGGCGTCAATGTGGACAAGATGATCTTTGAGGATGCTTACGGCACCAGCGAGGATTGGTATCAGGAACTCGCGGCGGCCCAGGGCGCGAACGCTGCGGATGCGGCCGCCATCAAGGAGCTCGTCGACCATGCATCGCGAGCGGAGTTTATTGCCCAGCAGGCCGAGGATCTGGTGGGCCAGTCGATGGGTATCGGCCAGCTCAACCAATACGGAAGCTGGAATGACGCAACCGCTGCGGCGCTCAACAAGTGTGCGGGCATTAAGGCCAGCGAGTACAACGGCCAGTCGACGAGCGGGTTTAACGATTTGGGCCAGGCGCTCGGCAGCTCGCTGAGCTACAAGGCGGCTGACGACGATACCGTCAAGGGCTTTAAGGTCGCCGCGCCCGATGGCGAGCAGACGGCCTATATCGAGTCGGAATTTATCGAGAACTCCAATAACAACAAGAACCAGGCGCTTCTGTTTAACTCGATCGCCATGCAGTGCGACATTCTGGACGACCTGTACGACAACTGGAATGTGGTCCATAGCCTCAATAACTCTACGATTCGCGGCTGGCTTATGGCTTGGAAGCGCAACGGCGACGTGAGCGCCCATATGAAGCTCATCCGCACGATCCGTTCGCTCAAGAGCTATAAGATCGAGTGCGAGATGTTCGGACAGGTCTTTAAGACCGATGCGTGGAAGGCGGCCGGCCAGGCATTTCCCGCGGCGACCCAGGGCATCGGCATCTTTACCGGCATTTACGGCGTGAACGATGCCAGCAAGAACTGGGAGAACGTGAACGTCCGTATGCAGAAGGTGAAGGGCGAGCGCGAGGGCTATGAGCTTCAGCACACGCGCTTGCTTGCCAAGCCCGAGAAGACCGAGGACGACTGGAAGTGCATTTACGCGCTGCGTGACGCCATGGAGAAGGCGCGTGCGTTTGAGGATCTGCTGTATCGCCAACTCTGCCACGACAGCACCGATGTGGCAGTGGGCTCCATTATGACAATCGCCGGCGTGTTGACGGCCGGTTCGGCGGGTACCGTGGTGGGCGCCGCCTATGATGCAGCTTCGACCAGCGTAGGTTCGGAGCGCGCGATTAAGCTGACCAATGCTGAATGCGCCTACGATGTTGCCTGCGAGCAGGTGGAGCGCGCGTGCCAGAATCGCATTACGGTCAACTGGGGCGAGCTGACCGATGCCGAGGTCTACAAGGCCAACAAGGACGGCTTGATCTCGGACGAGAAGATGCAGTCGATCTTCGAGGCGCGTTACCGCAATGTGGCTGCCAAGGCTGCACCCGACCCTGCGGGCGTGGTGTACGAGGGCCTGCTGTCCAATACGGTTGAAGGCGCGGCGGTTGAGCTGTGGAGCGCCGACGATGCGGCCGGTACCAATGCGGTGCGTTGGGATGCCGAGGGGTATGAGCAGGACAATCCGCTTGCAACGGGTGCGGACGGTGCGTACAACTGGAATACGCCGACCGGCTGGTATCAAGTGCGCGTGACCAAGGACGGGTATGAGGAGGCGCGTTCGGCTTGGCTGCGCGTGCCGCCGATTCAGACTGAGGTGAACATTGGCTTGGTGTCGACGGCGGCGCCCGAGGTAGCTTCGGCCCATGCCTATACCGATTGCATCGAGGTTGAGTTTGCGCAGTATATGGATGCGAGCGACGATGCCCTGGTCGCATTGTGCGCGCAGGGCTTGGGCGACGTGACGTATACGTGGCTCGACAAGCAGGACGATCCCAATGGCAAGCCGCTGTCACGCGTGCTGCGTATTCGCTATGCCGATGCGCGTGAGGCGGGCTCGACGGTGGCGTTTGAGCTCGACGGTGCTCGCAACTACGCCGGCACGGCCATGGCGCGCTGGGCAAGTGGCGAGCTTGTCGTGGGCGTTCGTGCCGACAAACTCAAACTCAACGTGGAGCAGGCCGTGACCATGCTTGATGGCAGTGACTTTGAGCTGGTGGCGCACGTGACCGATAAGGCGGGCAAGCCGTTTGCGGGCGCCAAGGTTAGTGTTGGGCTGGAGTCCTCGGCTATCTGCTCTGTCGATGCCACCCAGGCCGTGACGGGCGAGGACGGTGCGGCGACGTTTGTGCTGCATGGTGCTCTGCCCGGTTTGACGACGTTGACGGCGGCGGTGGGCGGCACGGCGCTGTCCAAGCAGGTCGACGTTCGCGTGTCTGCCGAGGCAGTGCGACCGGCGCGACCGGTGGCGACGATTGGTGCGACGACGTTTGGTGCATGGTCGCCCAAGGAGAACTACATTACGGTGCCCAAGGGCACGAAGCTGGAGCTTTCTGCCGAGGATGGCGCGACGATTTGGTACACCACCAACGACACCTGCCCCTGCCGTGACGAAGGCCGTGTAAAGTACACCGAGCCCATTGCGCTCGATAGCAACATGTATGTGCGCATTGCGGCACAGCGCCCTGGCATGTCGTACAGCGAGTATTCCGAGCGTCTGAACATTACGATTACGGTGACCGATGAGGCGGCGCCTGATCCGACGCCCGATCCGGACCCGACGCCTGGCGACGGCGAGCAGGGCGGCGGTGCGGATGGCTCTGGCGGCACCGGGGTACCTGCGGGCGGTTCGACTTCGACGACGACCACGGTGACGACGAACAAGTCCAAGGGTAAGGGCGAGAACGACAAGAAGTCCGGCGGCACGGAGCTCGCCAGCACGGGTGACTCCACCGCGATGACGGTCGCCGCCTTGGGCATCGCCGGCGCAACCGTTGCCGCGGCCGGCATCGCCGCGACCAAGCGTCGCAAGCGTTAGGTTTTGGCGACAACGCCCATTCTCGGCTTTTGCAAGATCTCAATCTGTAACACCAAGCCAGATATTTGGGTTCCAGGTGTTACAGATTGAGACAAACTGTTCGGCCGCCAACCTAACGTCTCGATCTGTAACACGTAGCGAGGAATTTGGCCTCCAACTGTTACAGATTGAGACAAAGCGGGGGGCGGCTGGAGAAATATCTCGATCTGTAACAACTACAAGGCTCAACAGGGCCTAACTGTTACAGATTGAGACAAAACGACCGGGCAAGTCCCCAACCACCACAAAGGTGCCTGTCCCCATCGTGGTGATCGGGCGGCCGGCATAAAAAAAGTCCCCGCCGGGCGTGTGCTCGACGGGGACTTTGCCGTTTGGTGGCTAGCGCCGCAGGTGATTACTCGCCCAGCAGGCTCTTGGTGATGGAAGCGGCGGCCTTCTTGCCGGCGCCCATCGCCAGAATGACCGTAGCGGCACCGGTGACGATGTCGCCGCCGGCCCAGATACGGGGATCGGTGGTCTGGCCGGTCTCCTCGTCGGCGACGATGTAGCCCCACTTGTTGAGCTCCATCTTGCCGCCGATCTTCTTTGCGAAGGGGTTGGCGTTGGTGCCGATAGCCGAAATAGCGACGTCGCAGGGGATCTCCTCGATGGCGCCCTCGATGGGCACCGGGCGACGACGGCCGGACTCGTCGGGCTCGCCGAGCTCCATCTTCTGGACCTTGACGGCGCACACGGAGCCGTCTTCGCCAGCGACAAACTCGAGCGGGGAGACAAGCGGCAGAACCTCGACGCCCTCGGCCTTGGCATGGTGCAGCTCGGCGCGACGGCAGGGCATCTCGTCCTCGGTACGGCGGTAAGCGATGATGGCGTGCTCGGCGCCCAGACGCTTGGCGGTACGGACGGCGTCCATAGCCACGTTGCCGCCGCCAAAGACAACGACGTTCTTGCCGTGCTTGGTGGGGGTGTCGTACTCGGGGAACTTGTTGGCCTTCATCAGGTTCACGCGGGTGAGGTACTCGTTTGCGAAGAAGACGTTGGGCAGGTTCTCGCCGGGGACGTTGAGGAACTTGGGCAGGCCAGCGCCGGTCGCCACGTAGATGGCGTCGAAGCCCTGCTCGAACAGCTCCTCGGCCGTGGCCATGTTGCCCACGACGGAGTTGTACTCAAACTTGACGCCCATGTCCTCCAGGCCGTCAATCTCGCGCTTGACGACCGCCTTGGGCAGACGGAACTCGGGGATGCCGTAGACCAGCACGCCGCCGCCGGTGAAGAAGGCCTCGAAGACGGTAACGTCAAAGCCGTTACGGGCGAGCTCGCCGGCGCAGGTGATGCCGGACGGGCCGGAGCCGACGACGGCGACCTTCTTGCCGTTCTTGGGGGCCATCTTGGGCGTGGAGGCGAGCTCGGGGCGGTCACCCAGGAAGCGCTCGAGCTGGCCGATGGCCACGGGCTCGGACTTCTTACCACGGATGCACTTGCCCTCGCACTGGTTCTCCTGCGGGCAGACGCGGCCGCAGATGGCGGGAAGCATGGAGTCCTCGCGGATGGTATCGAGAGCGCCGCCGAAGTCCTTCGCGCGGATCTGCTCGATAAAGCGGGGAATGTTGATGTTGACGGGGCAACCCTCAACACAGAACGGCTTCTTGCAGTTGAGGCAGCGCTCGGCCTCGGCCAGCGCCATCTCCTCGGTGAAGCCCTTGTCGACGGGGCGGAAGTCGCAGGCGCGCTCGGCAGCCGGCTCCTCGTTATCGGGGGTGCGGGGCGACTTCATATCGGCAACGAAACGACCGTTAACTAGTGGCATGCGCAGCTCTTTTCCTCATAGGCCTTGAGGGACTCGCCCTCTTCGGAACGGTAAGCGGCCTGGCGGGCACGAAGGTCATCCCAGTCGACCAGGGTGGCATCGAAGTCGGGGCCGTCGACGCAAGCGAACTTGGTCACGCCGCCCACCTCGACGCGGCAGCAGCCGCACATACCGGTGCCGTCAACCATGATGGGGTTGAGGGACGCGGTGATGGGGGTGTCGTACTTCTGGGCGGTGAGGGTCGAGAACTTCATCATCGGAACGGGGCCGACACAGAAGACCTGGCTCACGGCCTTGTCCTGCAGTAGGCGCTCCAGCGGAGCGGTAACAACGCCCTGCTCGCCGTAGGAACCGTCGTCAGTGGTGATGTGGATGTGGTCCTCGTCGAGGAGCTCGCGGAACTGGTCCTCCATGAGCAGGAGGTCCTTGGTGCGGGCGCCCATGATGGCGTGCACCTCGTGACCGGTCTCGACCAGGTGCTTGGCGACCGGGAAGGCAATTGCCAGGCCGACGCCGCCGCCAATGACGGCGCAGGGGCCCTCGGCCATCTCGGTGGGAACGCCCAGCGGGCCCACGACGTCGCGCAGCGACTCGCCGGCCTCATAGGTGGAAAGCATCTCGGTGGTCTTGCCGATCACCATGAAGATGAACTCGACCCAGCCCTCGTCACCGTTCCAGCCGGCCAGGGTAAACGGGACGCGCTCGCCCGTCTCGTTGGCGCGAACCATGAGGAACTGTCCAGCGTGCGCATGCTTGGCGATTGCAGGCGCCTCGATGCGGAACTTGAACACCTTCTCCGAGAACTGCGTCTTCTCCAGGATCTTATACATAGAACCCCTCTCTTGTTAGGGCCGCCGAACCGTGCCTCCACGGAAATGGACGGTAGCCCGAATAAAACCGTACGCGCACAGGCGTTGTGCAGACATACGGTGCAAATTATACCCTCATGGACATGTCACTTACGTGTGTCTTCGGCTGTTGGGAGCAGGGTTTATCCACTTTGGCCTACCAAAGGGGAGAGGTTTATTTTGGTCAGTTTTATCAGGTAAAACGGCAAATGGGGCCGGCCTCGGGTTGTGATGAGGCCGGCCCCCTTTGGGGTGCTATGCATGTATGTCGGCGCGCGGTTGATTGCGATGCCGCAACTGGGGCGTTTCCGCAGGTAAAACCTGCCAAAATAAACCTGTTCCTAAATGATAGGTTTTAGTGCTTGCCGTTGGCGGAGGCGGCGCCGTTGACATGGTCGCGGGCATAGACCACGCCGTGCACGATCGCCAGGCCGGCGGCGTCGGCCGCGCGGGCGCAGGTGTCCTGGAAATCCTCGGCCTCGCGGGCGCGCAGCTGCTTAAGAACGTAGTCGGCGACGGCCATCTTGCCGGGAGGGTTGCCGATGCCGGTGCGGATGCGGCTGAAGTCGCGGCTGCCCATCTTGTCGATGATGGAACGCAGCCCGTTGTGGCCAGCATGGCCGCCGCCCACCTTAACGCGTACGTCGCCGGCGGGAATATCGAGCTCGTCGTGGATTACGAGCAGCTCCTCGGCCTTGATCTTGTACTCGCGGCAGAGCTTGGAGATGGGGCCACCCGAGGTATTCATATACGACTGCGGCTTGACCAGTACAATCTGGCGCTTACCGCCCTCTTCCTCGGGATCGTTGATGTTGATGAGCGCGACCTCGGCGCCTGCTTGGTTTTTCCAGTACGTGACGCCGGCCTGACGGGCCAGCTCGTCGATTGCTTTGAAACCAGCGTTGTGACGGGTCTCGGCATATTCCTCGCCAGGGTTGCCAAGTCCGGCAACCATGCGAATCTTAAGCGGCTGTGCAGCTGCCATGTTTATCCTTTCGTTGATTTGTCGCCTGCTATGGTGAGCGACCCTGTTGCCGCTGTCAAATGGAGGGTAATTGAGGGCGTTTAGGGGCGTTTGGACGGCCGTCGAAATCAGAGGTGGACAGTTAGTTCAGATACGTATAAGTTCTGAGGACTCGAAGTGCTCAATTCAATGCCGATACGTTGTTTCGGAGCTTTAGTTAGTCCATATGGCGCTGTTTTGAAGTCTACCCTGCCTTCAAATAGGGCGAATGGTATAGAGATAGCTGCAAAACAGCCTAATTCAATGTGTCCATCTATACGTATCTGAACTAACTGTCCAGTCCTGTTCGGCGGCGCGCGGGTGATTCGCCGTTTAGACCGCCGCAAGGCCGATTCCAGCCCGCAGAGCGTTGAGCCAAGCGACCTGACGCTTGCGATAGCCCTTGATACGGTATCGGAATCGGACTCCCGCGAGTCGATGCATCGTTTGGGCGAAGGCTTCGAGTGCAACAAGGTCTTTCATTTGGTCGCGATTGATAACCAGGACGTGGATGCCCATTGCCTTGAGGCCATTATTTCGATTGCCATCGTGGATGCGAGCGTTTTGAAGCTCATGCCCAATTCCGTTGTATTCGTTGTCGACTCCGGCTGCCGGGCAATATAGGTCGCAGATGGCATAGGGGATGCCCGAGGACATGTTGACCGCAAGAGTGTCGAAGTCGATTCGATAGTTGAGTAGCAGGCCTCCCATGGGCAGACTGCAACATCCGAATCCTCCAAAGCGCATGGGCGCTCCGAGAACGGCAAACATTAGGGATTCGGCTGGGGATGCAGATCCGGGTCGGGCAAGTTTGACTGCCGTGCGAAACGATGTGTATGAGCTACTTTTGGCAAGCTGTGCAACAGCCTCGAGATCTTCGATGGTCGTGGCGGGCTCGCATTTGTAGTGTGCCTGTTCGTAGCGGGTTTCGTTCTGCTGTTCGGTCGCCGACTGGTCGCCCCGGCAATCGAGGTCGTCCATCGCTTCGTAGTCATCGCCCTCGGGCCAGATGCCGTCATAGGCAATGGGGTATGTTGCCCCGGGAGGAAGGGAGTAGGTTCCGAGCAGTTCCATGAGAAGCATCAGGGTTTTGGCGACTGATTCATTTTTGGAACAAAGCATGGCTGTCATGGCGGGAGACGTTGCGTAGATGTCGGCCTCGACGTGCATAATTGCACCTTCAGGAAGAGGAGCGGAGAGAATATGCTGAAGAAGTCGCCTGTCGCGGCGTCTGTTGTCTTCGTTTGAAACGAGAAGATCGAGCAGTTCGGAATCATCTTCATTCCAGGCGTCGAGTATCGAAAGTGCACCAAAGTCTATCGCGTCATTGTTGGGAATACAGCTAGCCAAGGCATGTGCTTGCTGTTCGCTATCAACGAAGTCCCAGGGTAGGGCAGAGTACGCCCGTCGTGCGCGACGAATTGCGCGGAGGGCGGAGAGATGTGAAATCACGGTCGTCATAGCTATAACGTACTAAGTTGGCGGCAGAATGCGACCGCCATACCGTTCTTTTCGCTCAGCGGGGCGCTGCGCGCCATGAACGGCTGGGTGTTATGAATTCGGTGGAATCGGTTGAGGGGATTGCAGGAAATTGAGCTCTGCCGCGAAGGTTGACGATAGCTGCTGGACAGTTAGTTCAGATACGTATAAGGCAGCGGCGTTCGAGGCGTTTCTAAGGGCCTTTGAGGGCGATTTGAGGATAAATATGCAGCGGTTGTACTCGAAAACGATGAGCTTTGGACGGCATGGCATGCGCCGGGGAGGTCAGAAGGCTCCGAACGGTCCTTTGGAGCTTTAGAAAAATACGTATCTGAACTAATTGTCCAGGGCGGGTTGACGAGGGATAGAAAAAGGGTCGGAAGCGAGCTTCCGACCCTTTAAAAGCATCAAAGATGATGCGATGCGCGTTGGATTACAGCGCGAAGTCGCCGCCGACGAGCGTGGAGACGGGCTCCTCGTGGTAAACGGCGGAGATGGCCTGAGCGAACTCCTCGGCGACCGAGATGGTCTTGATCTTGCCGCCGACCTCGACGGGAATGGCGTCGGTGACGACGCACTCGACGATCGGGGCGTCGTTCAGACGCTCGATGGCCGGACCGGAGAAGATACCGTGGGTGGCGCAGACGTAGATATCGCCAGCGCCCATAGCCTTGAGCTCCTTGACGTTGGCGCACAGGGTGCCAGCGGTGTCGATCATGTCGTCGTTGATGATGCAGGTCTTGCCCTTGATGTCACCGATGATGCCCATGACCTCGGCGGCGTTGTGGCGCGGACGGCCCTTGTGGGCGATGGCCAGGTCGCAGCCGAGCATGTCGGACAGCTTCTTGGCGGCCTTGGCGCGGCCCACATCGGGGGAGACGACAACCAGGTTGTCGGTGTCGAAGTTCATGGCGTTGTAGTACTGGCCAAACAGCGGCAGTGCGGACAGGTGGTTGACCGGGATATCGAAGAAGCCCTGGATCTGACCCTGGTGCAGGTCGAGGGTGATGATGCGGTCGACGCCGGCGCGCTCGAGCAGGTTGGCGACGAGGCGGGCGGTGATGGGCTCGCGCGGGCCGGCCTTGCGGTCCTGGCGGGCATAGCCGTAGTGGGTGATAACGGCGGTGATGGAGCGGGCGGATGCGCGCTTGGCAGTGTCGGTGGCGAACATCGGGGTAACGGTGTAGGTGACTTTCACGACAGGGCTGCAGCCGGCGTCGTTGACGTTGCCGCCGGCCACGGACTGAATCAGGAAGACGTCGGCGCCGCGGACGGTCTCGTCGTAGCGGGCGTAAATCTCACCATTGGCGAACTGCTTTAGCGTAAGGCCCGAAAGCTCGACCCCAAGGTACTCAGCGATCTTCTGAGCGAGGGGACGGTTGGAGGAACCGGAATACACGCGGATGGACTTGCGCATATTCTCCGACTTCTCGGGATCATTAATCGGCATTACCCTTCTCCTTTATACATCGAATGCCATATAGATGCCTTGTTGCATTGTAACCGCGCGGCGGGGTTAATCGGGTCTTGATAACGTCTTTACCGTCAACGGACACGAACCGACCACTCATCCGGTCGCGCAGGTCAGCATAGAAAAAGGAGCCGTCCCCATGGGAACAGCTCCTTTTGTGCTTGGTAAAACGTTATACCTCGTCGTCCTCGTGCAGACGGCGGCGGTAATCGGCGGCCCAGCCCTCAATATTTACCTGACGGGCGCGGCCCAGACCGAGTGCGTCGGCCGGGACCGGCTCGGTGATGACGGAGCCGGCGGCCACGAGCGCGCCGTCGCCAATCTGGGCGGGCGCGACCATCATGGTGTCGGAACCGATGAAGGCATCCTTGCCGATGACGGTCTTGTGCTTGTGCACGCCGTCGTAGTTGCAGGTGATGGAGCCCGCGCCCACGTTGACGCCGGAGCCCATGGTGGTGTCGCCGATGTAGGACAGGTGCGGCACCTTGGAGCCCTCGCCGATCGTGGACTTCTTGATCTCCACGTGCGTTCCGGCCTTGGATCCGTCGAGCATGTGGGTACCCGGGCGCAGGTAGGCGCGCGGGCCGCAGTCGACGCCGTTCTCGATGACAGCTTCGATGGCGATGGTCTCATCGATGGTGCAGCCGCTGCCGACGGTGGTGTCGGTGAGGCGGCTGTTGGGGCCGAGCTGGCACTCCTCGCCCACGGTGACGTGGCCGATCAGGTGCGTCTGCGGCCACACGACGGTATCGCGGCCGATAACGGCATCGGGGCCGATCCAGGCCTGCGTGGGATCGATGAAGGTAACGCCCTCGGCCATCCAGTGCTCGTTGATGCGGTCGCGCGCGATGGCGGTGAGCTGCGCGAGCTGGATGCGGCTGTTGACGCCCAGGCCGTCGCGGTAGTCGTCGCAGTGGAAGATGGAGACTGCCTGGCCGTGGCCCTTGAGGATCTCGAGCATGTCGGGCAGATAGTACTCGGACTGCGCGTTGTCGTTGCCGATCTCGTCAATGTGGGCGGCGAGCTGCGCGCCGTCGAAGGCGTAGCAGCCGGCGTTGCACTCGAGCAGCGTGGCGGCCTGCTCGGGCGTGCAGTCCTTCTGCTCGATGATGCGCTCAATCTGGCCGTCGGCACCCAGCTTGATGCGGCCGTAGCCGAAGGGGTCGGGCGGGGTCATGGTCATGACGGTGCAGGCGAGCTCGCCGGTGGCGACGGTCTGCGCGAACTTGGCGACGGTGTCGGCGGTGATGAGCGGCAGGTCGCCGTTGAGCACGACGACGGGGCCTTGCGTGATGCCGCAGGCCTCGAGCGCGACCTTTACGGCGTGGCCGGTGCCCAGGCGCTCGGTCTGCTCGACGCACTCGACCTTGGTGGCGCTGTTGGCGTAGGCGCCGTCGATAAGGGCGCGCATCTCGTCGGCGTGGCTGCCGATGACGACCACGACGCGGCTGCAGCCGGCCTTGATGGTGGCGTCGACGATCCACTGGACCATGGGCTTACCCAGGATCTTGTGCGAAACCTTGCAGTGGTTCGACTTCATGCGGGTGCCCTCGCCGGCGGCGAGGATAATTGCGGTTGCGTCCATGTGATCTCCTGTTACGTTATAGAGACGTGTGTTTGGAAACGATACACGGCGCAATATGATACCGCAGGCATATGTTGAGCGCGTAGCGATTGGTTTGCGGCGGTTGAGGCTTGCGCCGCCGGCGTGGCGTTTGCGCTGCTTGCGTGCGGCGTTGGCGGTGCTGCGGAGCTGTCGTTTGAGCGAGGGGACGGGGGTGCCCGTGGACAACATACAAGAGGAGTTTGGCGGCGAGCCCGTCGCGGCGTTCTCGATGTCGCATCCGGCTGTGCCGGCACTCTATATAGTGCTGACGCTGGGGCTCACCATGTTCTCGATGCAGCCGGTGCTGATTGCGCTGTCGCTTGCGGGCGGGTTGACGTACGGGTTTGCGACGCGCGGCGTCGCGCGCACGTTGGGGGCGCTTCGCTGGCAGCTGCCGGTGATTTTGATCATCGCGGTGCTCAATGCGC
>ERZ772883.2393-NODE-2393-length-11789-cov-6.541333_pt1 | contig 11789 bp, 9 predicted proteins | sample MGYA00580575_ERZ772883 | MGnify/ENA primary metagenome ERZ772883 (study PRJEB29015, sample SAMEA2737666) | human gut metagenome | biome: human gut; feature: human-associated habitat; material: faeces | place: China | collected 2012 ...
CGCAGTGCGTCAACGACCACCGCACCAAGCGCAGCAAGCAGCCGTTCCCGGTGGCCTGGGCCGGTAAGCCGGAGGAACAGCTGCGCCAGATCAGCGGCCTGGGCCTGAGGTTCTGCCACCCCAGCCGTTTCCTGATTACCGCCGACGACAAGGCAACGGCCATTGAGGCCTGCCGCCGCACACTGCGGGCCGCCGGAAAGAAGGTAAGCGAATGAGCGCAGAGGGATCCGAAATCTACGGACCGGCCCCCAGCACCGCCGCCGACCGCGAACCGACCCCGGCACCCGCCTGGGTCTACCTGCTGCGCTGCCCGGACGGCAGCCTGTACGGCGGCTGGACCAATGATTTGGCCCGCCGCCTGAAAGCCCACCGCAGCGGCAAGGGCGGGGCCAAGTACACCAAAAGCCATGGCCGCGACGCCGTGCGCCTGGCCTACGCCGAAAAATGCGCCGACAAAAGTGCGGCCCTGAAGCGTGAAGCAGCGCTGAAAAAACTGCCGAAGGCCGAGAAAGAGGCCCTGGCCGAAAAGTGGGCCGCCGACAACAAAATTACCCTGCGCATGGCGACGCCCGGCGATGCCGCCGCCGTCTGCGCACTGTACAACTGGTACGTGCGCCACGGCGTGCAGACCTTCCAGTACACGCCGTCCACGGTGGAGGAATACCGCGAAAACATTGCGCACACGCTGCAAAACGCGCCGTTTCTCCTGGCCGAAAGCGCCGATGGCCGGCTGCAGGGCTTCGCCTGCGCACACCTCTGGCACGAGCGCGAGGCCTACGCCTGGGACGTTGAGACGACGGCCTACTGTGCGCCGGACTGCATCGGTCAGGGCGTGGGCGGGCGGCTCTACCGCGCGTTGGTCGCCCTGCTGAAAAAGCAGGGGTATTATAACGCCTTTGCGCTCGTAACCGGCAGCAACCGCCAGAGCAACAACTTCCACAAGGCGCTGGGCTTCACCAAAATGGGTATCGAAAAGCGCACCGGGTACAAGTTCGGCCAATGGCTGGATTTGGATTATTGGGTGCTGCCGTTACAGGACGGTGAGGGCGAACCCCAGCCGGTGAGAAAGCAGCTGACCGCAGAAGAAATTGCGGAAGCTTTAAAATAAGATGAAACAAACCGCACCTGCCCTTTTTGACGAAGGCAGGTGCGGCTCTTTTTATACAGGTGTCAAATCGCTCCGTTTTCCCGCAGCCAGGCTTCCAGCTCGGCAGCGGGGCGGTAGCCGACGGAACGGCTGACCTCCCGGCCGTCCTTAAACAGCAGCAGCGCCGGGATGGCGTCGATCTTGCGGGCCATGGCCAGCTTCAGGTTCTCGTCGGTGTTCAGCTTGCCGAATTTCACGGTGGGGTGCGCGGCGGCCACTTCCTCCAGCACAGGGCCCATCATCTTGCAGGGGCCGCACCACTCGGCCCAGAAATCCACCACGACCGGCATGGCGCTCTGCAAAACTTCGGTGTCAAAATTCTGTTCGGTGAGTTTGATAGACATAGATATACCCTTTCTTTTTATGGGGCGGGCCGTCAGGGACGCCGCCCCTCTGCAATTATTGTACGGCTTCTTTTAATTTTGCAAGCATGGCATTCAGCCGTTCCTCGGCCTGCGGCCCGCCGAAATTGATCATGTTCCGCAGGGTCAGGCCGTCAAACATCTGGATCATCGCCTCGGGCGGCATCAGGCCGTCGCCGCCGCCGTTGGCCATGGCCTGGACCTGGGCGTCCAGCATCCCGCGCACGATGGGCGCGGTGCGCGGGTCCGCCAGCAGAATGCCCAGCGGCGTCGTCTCATCCACTGTCAGTGGCAGCAGCTTCGCCCCCGCATAATGCAGCGGCAGCGTGGATCGGATATCCCGGCTGGAATGTCCGATGCGCACCTCATACCGCCCGGGCGCGGCGTACCAATCGTGAATTTCTGCGCTGTATCGGCTTAGATCCCGTGGTGTCAGGGTAAACGTCACAACGCGTTCTTCCCCGGGCTGCAAGTCCACCTTCGCAAACCCGCGCAGGGCCTGGGGCACGCGGCCGCCCGGCACCGGCGTGCCGGTGGCGTCGGCCACATACAACTGCACGACCTCCGCGCCCGGCATTGCGCCGCTGTTTTTCACGGTCACGCGCACGGTCACTTCGCCGTCGGCGGCCATCGTGTCACAGCTCAGCTCTGCATTCCGGTAGACGTACCCGGTGTAGCTCAGCCCATGGCCGAAGGGCCAGCGCACCGGCATTTTGCGGGCGTCGTACCAGCGGTAGCCTACATAGACGCCCTCGCGGTAGTCGGCGGTCACGCCGTCGCCGGGATAGTCCAGGTAGCAGGGCGTGTCCTCCAGCCGCAGGGGCCAGGTCTCCGGCAGGCGGCCGCAGGGGTTGGCGTCGCCCCACAGCAGGGCATCGGCGGCCTCGCCCACGCCCTCGCCCGCCAGGTACATACACAAAACAGACGATACATCGTCCGCCCAGGGGCATTCCACCGGGGAGCCTGTGTGCAGCACGACTACAGTGTTTTTCTGCACGGCGGCCACGCGGGCAATCAGGTTGTTCTGGCAGTCGGGCAGGCGCATATGGCGGCGGTCCGCGCCCTCGCTCTCAAAGCTGTCGGGCAGGCCCGCAAAAATCACGGCCACATCGGCGGCTTCGGCGGCGGTCACGGCCCGCAAAAACTCAGCCTCGTCCCGTTGGTCGCGGTCTGCGGGGAAGCCCTCGATATAGCTGACGCTGCGGTCGTTCATGATGGCGGCGTCCATCGCGCTGATGGCCGTCGTGTTCACATGGCTGGATCCGCCGCCCTGATAGCGCGGATGGTCGGCAAACGCGCCGATGTAGGCCACCTTCTGCCCCTTGTGCAGCGGCAACGCACCCAGGTTGCGCAGCAGCACGGCGCTCTGCTTCGCCAGCTCCACGGCCAGCTTGTGGTCCGCCGCGTGGTCAAACACGGCGGGCAGCTTTGCCAGATCAGCCGCGCGCAGCACAATGTTCAAAATGCGGGCCACGGTTTTGTCTAAAACGCCGATATCCAGCGTGCCGTTCTGCACAGCCTCGATGATTTTGCGGTCGTACACGCCGCCGGACCCGGGCATTTCCAGATCCAGTCCGGCTGCCACGCCCTTGACGCGGTCGTTCACCGCGCCCCAGTCGGATATGACAAAGCCGCCAAAGCCCCAATCGTCCCGCAGAATATCGGTCAGCAGCGGCTTGTTCTCGCTGGCGTAGTCGCCGTTGACGCGGTTGTAGCTGCACATCACGGTCCAGGGCTGGGCCTTTTTTACCGCCGTCTCAAAAGCGGGCAGGTAGATTTCGTGCAGCGTGCGCTCGTCCACACGGCTGTCGGCGGACAGGCGGCGCGTCTCCTGGTTGTTGGCGGCAAAATGCTTGATGGAGGTGCCGACCCCCTCGCTCTGCACGCCCTGGATGAATCCGGCTGCAAGCTCGCCCGCCAGGTAGGGATCCTCGGAGTAATACTCAAAATTGCGACCGCAGAGAGGGCTGCGCTTGATGTTTACCGCAGGCCCCAGCAGAACCTGCACGCCGCTGGCCCGGGCCTCCCGCCCGAGAGCTGCGCCCATGCGCCGGGTCAGTGCCGGGTCGAAAGATGCTGCCGCCGCGCACCCTGCGGGGAAACACACGGCCTCGATGGCATCGTTGGGGTCGGTGCTGCCCTCTTTTTGGGTGCGCAGGCCGTGGGGGCCATCGCTGACCTTGATAGCCGGGATGCCCAGCCGCTCCACTGCCTTGGTGTGCCAGAAATCCGCGCCGGAGCACAGCCCGGCCTTTTCTTCCAGCGTCAGGGCGCTGACAAGCTCTTCGACGTTCATGGTGGTTCTCCTTTTATAGTATGGGTGGTTTCCCACATTATAACACGCCGAATGTGCAAAAATAAATAAAAAAGTGTAAAATTATAGTGCCCGTGTCACAAGTAGGAAACAACTGGGGTTTATAATGCACCTAAACGAGGGAGATTTGCCATGAACAACATACTGATTGCCGAGGATGAGCACCTGATCGCGCGGCTCATCGAGATGACACTGACCCGCGCCGGGTACACCTGCACCGTGGCCGAAGATGGCCGCACGGCGGCGGATCTGATCGAGAAAAACAACTTCGATATGGCGCTGCTGGATATTATGCTGCCCGGGCTGGACGGTTACGCCCTGCTGGAAAGCCTGCGGCCCCAGGGCGTGCCGGTCATCTTCATCACGGCGAAAAGCGCGGTGAAGGACCGGGTGCTGGGCCTGCGGCTGGGCGCGGATGATTATATCACCAAGCCCTTCGCGGCGGAAGAGCTCGTCGCCCGGATGGAATCGGTGCTGCGCCGCACCGGCCGCGGCGGGCGGGAACTGCGGGCCTATGATGTCGTGCTGGATACGGTGGACCGGGTGGCCAGGCAGAACGGCGAGCCGCTGGACCTGCGGCGGCGGGAGTTTGACCTGCTGGAACTGTTGATGCGCAACCGGGGCGCGGCGCTCTATCGTGATGTGATTTTTGAGCGCGTCTGGGGCGAACTGCCCGACACCGAGAGCCTGCGCACCGTGGACACCCATATCGCCCGCCTGCGCAAAAAGCTCGGCTGGACAGATAAACAGATTGAGACGGTGTTTAAGATTGGCTACCGACTGCGGAAGGAGTGACAAAGGCCCCCTTGTCAAAGCGGACTGGGGGATTTCTGTGGCCATGCGGAAGAGTGCGCGTACCCGCGAAGCTGCAAGAATCCCTCCGACCTCGCTAACGCTCGGCCACCGCTCCCCTTCTGGCGTTTTGCGCCACCTCCCCCGACCCGGGGGAGTCTGTCTTTGACAAGGGAGGCTTTTACGACCACAAAAGGAGTACCCTATGCGCTACTACCAAAAACTTGTCTCGCTGCTCGTCCTCGTCCTCGCGGCGTCCTTCGGCGTCGGCGGGTGCGTGCTGCTGTACAGCGATTTCGCTGTGCAGCGCGGCCGCATGGCCACCGCCAACGCAGCGGCCCACGCCCAGACCTGTACCTTGCTGCAAACGGAGATCCTCGACTTGCAGCGCCGCGGCACCACCATGGATGACGCTGCCCTGACCGCCCGCGTCGAGGCCCGGGACACCCCCGCCGCCCTCTGGCGCGGGGATACCCTCATCTGTGCCACTCTGCCGGGGCTGGAAAACTTTTCCCTGGAAAACGCCGCCACCGTCACGGTCCGTACCGAGGAAAGTGTCTATGCCGTCTACGCCAGCGATTTGCAAGGCGGGCTGCGGCTGGTCACGGCCTACGACCTGACCGGTCTGTACCGCGACCGCGATGCCGCCTTAACGCGCTTTTTGCTGCTGGAAGCCGCCGTGCTGGCCGCAGCCGCCGCCGTCACCGCCCTGCTGGCCGCCCGCCTGACCCGCCCGCTGGCCGTGCTGACTGATGCCGGGCAGCAGATCGCCGCCGGGGACTACGCCCGCCGCACCGCCCTGCATACCGGCGACGAGATCGAGACATTGAGCGCGAGCTTTGACAAGATGGCCGACGCCGTGCAGGAGAAAATTGCCGACCTGGAAGCCGACGTGCAGAAGCGGGAGGACTTTGTCGGGGCGTTTACCCACGAGCTGAAAACCCCGATGACCAGCATCATCGGCTACGCGGATATCCTTGCCGCGATGCAGACCGACCCCGATGAACAGCGCGAAGCCGCGGCGGCTATCGCCCACGAGGGGCGGCGGCTGGAATCCCTGAGCCATAAGCTGCTGGCGCTGCTGGGCCTGGCCGAATGCCCGCTGACCCCCGCCGCCGTGCCGCTGGCCGCCCTGTGGCCGCGGCTGCACGCCGCCTGCCCGGGCGTGAACCTGCGCACCCCCGCCGCGCCTGCGCCCACCGTGCAGGGCGACGCGGATCTGCTGTTGGATCTGCTGTGCAACCTGGTCCAGAACGCCGCCAAAGCCAGCAAACCCGGTGCGCCGGTGGTCGTGCTCTGCACAGCCGACGCCGACACCGCTACCCTGACCGTGGCCGACCGGGGCTGCGGCATCCCGCCGGACCAGCTGGCCCGCGTGACCGAGCCGTTTTACATGGTGGATAAATCCCGCGCCCGCCGCCAGGGCGGCAGCGGCCTGGGGCTGGCGCTTTGCCAGCGCATTGCCGTCGCCCACGACGGCACGCTGAAAATCGAGAGTGAACCGGGCAAGGGCACGCGGGTCAGCGTGACCCTGCCCCTGTGGAAAAAGGAGACAGACGCATGAGCCTGTGGAGATACCCGCGCACCGCCGCCGCGCTGTGCATAGCCGCCGTGCTGGCCTGCGCCGCCGCGCCCGCCGCGTTTTTGGCCGCCAGTGACGCCGCCTACTTTGGCCGCGTGGAGACGGTAGCCGACCCTTACCGGGCCCCCACCCCCACGGCGGATGACTATTACATCCTGCGCCAGCTGGCCGCCCGCGGGCAGGACACCACCGCCCACCAGACCACCCCGCAGCAGGAACAGGATGCCGCCCCGCAGACGCCGAAGGTGTACATCGGCGCATCAGCCAGCATCGAGTCCATGACCTGGGCGGACACTGCCGCCACCACCGCCGCCGAGAACGCACTTTGGCAGCTGGCGGAAAGCAGCGCAGTGCCCCGGTTCTGGGTGGAACAGACCGTGGGCGACACCGTCGATTACGGCAGCTACACCGATGCCAACGGCCAATATTACAACCTGAACAGCGCCTACTGCACCACCGACAGCCTGGGCTTTGTGACGGTGCGCAAATTTGCCCGGGAAAACGATACGCTGTTCACCCGGTACAGCATCACGATGGATGGCCGCACCGGCATGATCGTCGAGGTGTGGTTCTCTCTGCCCGCCGCCGATGCCGCCGAAACACCCCTGCCCGGCGCGGATGCCCTGCGCAGCTTTGCGGCCCAGGCCGGGCTGGAAAGCCTGGGCGACTGGGCCGCCCCCGAAAGCAGCCCCTACGACTGCGCCCTGTACAGCGCCAACGGCGGCGCACTCATCACGGCCTCGACCCACCCATACACCTACACCGGCTATACCGCCGCCGATGGGGCGGAGCGCTGGTATTACAGTTTGGCCTTGCAGATCGCACCGCAGACGTAGATTAAAAAAGGAGGTCCCCCATGAAAAAACTCATCCCCCTCATCCTCACCGCTGCAATGACCCTGACTCTCGCGGCCTGCACCGCTGCCCCCGACCCGGCACCCCTCGCCACCCCCACGCCGGAGCCGACGGCAGCGGCCGCAGCCCCCACGCCCGCCCCTGCCGCCGATTTCTACACCCTGAAAAGCTACAACGGCTCCTATGATGACGGCACCGCCTACTACGAGTTCGTGCAGCGGCTCGGCTGCACGCTGCTGCTCAAAACCGACTACGCCGCGGCGGTTCAGTCCGTCTGCTGCGCCGTCCCCGGCTGCGGCCACGATACCGACGCCTGCCCGGCTTATTTCCCGGGGCGGGCCGGCCGTTATACGGTGGTCGCGGCGGGGGACACCGTGTATGTCTGGCACACCTCGTTTTTCTACACCGACCAAAGCTGGGACGACTTTTGGGCAGAAAAACAGGCCAGCGGCATCCGAAATGCAGCGCCCTATGACACCCTGACCGACGATGAATTTGAAGCCGACTACCGCGGCATCTGGGCCGAGCAGAGCACGCCGCCCTGCCTTTACGCCATTGACCCCGCCGCAGGCAAGACCCGCACCGACTTGCCGCTGACCTACCGTGACTACACGATGGATGCCTGCGATGGCAGCACGCTCTACGGCGAGCAGATGATCGCCCCGTACAGCTCGCAGGCGTCTGCCGGAAAAATCGGGCCAACGCCCGCCTGCCGCATCGACCTTGCCACCGGACAGGCGGAGACCTTTGCGCTGGAGCCCACCGAGCATTACCTTGCGGGCTTTGACGGCGCACTGCTGACCCGCCGTTATGTGACCGATGCGCCGCTGCCCACCGATGCGGAGCAGTATGCCGCCGCCATCCAGAGCGCCACGGTGAAGATCGACCGCCTTGACCCCCGCACGGGCGCGCGCACCAGCCTGACCGAGCGCCCCTACAGTGATGCCGACTATGAGAAGAACGGCTGCTTTATCGGTGTGTACAACGGCAAGGCCTACTTTGAGGAGCGCACGATCATACCGGGAAGCGGCTTCCGCCGCACGGTCCTGACGGCGGTGGACGCCGAGGGCCGCGCCGAAACCGTCTGGGACCCGTGGCCGCAGGCGGAATGGGTGCTGGGCGATGACGGCGGCCGTTATATCTGGCTGTACAGAGATAACTACAATACAAGCTACGCCGCCTGCGCCCTGCTGGATACTGAAACAGGGCAGATCACACCGGTGACGCAGGCGCTGCAGACCGGCAGCGGTGCCGTCAGCCTGCGCGGCAAAGCGCACGATGGCCGCTGGCTGGTCGTTATCGGCGCAGACAGCGTCGGAAGGACCACGGACTACGGCCTGATCGACGCCGATCAGTTTGCCGCCGGCAGCACAGACTGGCAGCCGGTGACAATGTGGCAGGGGTAACGCCGCAAAGCCCCTCCGGCGTCGATCCGCTCGCCACCTCCCCTGTGAGGGGAGGCTCCCCTTCCAGGGGAACTGGCCGAGTTTACGAGGCCTGAGGGGCTTTGCAGCCTTGCCATCACAGCTCACATCAAAAAAAGGAGGTTCCCATGAAAAAACTCATCCCCCTCATCCTCGCCGCCGCCCTCACCCTTACCGCCTGTGCATCTGCCTCGGATGAAACTCCGCTGACTACCCCAACTCCTGCCCCGGAAGCGCCTGAACCCACCTCCACCCCAGCCCCCGCGACCACCGACTTCTACCCACTGGAAAGCTACACTACGGCTTTCAACACCGGCGATGCTTACTACGAGCTTGTCCCATATCCCGGTCATGCCCTGCTGCTGAAAACCGACTACGCCACCGCCGCCCAAACCGTCTGCTGCACCATGCCAAACTGCGCCCACGACAGTGAAGCCTGCCCGGCCTATTTCCCGGGGCGGGCGCGGCGGTACACAGTTTTTACGGCAGGAGATACCCTCTATGTCTATCACACACTGTTCTACCGCAATACCCAAACTTGGGAGAAATACTTTGACGAGTACGGCAAGCCCCAGTTAGAACACCCGGACCAGAGCTTCGAGGGCTTGACCGCCGATGAGATCACGGCGGATTTCTACGGCCGCTGGACCGAGCAGACCACCCCGCCCTGCCTGTACACCGTCCACCCGGGCGGCGGCAAGGTGCGCACCGACCTGCCCGAGGAAGTGCGCGACTACGTGATGGCCTACTGCGACGGCGCGGCGGTGTACGGCGCAGCGTGGAACGATGAGAACGGCACCACCGCCACCGGCTGCCGCATCAGCCTTGCCGACGGTGCAGTACAAACCTTCCCGCTGCTGACGCAGGAGCAGTTTTTGGATGTCTGTGGTGACGCGCTGGTGACGTCGCACATCGTTACAGATGCGCCCCTGCCCACTGACCGGGAGCAGTACCAGGCTGCCATCCAGAGTGCCGAGACGGAGTATGACCTCTATGACCCGAACGACGGTACCCGTACCCGGCTGGCTGCCTACCCTTACGACACGTCGGCTTTGCTGGGCGTGTACGGCGGCAAGGCGTATTTTGAAAAGCGTCAGCCGATACCCTACGCCGCGTATGAGCCTGTGGCCGTGGAGACACTGGACATAGCGACCGGCACGACCGAGACGATATGGACGCCCGAACAGGGGGCACAGGAGCTGCCGCTGGGCGATGCCGAAGGCCACAGCCTGCGAATGAGCGAGAGCAACGTGATTGTCGGCCAGTGCACCAGCCTGCCCGTTGGTTTCCGCGCTGCCGCCGCCGATGGCCGTTGGCTGGTAACGACCGGCAAGGATGAGACGACCAACCGTGAGAACTACGCCCTGGTGGAGCCGGAGCAGTTTATGGCCGGGAGCGCCGAGCAGGAAACCGTGACAATGTGGCAGGGGTAACGTCGCAAAGCCCCTCCGGCGTCGCTCCGCTCGCCACCTCCCCTGTGAGGGGAGGCTCCCCTTCCAGGGAAACTGGCCGAGTTTACGAGGCCTGAGGGGCTTTGCAGCCTTGCCATCACAGCTCACATCAAAAAAAGGAGGTCCCCATGAAAAAACTCATCACCCTCATCCTCGCCGCCGCCCTCACCCTTGCCGCCTGTGCATCTGCCCCGGACACAGCGTCCACCCCTCTCGCAAACTCGACCCCGGAACCGACCGCAGCAACTACCCCTGCCCCAACCACAGCCCCCTTCTACCCGGTGGCCAACTCGTACAACAATGGCGACACCTACTATGCCTTTGTCCACCGCGGCGAGGACAGTCTGCTGCTAAAAACCGACTATGCCGCAGCTACGCAAACCGTCAACTGCGCGGTTCCCGGCTGTGCCCATGACAGCGACGCCTGCCCCGCCTATTTCACAGACGACCCCGGTCGCAACTTGGTCATCACGGACGACCCGCTGCGCGTCTGCCATGTCGAGGACAGAGGCTGCCCCGTGCAAATCTACACCGTCGACCCCGTCGCGGGCAAGGCCATGCAGGAAATCAATGGGGTGGGCAACTGCGATATTGCCTACTGCGATGGCACGGCGCTGTACGGCATAGACAAGACGGTGCTGCCGAGTGAGGCAACGCCTGCCTGCCGCATCGACCTTGCCAGTGGGCAGCTTGACAGGTTTACCATGCTGCCGTCGGAACTGATGCTGGGCTGCTATGACGACGGCCTGCTGACGGTCCATTACGTGACCGACGCGCCGCTGCCCAAAAACGGCGAAGAGTATGCCGCCGCCGTCCAGAGCGCGACGCTTGAATTTGTCTGCTGGGACCCGCGCACAGGCACACGCACCAAGCTGGCCGAGCGCCTCTACAACCCCACAGACGCGCGGTTCAGCGGCTATGATGGCACGGCAAACGGCAAGCTTTACTTTGTGGATTATCTCCCGCAGAACGATGGCACCGATATCAAACTGAGCCTGACTGTCGTTGACCCAGCCATGGGCACAGAGGAAAAAATGTGGGATACGTGGCCGGATGAGCACTTCGGGCTGTCCATAGGGCAAAGAATACTGCCCGTGCACGGCGACCAGAGCACGCGGTGGCTTGGGATGTGCTACTCAAACAGCGGAACAAACCGCGAAATCCCCTATTTTATGGATTTGGAAACGGGCGAGATTAAAGAGGTAACGCAAAAACGAGAGGGCCTGTCCTATGACAGAAGAGTCACCGTTTTGGCCCAAACCAACGATGGGCGCTGGCTTATCGAGACTGAGGCCGACGAGCAGCGAAGCTGTCTCGGCATGGCACTGATCACCCCGGAGCAGCTGCTGGCGGGCAGCACGGACTGGCAGGAAATAACAATGTGGCAGGGCTGATGCAATACGACCAGCCGTATGCCCTTGTATAATTATGCGCGAAAACGCTGATTTGTCCACCTATTAAACACACAGGCCCGCCAACAGCAAACAAAATTTTGAAAAGTAAACAAAAAACTCTTGAAAAATTTCTTTTGTGGTGGTAACATGAAGGCGGTGTTTGAATTTATATAAAGGAGTGTTCTACTTATGGCAATTCAGAATGCTTACCTGCAGGGTGTATATGAGGGCCTTGCAAAGCGTAACCCTGAGCAGAAGGAGTTTTTGCAGGCGGTCGAGGAAGTCCTCGAGAGCCTCGAGCCTGTTGTTGAGGCTCACCCCGAATATGAGAAGGCCGGCCTGATCGAGCGCCTTGTCGAGCCCGAGCGCATCATCATGTTCCGTGTGCCCTGGGTCGATGACGCTGGCAAGGTCCAGGTCAACCGCGGCTACCGTGTGCAGTTCAACTCTGCCATCGGTCCCTACAAAG
>ERZ772883.2395-NODE-2395-length-11771-cov-20.817173_pt1 | contig 11771 bp, 9 predicted proteins | sample MGYA00580575_ERZ772883 | MGnify/ENA primary metagenome ERZ772883 (study PRJEB29015, sample SAMEA2737666) | human gut metagenome | biome: human gut; feature: human-associated habitat; material: faeces | place: China | collected 2012 ...
AGGCTATGGGCCAACTTCGACTGACTTGCACATTCTCTGCAGAATGTGCACAGGCTGAAGGTTCAGGTATCGCCATTGGAGCCGCTCTGCGGCAGGGTTCAAAGGGTTCAGAGGGTGGTGGTATCGCCCTGCGGGCGATAAGTATGAAGTCAGCGTTACGTGCTTTCCTTCCCGCCGAACACTGTCATCCTGAGCGATAGCGAAGGATCTCGGTAAAAATCGTAAGTGACAAAAATGTCATTAAATACCGGTGGGCGGGAAGGAGGCGCCAGCGGCAGCCGACCCCTTCCGGCTCGCCACCTCCCCCTGGGACAGGGGGAGGCAAGGAACGTTAGGGGATGGGCCTTTGTGTCACCAATGCTCTGTTACCTGCTTACCGTCCCGCCGGAACTGTTCACCGTTTATATCCATACTGGCGGCGAAGCCGCCCACCACACCCCTCACGGCCAAAGGCCGTGTCAAACCTGAGAACCCTCGCGCCCATAGGTGCGTCAATCCTCGGCCCGCAGGGCCGTCAACCGGGGCCGCTCAGCGGCCCCCTATTTCCTTCCCCTCAGCTTATCCAGCTTTTCCTGCACCGACTGCGGTATGGCCCTTCCGATTTCACTTCTAAGGTTCCTATGGTTATTCCGGGTGATGAATTTCTCCTGCACCGCCTTGTCCTCTTCCATGGCCCGCATGAGGTCGGACACCGGCACCCGATAGGCACCATTTCCAAGAACCTGGCTCTGTTCGGGACCGTCGGAGGTAACTACGAAGATATGTCTGTATTCTTCCCGCCGGAGATAGGATTCCTTTTCAATATAAGAGTCGGCGGTCATCCGCCGGGGCGTATAGACGATGGTAAAGAAGGCGGAAAGTTCCTCGATCTTCACTTTGGTGGAATTCCCCTGCCCGTCAAAGGCGATAATCACTTCGATATCGTTATGGGCGCCGTAGTCCTGCATGATATCCACCAGTTTCTTGCGGCATGATTCCAGGTCGTTCCTGTCGAATATGTCGGGTCTGCCGAAAATCACGTTATAGCCGTCCACCAGGTAGAGATCTTTCATGACTGAGCCCTCTGTTTAGCCGCTTCATAAATGAGAAGGGCAGCCGCCACGGACACGTTGAGGGAGGAAACGTGACCCTTCATAGGAATGCGCACGCAGAAATCGCACATTTTCCTTGTAAGGGGGCTCACGCCCTTTCCTTCCGCTCCCATGACGATGACAAGCGGCCCCTTCAGGTTGGCGTCATAGTAGAGACTTTCGCCGTCCATGTCGGCGCCTACCACCCAGAAGCCCTTTTCCTTCAGCATTTCCAAAGTCTGCCGGATATTTCCGGTCTGGCACACCGGAAGATAAGCAAAGGCACCGGCTGCGGTCTTCATGGCAGCCGCCGTCACCGGCGGGCTCTTATGCTTCGGAAGGAGCACCGCCGCCGCACCGGCGCATTCCGCCGTGCGGACGATGGCCCCCAGATTGCGTACGTCCTCCAGGCCGTCCAGCAGAATCAGGATGGGACTCTTTCCTTCCCAATCCGAAAGCACCCGGTCAAGGTCCGCATATTCGTAGGGCTTCAGCAGCGCCGCAATGCCCTGATGCACCACGCCGCCGGCCATGTCATCCAGCCGGTCTTCCTTTACCTCTTCCACGGGCACGCCCTGCTTTTCCGCCAAAGCTGCCAGGGAAAGAAGGCGGTCGTCCTTTTTTCCCTCCTTCAGGAAGACCTTGCGGACGCCCCTGCTTTTCAGAAATTCGGACACGCTGTTCCTGCCGCAGATGAGGAGGGAATCGGCGGGGCCCTCTTTTTTCAAAGGCCTTTTCTTCCTTCCGTCCCTGCCGGAAGGAGGCATGGCCTGCCGCCGGTCTTTCACATCATTCTTTTTAAAGGATGGTTTCCCCTTTTTATCCGTTTTCATGGCTCATTTCTCCTGCCACATACTTCAAGCTCTTTTCAAGGATGAAATCCAGCCGCTGCTTCTGGCCGGACAGATAGAGATAGCCCAGAAGGGCCTCAAAGGCCGTGGATTCCCGGTATTCCTCCACCGTAGCGCTTTTTGGCACATGGGAGCTGGTATTTCTAGCCCTCTTAGACACCTTCAGTTCCCGCTCGTTCAGGAGCTCCCTGATTTCAAAAAGAATACGGCTCTGCCAGCGGGCGGAAACGATTTCCGAAGCCAGGCTGTTCAGGATCTGCACATTGTAAATGCCCGTATCGATCAGGGCCTTCCGGATAAAGAAGGACCAGCAGGCATCGCCGATGTAGGCCAGGGTCAGGGCATCCATGGAAAAGACCTCCTGTTCATCAAGAACAGGAGATTCTTTGCCAATCTTATGAGCCATCTGTTTTTTCAGAAATAAGACTCTCTTAAACTCCACGTTTCTTCCACCTTGCTCCTGTAGGAGTATCTTCAATCACAATGCCAATTTCACCCAGCTTATCCCGGATTTCATCAGCCAGCTGGTACTGCTTTGCCTTTCTGGCGGACTGGCGGACAGAGAGGATGACGTTCATGAGATCATTATAATCCTTGTCATCGTAGGCTTCGGTCTTCTTCCATTCCTTTTCCAGAATGCCCAGGATATCCAGAATGGTCTTGAAGGCTTTGCCCGCCTTTTCCAGGGACGCCTTGTTGAAAGCGGTGCCGCCGTGCACATCGTTGTAGTACACATTGATAGCCTTGGCCAGGTCAAACATGGCGCCGGTGGCAAGGCCTGTATTGAAATCATCATCCATGGCTTCGTGGAACACCTTCATGTCAGCTTCCGCTGCCTGTTCCAGCGCCTTGGACGCTTCAGTTTCCTCATTGCCTTCACGGCCGGAGAGCTCCTTCACCCTGGCGATGACATCCTTCAGCTTGTCCATGTTCTTCTCTGCTTCTTCCAGACGGTCGTCGGAGAAGTCAAGGGGACTTCTGTAATGGGTGGACAGGAGGAAATAGCGCAGCGCATCGCCGGAATATTTCTCCAGCACATCCTTCACCAGGAAGAAATTGTTCAGAGACTTGCTCATCTTTTCGGAATTAATGGTGATGAATCCGTTATGGAGCCAGTAATCCACGAAATGGCAGTCCGTGCATCCTTCGGACTGGGCGATTTCATTTTCATGGTGCGGGAAAATCAGGTCAGAGCCGCCGCCATGGAAATCAAAGGTCTTGCCCAGGTAATGGATGGACATGGCAGAGCATTCGATATGCCAGCCCGGACGTCCCTTGCCCCAGGGGCTTTCCCAGAAAGGTTCACCCGGTTTGGCAGCCTTCCACAGAGCGAAATCGCCGGGATTCTTCTTCTCATCATTCACTTCAATGCGGGCGCCTGCCAGCATATCTTCGATTTTCCGGCCGGACAGTCTGCCGTAATCCTTGAAAGTGGAAATATCATAATACACATCGCCGCCCAGTACATAGGCATGGCCCTTTTCAATCAGGGTCTCCACCATGTGGATGATATCATCCATGTGTTCAGACACCCTTGGGTACACATCGGCCCGGCGCACATGGAGCGCATCCATGACCTGGAAATAAGCGTCGATATAACGGTCGGAAATAGTCTTCCAGTCCGTGCCTTCCGCATTGGCCTTGTTGATAATTTTATCATCCACATCGGTGAAATTCTGTACAAAAGTCACTTTGTAGCCCACATATTCCAGGTACCGGCGGATGACGTCCCAGGTTACCGCAGGACGAGCATTGCCGATATGGGGATGGTTATAGGGCGTTACGCCGCATACATAAATCTTCGCTTCCCCCGGTGTAATCGGTTTGAATACTTCCTTTTCCTTCGTCAGCGTGTTATACACTTTAATTTCTTCCATTTAGATTCCTCCATCTGTAGAGAGATATTTTATTCATATATAAGAAAGATATGATAAGCCCGTTTATAGCTGCAACAGTGACACATGGTTATCATCTTCTTTCATGAAATCGGTTTATTAGTGAGCTGGTGAGCCAGTGGGCTAGTACACTAGTACACTAACTCACTAGCCAACTAGTACACTCACTTAAAAAGACCGCCGCCTCACAGAGACGGTGGCCCGTTATTCCACTCTGTCGGCAAAAGCCGCGCACAGCCGTATCGTAGACCTACGGAAAAGGATACTTCATTCCCCTTTTCAGCTCACAGATGCATTTCCCGAAAGTCCTCCAAGCATTTCCACCATCCATGCCCTCTCTATCGAATCGCTTACGGTACTTCTTCCGCTCATCGCCTAAACTATGTAACATTTCCGCTCTACTGCAGAAATCAAATTTTAAATAAGCACAGCAGCTGACCTGGCTTTTGACCCCACACTCGCCTGCTGGAGCTTTCGCTACCCGGTGTCTTCCTCTCACTACTAACCCTCTCGGTTTTCCCGGCAGGACTTACTTCTAAACCGCACCATGCTCAGCAGGATTTTCCTGCGTTACGTGGATCGCTTTGGCTGCGACTACCATCGACTTTCAGCCACAGACCTGCAATGCTTATTTATTATTATAGATTCGATGGGTGGAAACTGTCAATATGAAATATTTTAGGGGCCGCAAAGCAGCCCCGGGTTCAGAGGGTTCAGCTGGAGAAAATGTTCAGAAGGTTCAAAGGGTTTAGAGGGTTCAGAGGGTGGTGGTATCGCCCTTCGGGCGATGAGCAGGAAGTCAGCGTTACGGGATTAGCCTTTGAGTCTTCAATGCTGCACGGCAGAGAGCCATAGCCCCCTTCCACAGGAAGGGGGGCGCCGTTAGGCGACGGAGGATAGGGGCGTCAGGTCTATACTATACTAAGAAGTCATCGGACCTATCCTCAGGGCTTCGCCCAGCTAATTCCTGAGGAAGGAGCCTGCATTACAGCCCTTGCCATAATGTTACACTATTCATAAAAAGGCAAAAAGCAGCCCTTGTGAGGCTGCTTTCCAGCACAAAGAAATCCGGTGACTTCCCATCCCCTATGCCCAATGAGTTCGGTGTCTGACTCGGTCAACAGCCGCTGCTGCACAAAGTGCGACGGCTTGTGCCGGAACAGTGTCTCCCGTCATTTCTGCCGTGATAGATGTTTAAAGTCCTGGATTTCTCTGCTATTTTTCAGTTTGCACTGATTTTTGACCATTTTCCGGAAATGGGGAGGGAGAAAAGCGGTACCTTTTTTGGCTCCGCCGCTCCGTAGAATCATTTCTTATGCGCAACTCAGAAACATAGGGAGCGGTTTCTGTCAAAACCGCGGGCTTTTCATACCCCTCTACTATATATATAACGGGAGATTTGAAAATGTGAAAAGAAAAAGTGAAATTTTTCAGAAGAACTTTCTTTATTCTGCTAAAGGAAAAGAGCCGTGAAGGAAATGGATCCATTTCCTTCACGGCTTCTTCTCGTTTATCGATATTTTTTCAAAGACTTTCAAAGTCATAGTGAAACGTCAGACCCTTCCTAGATTCATAACAGCGGCCAGCGGTAAGCCGACAGCGGATAGCGGCCCATCACATTTTCGCTGCTATGGCGTCATGAATGAGGCCGGCATAGGCTGCTGTACCTTCGTTATTGGGATGGATGTCGTCTCCTCCCAGCCATTCAGGATGTTTGGTTACTTCTCCCTGCCAGTCTACGAGGGTGACGTTTGGGTATTCGGCCGCTATTTTTCTAAGGTAGGCGTTGTTGCTGTCCTGCCAGCCGGTGGCGGGGCAGTGGACGGTGACCCAGAAAATGTGGCGGTCAGGGCCCAGGTAGTCCAGAAGGCCCTTTGTCTGTCCTTCGTACTGGCCGTCCAGGGGGCCGTTGGTGCCAAGGGAGATGACCACCGTATTTCCAAGGACTCCCATCTGGTCCATCTGCCGCGCAATGTCTAGGCCGGCACCTACGTAGCGGGAAACTTTGGCGTCAATGTAGCAGTCCGGAAGCACGTCCCTTAAGGCCATGGCAGAGCCAAGCATGACGGAGTCGCCCATGCAGGCCACATGGTCCAGGGTGGGACGGCTTTGAGTTTTTGTTTCCTCAGGAACAGGAATGGCTTCCACCTGCTGAGCTTCCAGCATTTTTTCGTTTTCCGCAAACCGTTCTTTCATTTCTCCCATATCCGACACCCGGCTGTCGGCGGAGTTCCAGATACCCCGGCAGCCGTAGGCCATGAAGGGGAAGGCAGGCAGGGAAATGAGGAGAATCGCTGCTGCCTGGATTACCGTTTTTCTGGGATGGAAGGAGAAGCGGATATGTCCGGTGAAGAGGCCTGCCATGAGTTCAGTCCACAGGGCCAGAAGAGCCATGAGTGCGATTTCCAGAATTTCCATACCATAGGGCATGGCGTCTTCCCATTTCATATAGCGGAAGAGGAAAATCACCGGGTACTGCCAGAGGAAAAGGCCATAGCTGTACTTTCCTATCCACCGGAAAAGGGAATTGTCCATGAGTTTCCCCATAGGCAGGGAGGGGTCCGCCGTCCAGGCCAAAAGAAGGAGGAAGAGAAACGTATAGGCCGCCATGGCCCATTCGTAAACCATGGAGAGCTGCCCGTCCAGAAAGAGATACCCCGCCCCAGTTACAAGAAGGGCCGCCCCGTAGAGAAAAGAAAGGATTTTCTTTTTCCATGGGGAGCATGTAGTTTCCATAGGTTTATGGGAAATACAGAATCCCAGAGCCGCCCCCAGAAGGAGGGCATATATCCTGGTGTCGGTGCCGTAGTAGAGTCTTGTCATGTCCATACCTTCGCTGAAATCGTAAGGCATGACAGCCATGGCGCCAAGCCCGGCCAGCAGGAAGAAGACAGTGCCTGCTTTGGGGTTCAGGAGTTTGGAAATCCCTATATAGAGGCCATAAAGAAGAGGCCACAGGAGGTAGTACTGGATTTCAATGCCCAGAAACCAGAGATGGGTAAAGGGGGACTGGCTGGCAATGCGGGTGAAATAGTCCGCATTCTGCCCGATCTGCCACCAGTTGTTGAAGCCCAGGAGTACGGAAAGTACCTCCGGCCGCACGGCTTTGATGATGTCCGGCGCAAAGAAGGAATATACGCCCACCGTCAAAAGAATCATGATGATAAGGGAGGGATATATCCTTTTGATTCGTTTCCAGCCATAGGAAAGGAGGGAAAAAGAGCGCTTTTCCCTTCCCTTTTCTCCGGTGTAGGCCAGTAGGAAACCGGTAAGCACAAAGAAAAGGGATACCCCCAGCCAGCCGCCTTTGAAGGTCTGGGGGAACATATGAAACAGGGTCACCCCGATAATGGCCAGGGTGCGCAGGCCGTCCAGCCCGGAAATGCGGTTTCCTCCATGTTTCACGGTTTTGCTATCATTGTCTGTATAAGAAGCAGCGCCCTTTGCTGCGGTATAGTCGTTTTCCATTTTTCTTCTTTCTTTCCGGAAAGCCTTCCGGAAATGAATACGTAAAAAGCTCATTTTCTCTATAAGCGCCCTATATTCTATACCATTTCCTCCCCTTTTTCCATATGAAAATCCCCCTTTTCCGGATAAGAAAAAGGGGGTTTTAAGGGCTCGGCAGGTTTAAAGGGTGGCAGCGCTCTATGGGCGCATTTTACAGCCTCCTTCCCCTGGAAGGAGGCTGCGCCGCAGGCGTCGGAAGACAGGGGAGTCAATTCTTCGGACCTATCCCCACCGCTTCGCGGAGCCCCTTCCTGTGGAAGGGGCCTGACAATTCGTCAAGTACCCTAATGCTGCAGCATCTTTTCATAGGCAGAAGTCCTGCCGCATTTTTAAGCCAGTCATCCAGTCATAATAATGTGTGCGCAGCCTTGCACATATTATTTCCGTTTCATCATATCCGCAAAGGCCGGTCTTCCGCCCATGGGTTCAGCGCTCTTTACGGCGTCAAGAATGGCCAGGCGGATGGCTTCTTCCGCCAGATAGCCCACCGTGTCCACTGGTGCTTCCACTTCGCCGGAGGCCATGGTGAAGACTGTGTCGCCGTCCATAGTGGTATGGACGGGGCGGATGGCCCGGGCGTAGCCGTCGTGGGCCATGCCGGAAACCGCTTTGCATTCCGCCTTGGTCAGTTTGGCATTGGTGATGACGCAGCCGATGGATGTATTGGTTCCCATCTGCCTCTTAAAGCCGTGCATCATGAGTTCATGGGATGAAATGAAATGGCTGCCATCATCGGAAAGGGCGCCTGCCAGGATTTCATCGTTTTCATAGATTTCGCCGCAGGCATTGACTGCCATGTAGGCGCCCACATATAAACCGCCAGGAAGGGCAAATTCCGCATAGCCGGCGCCGCTTTTCATGGCATGGCCAGGGCCCCGGAGTTTTCCCACCGATGCGCCGGTACCGGCGCCATAGCAGCCCACGGGGAATGTATCGGATGCTTTGGAAGCCGCTTCATAGCCCATTTTCATATCGGGATGGGCATGGGAATCACCCATGGCAAGGTCAAAGAGCACGGCGCCGCAGACGATGGGTACCGTAATGTCCCCTACCGGAAATCCCACGCCCCTTTCCGCCAGATAGTTCATGACCCCGCAGTCCGATTCCAGACCGAAGGCGGAGCCGCCGGAAAGAACGACGGCGTGGATTTTCTGTACCGTCTTTTCCGGGCTCAGAAGGTCCGTTTCCCTGGTGCCCGGCGCGCAGCCCCGTACATCCACACCGGCAGCAGCGCCGTCTTCCGGCGCCAGAATCACCGTAACGCCGGTGAGGCCTTTTCTATCTTCCGCCGTACCGATGGTAAAGCCCGGTACGGAAATTTTCTTCATTTCCATTATGCTTCCCCTTTTCTTGCCATAGCAAGGCAGAGTTTTAAGTCCTCCGGCTCCGGCGCTTCAAAATGCATGGCTTCGCCTGTGACGGGATGCTTCAGGTCCAGCGTCCAGGAATGAAGGGCCTGCCCTTCGATGGGGAAATGGTCCTTTTTCCATCCATAGAGGGGATCGTTCACCACAGGGTGTCCAATATAGGCCATGTGCACGCGAATCTGGTGGGTCCGTCCGGTTTCCAGCTTCAGTTCCAGGAAGGAATAGCCCGGCATGAATTCCTCCACCCGGTAATGGGTGACCGCCGGCTTTCCGGTTTTCGGCTGCACATCCCATTTCATGCGGTCCTTCACGCTCCGCCCCAATGGCAGGCGGATGACCCCCGTATTTCCTTCCATCTGTCCATGTACCAGGGCCAGGTAATGGCGCGCTGCCTCATGGGCCCGGATTTCCTCTTTCAGCACAGGAAAGGCCCTGGCGGACTTGGCGGCCACCATGACGCCGGAGGTATCCTTGTCCAGCCGGTGCACGATACCCGGGCGGATAGGATCCTCGCAGGCAGAAAGAAGGGAAGGCCCGCAGTGGTAAAGGAGCGCATTGGCCAGGGTGCCGTCGGGATTTCCAAAGCCCGGATGCACCACCATGCCCCGGGCCTTGTTAATCACAATCATATCCTCATCTTCGTAGAGAATATGAAGCGGCAGGTCCTGCGGCACCAGGGTGAGCTCCTGCTTCTCTTCCCAGGAAAAGGAAATCTCATCTCCCGCCTTCACGTGGTAATTGGGCCGAAGCATTTTTCCCGGAAGAAGGATGGCCTTTCCTTCCTTCATCCATTTCTGCACCTCCGAGCGGGTAAGGCCCGATGCATCCTGCAGAATCTTATCCAGCCTTGCGCCCTCTTCTTTTTCTGAAATATGACAGGTAATCTGATTCATTCGCTGTGTCTCCAAAAGTAAAAAGCAATGAGGCCTACCCCCAGGCAGATGAAAATGTCCGCCACGTTAAAAATAGGCCAGATACGGAAATCAAAAAAGTCTATTACCGCTCCCAGCCGCACGCGGTCTATGCCGTTTCCCAGGGCACCGCCAAGGAGCATAGCCACGGCAGCAGGAAAATAAACGGGCTTTTTCGGAATCCGTTTCCGCATCACGAAAAAGGCCGCAAAAAGAGCCACCACAATGGCAAGGAAAAACCAGTCCTGGTGCGGCAAGAGGCCAAAGGCAGCGCCGGGATTCAGGATATAGGTGAAATGAAATACATTACGTATCACCGGAATGGTCTCCCCCAGCTCCATGTGGTTTACCACAAACCACTTCACCAGCTGGTCAAAGATGGTTACACAAAAAGCAATCAGTATGGTCGTCATAAAGTCCTCCTGATGTGTATTATACCATAGGGCGCCGCTTTGCGGCGCCTTCGGCGATGAGGGTTCTGAAGGTTCAGAGGGTTCTTAGGTTTGACGGGCCTACGGCCCGAGGGGTGTGGTATCGCCGCCTTTGGCAGCGATGAGTATGAAGTCTGCGTTACGGGATTATCCTTTGTGTCTCCAGTGCTGGATGACGGAGAGCCAAAGCCCCCTTCCTCTGGAAGGCAGAAGCCCTGCAGAGGGCTTCTGAGCCGGGCTCTTATTTGAGCATAGCCTGCACACTAAGTGAACACCTTAATGCCCGGCCGTCGGTGTCGCCGTAGGCGACGGAGGATAGGGGCGTCAGTTATTTCGAAAAAGGTTCTGAAGTTTGACCGGCCCTTTGGGCCGGAGGGTTCTTAAGTTTGACAGCGGCTTCACCGCTGAGGGTTGTGGTATCGCCCTTTCGGGCGATGAGTATGAAGTCAGCGTTACGTTCTTACCCTTTGTGTCACCGGTGTCCATAACGAAGTGCTGGAGTCCTCTTTCCCAGGAAGGAGCCTAACCTCCTCCACTCCACACATTTCCCCAAAATATATAAAAGCCGCAGAGCATAAAGCCCTGCGGTTTTTTCTGCATCCATATCAATAATTCACAAAAACTTCCACATTCTGTCTTCCGAAATTGTAGCATTCTTCGAAGGTTTCCATGCAGAGGTCGATGCGGTCGCCGATGATGGCTCCGCCTGTATCGGCTGCCACCGCTTCGCCGTAGTTGGGGATGAATATGGTGGAGCCCAGGGGAATGACTCTGGGGTCTACGGCTACGGTGCCGTGACCTGCCCTGGTGCCGGTGGCGGTAATACCGAAGCCGTCGCCGTCGGTGGGATGGTAGGCGCTGGCATTCATGCTGCGCACGTAGCCCTGTGTGCCTTCCACGTCGCCGGTTTTCGCAATGCCCGGAGTACCGTGGGTAATGACTTTCACGTCTCCCGCTTCTGCCTTGATGACCTTGCCGTCAGAAACGTATTCTTCCATTTCTACTTCCCTGCGGCCCGGAGTGCCTTCCTGCACCACTTCCATCTCTCCCGGCGCCAGGCTGGCGTCGTACCACTTGTTGTAGTGGATGGGGATGGATTCGGTCCGGTTCACCACCCGGGAGGTATAGGGAACCACGTGGATCTGCATGCCTTGGGTGACCTTCATCATGCCGTCTTCGATGGGCATCATTTTCTTCCAGTCGAAACCCGCTTCGTTCACCACGCCCTGCACGGTCTGCTGGGTGGTATAGAGGGTCTTGGCTCTGCCGTTTGACACAATGGTCACGGGCTTTGCCCTTTCCACCACCACCACCGCGCCGTTTTCCACATCGCTGCTGCTGGTCCAGTACTTATCATAGGCATTCAGAGTGACTTCTGAATCGCTCAGCACTTTTTTGAAGCTGTTTGCCCTGGTGGTAACCACCTTTTTGGTTTTGCCGTCATACACTGTAACCACCTTATCCTCATCCTGGGCACCGAAGCCGAAGGCCATGGAAAGGTCCGTCTGGGCCGCCAGAGAAAGGAGAAGGAGGGAACAGGTTACTGCTTTTGCTGCTTTTTCAAAGGTTGAATGTTTCATATGTTTCTCTCCTATGGCAGTCATTCTACCATAGGGAGACTTTTTGTCAAATTTCATGAAGTTGACATTTTATAAAATAGGATTTTTCCTAGTATTTATCTAGCTTTTCTCATTTATATTTCCTGTCAGTTTAGCTTTATGAAATCATATCTTCAGTCA
>ERZ772883.2403-NODE-2403-length-11743-cov-2.815794_pt1 | contig 11743 bp, 8 predicted proteins | sample MGYA00580575_ERZ772883 | MGnify/ENA primary metagenome ERZ772883 (study PRJEB29015, sample SAMEA2737666) | human gut metagenome | biome: human gut; feature: human-associated habitat; material: faeces | place: China | collected 2012 ...
CATATTATACCACAGAACGGGAGAAACCCCAAGATGGAAGCTGCTAAAAAAATCTTTACCCGCGCGCATATCATCTGGTTCCTGCTGCTCAACTTCGGCCTTGTGCTGCTGGCGGCAGGCATCCATTTTTTCAAATCACCCAATAATTTTGCAATGGGCGGTACGTCCGGCATCTCCATCATCGCGGCCACGCTGCTGCCGCATATGGATGTGGGCACGTTCATGTTTATCATCAACGGCGTACTCATCGTGCTGGGGCTGGTGTTTCTGGGGCGCGCGGTCATCGGGGCCACGCTTTACTCTTCGGTGGCGCTCTCGTTCTATGTCTGGGTGCTGGAGCGCGCCGTGCCCATGGCCCGCCCGTTTACGGACGACACGTTCCTGGAGCTGTGCTACGCCGTTATCCTGCCTGCGGCGGGCAGCGCTATTATTTTTAACATCGGCGCCTCCAGCGGCGGCACCGACATCATTGCCATGATCCTTTCCAAATACACGAGTCTGGAGATCGGCAAGGCGCTGCTCGTTTCGGATTTCTGCATCGCGCTGTTTGCCGGCGGGCTGTACGGCGTGCGCACAGGCCTGTACTGCGTGCTGGGCCTGCTGGCCAAGGCCTTTGTGGTGGACGGCGTCATCGAAGGCATCAACGTGCGCAAAAAGGTCACCATCGTGTCCCGCCAGCCGGACAAGATCAATGAGTTCATCATGGGCACGCTGCACCGCGGCGCTACCGTATATACGGCCCACGGCGCCTTTTCGGGCCGGGACGAGCAGGTCATCACCACGGTGCTGAACCGGCGCGAAGCTGTCTCCCTGCGCAATTACATCCGCCGGACGGATCCCGGCGCTTTCATCACCATCGTCAATTCCAGCGAGACCATCGGCAAGGGCTTCCGCGCCATCTGAACGGCGCGCCTGCCTGCTTGTCCTTTCACATAAAAAACCGCTCCGGCGCTTTGTTGCATACCGGGGCGGTTTTTTGTAATTTTCCCATCTGATTATACAGAAAGTTCAGCTTTCTCTCCCAGCAGCGCGCGGTTTTCCTCCAGAAGCGGGCGGATGCAATCCGCCAGGAATTCCTCCACCTGTGCGGCGCTGCGGCCCGTGAAGTCCTCCGGCTTGAGGATGGCCTCAATCTCCTCGTAATCCAGCCCGAAAGAGGAGTCGGCGCAGATGCGCTCGATGAGGTCGTTTTTGCCGCCCTCCTCTTTCACGACCTTTGCCGCCTGCTGCGCATAAACACGGATCTTCTCGTGCAGTTCCTGGCGGTCGCCGCCCCGCTTCACCGCCTCCATCATAATGTTTTCCGTGGCCAGGAAGGGCCGCCATAATGCGGCTTCGGATGACCTTTGGGTATACCACCAGGCCGTCGCACACGTTGAGCATGATGTTCAGAATGGCGTCCACGGCCAAAAAGCCCTCGGCCACGGCCACGCGCTTGTTGGCGGAATCGTCCAGCGTGCGTTCAAACCACTGTGTGCCCGCGGTGAACGCGGGGTTCAGCACGTCGATCATCACGTAGCGGGCCAGCGCGCAGATGCGCTCGCACCGCATGGGATTGCGTTTGTAGGGCATGGCGGACGAACCGATCTGGTTTTTCTCAAACGGTTCCTCCATCTCCTTGAAATTGGCCAGCAGGCGCATGTCGTTGCCGAACTTCATGGCGCTCTGCGCAACGCCGGACAGCGCGGACAGCACATTGTAGTCCACTTTGCGGGAATACGTCTGGCCCGAAACGGGAACCACTTTTTCAAAACCCAGCGCGGCGGCGATGTCGGCCTCCACCGCCTTGATTTTTGCGTCGTCGCCCTCAAACAGCTCTACAAAGCTGGCCTGTGTGCCCGTGGTGCCCTTGCTGCCCAGCAGCGCAAGCCCCTTGATGCGCGTCTCGATTTCGGCGTAATCCATATACAGCTCGCCCAGCCACAGCGCGGCGCGCTTGCCCACGGTGGTGAGCTGCGCGGGCTGCAGATGTGTGTAGGCCAGCGCGGGCATGGCCTTGTATTCGTCCGCGAATTCTGCCAACAGGGCCATCACGTTCAGCAGCTTGCGGCGCACTACCTCCAGCCCCTCGCGCATGACAAGGATATCGGTGTTGTCGCCCACATAGCAGCTGGTGGCCCCCAGATGGATGATGCCCTTTGCCTCCGGGCACTGCACGCCGTAGGCATAGACGTGGCTCATCACGTCGTGGCGGCACTCCTTTTCCCGGGCGGCTGCCACATCGTAATTGATGTCGTCCTTGTGCGCCTCCAGCTCGGCGATCTGCGCGTCGGTGATGGGCAGGCCCTGCTTCTGCTCGGCCTTCGCCAGCGCGATCCACAGCCTGCGCCACGTCTTGAATTTATTGTCCTCCGAGAAGATGTACTGCATCTCTTTCGACGCGTAACGCGTCTGGAACGGGGAAATATAGGTATCGTGTGCCATTGTGCTCTCCTCTTACAGTTTGAAGTAATCCACGCCGCCCTCAAACAGCTTCTGGTATTTGTTGCCGTCCACGTTCTTATACAGGTTGTCGCCGCTGCGCTCGGAATGGCCCATCTTGCCCAGCACGCGGCCGTCCGGGCTGGTGATGCCCTCCACGGCATAGTAGCTGCCGTTGGGGTTGTGGCGCACGTCCATGGTGGGCTTGCCGGACAGGTCTACATACTGGGTGGCGATCTGCCCGTTTTTCACTAGGCGGTCCAGCGTTTCGGCTCCGGCCACGAAGCGGCCTTCGCCATGGCTGACGGCCACCGTGTGCACATCGCCCGGCTTTGTATACTGCAGCCAGGGCGAAAGGTTCGACGCCACACGGGTGCGCACCAGCATACTCTGGTGGCGGCCGATGGTGTTGAATGTCAGCGTGGGGCAGGTATCATCCGTCTCCACGATATCGCCGAAGGGCACAAGGCCCAGCTTGATGAGCGCCTGGAAGCCGTTGCAGATGCCCAGCATCAGGCCGTCGCGCTGATTCAGCAGGTTCATAATCGCCTCCATGATGCGCGGGTTGCGCAGCGCGGTCGCGATAAACTTGCCGGAACCATCCGGCTCGTCGCCCGCCGAGAAGCCGCCCGGCAGCATCACGATCTGCGCGGCGTTGATGCCCTTGACCAGCGCCTCGACGGATTCCTCGATGCCCTTCGCCGTCAGGTTGCGGAAGACGAACACATCCGTCTCCGCGCCCGCGCGGCGGAACGCCTTTTCGCTGTCCAGCTCGCAGTTCGTGCCGGGGAAGGACGGGATGAACACGCGCGGCTTGGCGATTTGCAGCTTCGCCCGCGCGGTGCTGCGCGCCTCGTAGGGGATGAACGGCGCGGTCGTGTGCTTGGCCTTCGCATCCGTCGGGAAGACGCTCTCCAGCGGCTCGCTCCACGCGCCGTGCGCCTCGGAGAGGCTGAGGGTCATGCCGCAGGCGGAAAGCGTCGCGCTCTCGGTGGTCACGCCGATTTCGCGCAGACCCGCCGGAACGGGCGCGCCCGCCTTCAGCTCGACCACAATGCCGCCGTAAGCGGGCAGGAACAATTCTTCCTCCGCCACGTCCGTCAGCTTCACGCCGATGCGGCTGCCCATCGCCATCATCGTCACCGCCGCCGCAATGCCGCCGCGGCCGACCGTGTGCGCGCTGAGCACATCGCCGCGCAGAATCGCCTGATGCAGGGATTCATAGAGCATCAGCGCCTTGTCGTATTCCGGCACGAGCGCGTCGTCCACCGGCAGCGTCAGCAGCGCCAGCCGATGTCCCTCCGCGCCCTTGAGATCGGTGGAGACGACATTGCGCGCGTCCACCATGCCCACGGCGAAGGAAACGAGCGTCGGCGGAACATGGATATCCTCAAACGTGCCGCTCATGGAATCCTTGCCGCCGATGGAAGCCGTTCCAAAGCCGAGCTGGGCGCTCAGGCCGCCGAGCAGCGCCGCCGCCGGCTTGCCCCAACTGAGCTTATTGCGATTCAGGCGCTCGAAATATTCCTGGAACGTCAGCCGCGCGCGGGAGACGTCGCCGCCCGCCGCGCAGATTTTCGCCAGCGATTCAGTGACGGCGTAGACCGCGCCGTGGAACGGGCTCCACGTGCTCAACTCCGGGTCGTAGCCGTGGCTCATCAGGGTGGCGGTCGTCGTTTCGCCCGGCGTGGGAATCAGCGCGGCCATGGCCTCGTTCGGGCTGTCGCGGTACACGCCGCCGTAGGGCGCGAGGATCGTGCCCGCGCCGATGGTGCCGTCAAACCGCTCGACAAGCCCCTTCTGCGAGCAGATGTTGAGATCGGAGAGCATCGCCAGCCACGCCTCGCGCACGGTGCGATCCTTCGCGAAATCCGGCTTTTTCGTCAGATACGGCGCGGCCTCGTCCGGCGCGGCGATTTCCGCCTCGGCGTGCTGGGTCACGCCGTTCGTATCCAGAAACGCGCGGGAGAGATCCACGATCGTCTTGCCGCGCCAATGCATCACAAGGCGCGCTTCCTCGGTGACGACGGCAACCTGCGTCGCCTCCAGATTCTCCTCATAGGCCATCTGCTTGAAGCGCTCGAGCATATCCGGCGCAATGACGCAGGCCATGCGCTCCTGCGATTCGGAAATCGCCAGCTCCGTGCCGTCCAGCCCCTCGTATTTCTTCGGCACGGCGTCCAGCTCGATCACAAGGCCGGGCGCAAGCTCGCCGACGGCGACGCACACGCCGCCCGCGCCAAAGTCGTTGCAGCGCTTAATCATCTGCGTGAATTCCGCGTGGCGGAACAGCCGCTGGATGCAGCGCTCGGTCGGCGCGTTGCCCTTCTGCACCTCCGCGCCGCAGGTCGTGAGCGACTGCGCGTTGTGCGCCTTGGAGGAGCCCGTCGCGCCGCCGCAGCCGTCGCGGCCGGTGCGCCCGCCCAGCAGCATCACGATATCGCCCGGTTCGGGCTGCGCGCGGCGCACGTGGTCGCGCGGGGTCGCGGCGATCACCGCGCCCAGCTCCATGCGCTTGGCGACAAAGCCCGGATGATAGTATTCCTGCACCTTGCCCGCCGCAAGGCCGATCTGGTTGCCGTAGCTGGAATAGCCCTGCGCCGCGGTCGTGGTGATGCGCCGCTGGGGCAGCTTGCCCGCGCGGGTGCGGCTGTACGGCACGCGCGGGTCGCCCGAACCGGTGATGCGCATCGCCTGATAGACGTAGCTGCGGCCGGAGAGCGGGTCGCGGATCGCGCCGCCGAGGCAGGTTGCCGCGCCGCCGAAGCCTTCGATCTCCGTCGGGTGGTTGTGGGTCTCGTTTTTGAACATGATGAGCCACGGCTCGTCCCTGCCGTCCACGTTCGCGGTGACGACGATGGAGCAGGCGTTGATCTCGTCGGAAGCGTCGAGGTCGTCGAGCTTGCCCATCTTGCGCAGCGCCTTCGCGCCGAGCGTCGCCATATCCATCAGCGAGATATCCTTCTGGCGCGCGCCGTAAACGTCCTTGCGCGTTTCCACGTACAGCTCGTAGGCAGCCTTGACCGGCGCGGCGAACCTGCCGTCGTCAAACGTGATCTCGTCGATGGCGGTGAGGAAGGTCGTGTGGCGGCAGTGATCCGACCAATAGGTATCGATGGCGCGCAGCTCGGTCACGCTCGGGTCGCGCTTTTCGGTGTCGCGGAAATAATCGCGGCAGAAGCAGAGATCCTCCGCGCTCATCGCCATGCCCATGCGCGCCACCATCTCGCCGAGCGCCTTGTCGCTCATCTGCGTAAAGCCTTCGATAACCGCCACGTCGGCGGGGACGTCGGCCTGCATTTCCAGCGTCTCCGGCTTCTCCATGCTCGCGCGGCGCGCCTCGACCGGGTTGATGACATGATGCGCGACAGCCTCCATCATTTCGCCCGTCACGCCGTCGCCCTCGATGGCGTAAACCTTCGCGCAGGCCACCTTCGGCTTCGCCTGCTCCGGGCTGAGCAGCTGCAGGCACTGGGCGGCGCTGTCCGCGCGCTGGTCATACTGGCCGGGCAGGTACTCCACCGCGAGCAGTTGAGCGTCCAGTTGAGGCAGGGTTTCATCATAGAGCGCGTCGGCGTTCGGCTCGGAGAAGATGATGCCGCGCGCGCTTTCAAACGCCGCATCGCTCAGCCCCTCCACGTCATAGCGCTGGAAAATACGCACATGGGAAATCGCCTCCGTGCCCAGCGCCTCGCGCAGCTCCTGGCAGAGCTGACGGGCGGCCACGTCATAACCGGGGCGCTTTTCCGCATAGATTCTTCTGACTCGGCTCATGATGATTGTTCCTCCTTGCGTGCTTCGCTGACGGAAAGCTCAGCTTAAAATCAAAACAGCATTCGCATTATATCATCAAATGTTCGTGTTTGCAATGTAATTTTCGTTTTTTTCGGGTTTATCAGGCCGCTTTTTCGTTTTCGTTCGGTCACAATTCCGAACATTGACAAGATTTCGAAACTTGTTGTATCATATTTTCGGCTGAATGAGGCCGTGATCGCGGCGGGGCGCGTTTGTCCGGCTTCGCGGCGCCTCATTCCATATTCCATTCGCCCGAAAGGAGGGGAAGCGCTCTGTCCTCGTTTGTTTTGCGCCTGATTGCGCTGGTCTGTATGTGCGTCGATCACGCCGGGCTGGCGCTTTTCCCGTCCGCAAGCGCGTTTCGCTGCGTCGGGCGGCTGGCGTTTCCGCTGTATTGCTTTCTGCTCGCGCAGGGCTTCGCGCACACGCGGGATATCCGCGCCTATGCGCGGCGGCTGCTGCTTCTGGCCTGTGTTTCGGAGCTTCCGTTCGATCTGCTGATCTTTGGCCGCCTCTCCAGCGCGATGGAGCAGAATGTCGTCTTTTCGCTGCTTCTGGGGCTGCTTGCGCTGTGCGCGGCACGGGCGCTTTCCGCCCGTCCGCTGCCCTGCGCGCTCTCCATTCTGGCGCTGATGCTGCTGGCCATGATTTCGCAGGTGAGCTTTGGCTGGCTGGGTGTGGCGCTCTGCCTCGCCTACGGCTACGCGGGCGGCGACAAAAAGCGTCAGGCGCTGTTTACCGCGCTCCTGACGCTGCTGTATTCCGCTTCGCTGCTGTTTTCCGGCGTGGCGCGCGGCTGGGTGACGATTTCCCTCTGCGCGGCGCTGTCGGCCGTTCCGATTCTGCTCTATAACGGCAGACCCGGCCCGCACGGCAAGGCGCTGACGTTTTTCTTTTACGCGGCGTATCCGCTGCACCTGTGCGCGCTGCTCATCGTCCGCGCCCTGAGGATCATCCCGCCGTACTTTTTGGGGTGACGCAATCGCTGCTTCGTAGATAGTCAACAGCCTGACAGACCGCTTGTCTGTCAGGCTGTTTTATGCTGCGAGCGAACGAAACGGTTTATCTTCCTTACGCCTCGTAATCAAAAATCGCTTTCTTTTCGAGCAGCCCGCCGAACTGCTCCTTCCACTGGTGATGAATCCGGGAAGCGTCCCAATTCGGCAGCGCGGCCTTCTCCATCTCCACCACGATCATCAGGTCGTAGCGGTTGTCGCGCGCAACGCAGTTCTCGTGAATCGTGATCCCGCTCACGCCCTCGATCGGCTCCGCGCCCGCAAACAGCGCCCTGACCTGCGCCAGCGCCGCCTGCTTATCCGCCGCGGATTCGTTAAACTTCGCAATGATGCAATGCCTCATTTCCATATCCCCCTTATTTCAGCAGAAAATATACCGCCACCAACGCGCCGAGGATGATGCGATACCAGCCGAACGCGGTGAAGCTGTGCTGCTTGATGTAGCCGATGAACGTCTTGATGGCGACGATCGAAACGACAAACGCGCTCACGCAGCCGATGCCCAGAATCAGCAGCTCCTCGCTCGTGAAGGACAGGCCGAACTTGAGCACCTTGAGCAGGCTCGCGCCCGCCATCGTCGGCACGGCGAGGAAGAAGCTGAATTCGGACGCCGCCGCGCGGGAACAGCCCATCAGGATGCCGCCGAGGATCGTCGCGCCGGAGCGGCTCGTGCCGGGGACGAGCGAGAGCACCTGGAACAGGCCGATCATGAGCGCCATGCGCATGTCGATCAGCTCGACGCTCTGGATGCGGGCGCGGCGCGCGCGCTGCTTCTTTTCCACGAGGATGAACGCCACGCCGTAGATCACCAGCATGGCCGCGACGACGGGCGCGTTGTGCAGGTGCGCGTCCATCCAGTCGTCAAACGGGATGCCGACAATCGCGCTGGGCAGAATCGCCACGACGACCTTCAGCCAGAGCATGATGGTTTCCATCTTGAACAGGCCGACGAAGCCCTCGCCCTTTTTCGGCTTTTTGAATGGCCAAAGCTTTGAAAAATACAGCACGACGACCGCCAGAATCGCGCCGAGCTGGATGACCACCTCGAACATGGATTTGAACGCGTCCGTCATCTGAAGCTGAATGAATTCATCCAGCAGGATCATGTGCCCCGTGGAGCTGATGGGCAGCCACTCGGTAACGCCCTCCACAATGCCGAAAAGCAGCGCCTTCAGCGACTCAAGCAAAAGATTCATACATAAGCTCCTTCTTGGGGTTTCGCCCCAGCTTCCCCTTAAAATTCAAACTCATCCGCCGAGCGGACGACCAGCTTCCCGGGCTTTGCCGCGCCCGTCTGCGCCTCGGCGCGCGCCTTGGCCTCCCGCTCGCGAACGGCTTCCTGCGCGGCATGCTCCGCCTCGTCGCGCATCCGGCGCATCAACTGGTGCAGCGGCGCCATCCGCGAGAGATCGGCGGCAATCGCGTCCGCCATGTCGTGCGTGTGCCAGAGCGCCCAATCCGCCTGCGTGCCGTTATGCTCGAATCCGAAATGCTTTTTGACGTACAGCGCCCGCAGATCCTCCGGCACATCCGCCGGAACGGCCAGCTTTTTGTAATCCTCGCCGTACATCTCAAACCGCCCGTCCAGCGCCCGCAGGCACCGCCGCACGTCGTCCGCCTCCTTGCGGATGTGCAGCCGCAGTGCGTCCATCAGCGGCTTATCGGGATAATAGCAGCCGCATCCCCAGCCGAGCCAATCCGGCCCGAAGCCCCAATACATGTGGAAGCCCTCGCCGCGCCCCTCGCCCGGATAGCGCCAGCCCAGCCACGCATGATCCCGAAACGGGGATTTATCCTTTGTGTACCGCGTATCCCGGCGAATCCGCGACATCGTGCGCCCCGGACGCGTATCCAGCTTGGGGTCGATGAGCTGCACCACCGGCGCAAGCTCGTCGCTCAATTCGCGCATCGGCCGCTTGACAAAGCGCTCGTAGCGCGCCTGATTCGCCGCGTAAAACGCCTGATTGTTGTTAAACCGAATATCGTTCAGGAAATCCAGCGCTTCCTGAGAAAAGCCCTCGAACATGTCCGCTCCTTTCCGCAGAATCACGATTGATTATAACATGCTTCACATTCTTTGTCTACGGCAAGAAACGAGCCTCCTTCCCACAGGAAAGAGGCTCGCACGTCTTACTCGAACAGGTCGTCGTCGTCCTCACCGTCGTCGTTCGCGTCGATCAGGAAGTCGTCGTCCTCATCCTTCTTTTTGCCCAGACCGAAGAGACCCTTCTTTTTCTTCATCGGCTTGATCTCCTCGCGCTTTTTGCCCTTCACGCCGAAGTGATCCTCGCGCGCCTGCGTCTTGAGCTTCTGCACATCCTCGCCGCTCAGGCGGATGGTCTCCTGCGCGACCTCGGTCTTTTCCTCGTCGGCCTTCGGTGCTTCCGCCTTGGCCTGCTCTTCCTTCAGCGCGCCCTCCACGTCGAGCCTGCCGAAGATGCGGGTCTTGGAATCGTCCACCTTGCCCTGCGGCGTGAACTCCGGGCGCTCCTCGACGGGCGCGACGCGGAGCGTCTTATCGGTCGGCACCTCCTGCTGGGCGCGGCGGCGGCGGTTCTCCTCGCCCTCCGCCCTGCGCAGCGCGTCCCTGGCCGGGGTGGAAGACGGCTGTTCGTCCGGCTTGAACTCCGGGGTCGGCACGATCTGCGCCTCCGCCCGGTTCTCTTCCGGCTTTTTCACGCCCTTTTCCGGCTTGGCGCTGCCCGCGTTCTGCGCGCGGCGGCGGCGCTTGCCGAAGGAATCGCGCACATCCGGGGACAGCTCAATCGTGTCGATTGCCTGCGCCATGCGCTTCTTGCGCTTGGCGCCGCTGACGCCGCTCATCGCCACCAGCAGGACGATCACCGCCGCCAGCACGCCCGCCACGGTGTACAGCACGACGGGGTTCACACGCTGGGCGATGATTTCGCCGATGGTCGGCACGGGGGTCGCCGTCGGTTCCGGGCTGGGCGTCGGCGGCACGGCCGTCGGCGCGGGCGTGGCCGTCGGTTCGGGGGTCGGCGCGACATAGACCAGCTCGATGACGTTGGAATCGTATGCCTTGTCGTTGCCCGCCGCATCCTTGCCGGAAACCGCGAACTGAATCTGACCCGCGATGCTCGTTTCCAGATCGAACACCAGCGTGCGGCTCTCGCCGGAAGGCAGCGACGGAATGGTGGCGACGGTCGTTCCGGCTTCCTTCACGGTGAGGGTCGCCGCGTCCGTCTGGCCGATGTTTTTCACCTGCACGGCGAAACGGACGACCGCCGGTTCGCTGTAAATGGTGGTGGTCTGCGCCTGCGCGGTCACGTCGAGCACGAGCGCCTGGCTCGCGTCCTGCGTGGTGATCGTCAGCTCCTCGGAGGCGACGGAGACCGCCTCGCCGTTGTCGCTCATGCCGTCCACCTGAACGGTAACCGCGCCGCTCTGCGCGGGCGCCCACTCGATGGTCTGCTCGAAATTCGCGCCGGCGGCCAGCGAAATGTCGGAGGCCATCACGGTGCCGTCGCTGAGCGTGGCGGTCAGGCCGGTGTAGCCGTTATTGCCCGTGTTTTTGATGCTCAGCTTCAGGTGGATCTTTTCGCCGGGGTATACGTTGTCGCCCGCGTCGGTCGTCAGCGCGGCCTCCAGCCCATCCTGCGCCAGGGTCACGGTCTTGCGCGCCATGTCGGAAATGGTGTAGGTCTTGCTCTCGCCGCTGGCCTGATAGGTCACGGTCGGCTTGCTGACCAGCTCGCTGTCGCCCATGGTGAAGCTATCCTGAAGCGTCACCTTTTCACCGACGGACAGGGAGGGCGCGGTCAGCTTCTTGCTGCTGACGCCCTCGTTGCTGATGGCGATGTTGCGCAGCTCGATGTTGCCCGTGTTGGAGAGGGTGTATTCCACTGCGACCTTCTGCCCCTTGCGCGCGCTCGTCGGCGAAAGGGTATACGTCGCGGTCAACTGCGGCGCGGCGGCCTCGGTCTGGATGGTCACCGGCACGGCGCGGACAACCTTTTCCAGCCCGTTGCCCGAATCAAAGCTGTACTGAATGTAATACTTGATTTTGCCTTCTTTGATCTGGTCCTGCGTCACGTGCCACGTGCCGGTATAGGTCACGCTCTGCTCGCCCTGCAAGCCGTTGTAGGTGCTCACGGGCACGCCGCCGGTCGGATCATAGAGCGAAATTTCCTCGGTCATATCCGTCTGGCTGCTGTTGTAAATCTTGATGGTGATCGAGACGTCCTGCTCGGAAATGACGGACTGCGGTTCGCTGAGCGAGGAGACGCGGATGGGGTCTGCCTCTGCCAGAGCGAAAGCCGAAACGGCGAGCAGAAAAACCAGCATCACCACAGCGGCGGCCAGGCGAAACCCTCTTGAGCGATTATCCATGTTGATATCAGGGCCGAAAGACCCCTTCCTCCCTTCACAAGCGGGCAAGCCCGCATAGCGATGTCAAAAGCATATAAAACCACTTTGGATTATTGTATTCGATTCGACGATTTCTGTCAAGCGCCGACAGCGCTTCAGCCGCTTTTTACCGTTTCTTCCTC
>ERZ772883.2410-NODE-2410-length-11708-cov-8.297177_pt1 | contig 11708 bp, 8 predicted proteins | sample MGYA00580575_ERZ772883 | MGnify/ENA primary metagenome ERZ772883 (study PRJEB29015, sample SAMEA2737666) | human gut metagenome | biome: human gut; feature: human-associated habitat; material: faeces | place: China | collected 2012 ...
CGAAGTTTTTGAGAAAATCGTTGCCCGTGCCGATGGGGATGCAGGTCATCGCGGCATTGTCAAAGCCCGCGATGCCGTTGGCGATCTCGTTGATGGTGCCGTCGCCGCCGCAGGCGTAGAAGCGCACGGGCTCGCCGGTCTCGGCGATGGCGCGTGTCAGCATCGTCGCGTGGCCGCTCGATTTGGTGAGCATACACTCCACGTCCAAATTGTGGTCCCTTTTCAGCTTTTCTGCCATCGCGTACACACGCTGGCGGCCGTCCTTTTTCCCGGCGGCGGGATTGATGATAAAAATGTGCCGCAAATCGCTCACTCCTGCTCAGAATTCGTTCTTTTCTTTACTATACCGCAGCGAGTGCAAAAAAGAAATGAACAGCGTGTTAATTCTGTGTGAAGAAAGTTTCAATGTCCGCGCGGCGGCAGCTGACGCCGCCCTGCACAAAGTTCGGCTTGCCACCGCCGCGGCCGGAAAGCGCCGCATTCATTCTCTTCGTCAGCTCGCGCAGGTCGCCGCCCGCGCAGCCGATGGCATACTTATAGGCGCCCTCCGCTCCCGCGAAGACCGCGCAGCGGCCGCCGCAGCGATTTGTGACCGCGTCGCAGAGCTTGCGCAGGCTGTCGCCCGGCATCTCGTCTTCAAAGAGCAGCACATCGCCCTTGCCCTCATACTGCGCGGCGGTCCGGGCGAAGGCAGCTTCCTCGAGCCTGGCGCAGCGCTGCTTGAGCGCGGAAAGCTCACCGAGCACACGCTCCACGCCCGCCGCGCTCGCCGTCGGCTTGACGGAGAGGGCCTGCGCGATGCGCACATCCTGCTCCCAGCAGGCGGAGAGGTAGCGGCGCGCGCGATCGCCGCAGAGGAGTTCGATGCGCACCCCCTCGCGGAACTTCTGCACGGAGAGGAACTTCACAAGCCCCACCTGGCCCGAGCGCAGCACGTGCGTGCCGCAGCAGGCGCAGCAGTCCGCGCCGGGGAAGGCGACGATGCGCACGTCGCCCTCGAGCGGCTTTTTGCTGCGGTACTCCACCTTTTCAAGCTCCGCGCCGCGGTAGAAGTGAATGTCGATCTCATGGTCCTCGCAGATGTAGCGGTTCGCTTCCTCTTCGATCTCCAGCAGCGCCTCCCACGAAATGTCGGCATTGTAGTCGATCGTCACGCTGTCGGCCCCCATGTGAAAGCCGACATTGTCGCAGTGGAAGCGCTCGCAGATGAGTCCCGAGCAGATATGCTCGCCCGAATGCTGCTGCATATGGTCGAAGCGGCGCGCCCAGTCGATCTCCCCCTCGACGCGCGCGCCGACCGCGAGAGGCCTGTCGCAAAGGTGGGTCACGGCGCCGTTTTTCTCGTGGACCTCGAGCACGCCGGCTTCACCCAGTGCGCCGGTGTCGTAGGGCTGGCCGCCGCCCTCGGGGTAAAAGGCCGTGCGGTCGAGCACAATGGCGCAGCCGCCCTTTGCCTCCTCGCAGGAGAGGACGGTGGCCGCAAAGGAGCGCATAAACGGGTCTTCGTAGTAGAGTTTTTCGGTTTCCATGTTGATCTTCTCCTCAGTCGATCAGGCCGAGCGCCTGTTTTTCGCGCAGCACGCGGTAAACGTGCGCGTCGATCTCCCGCTCATCGATCTCACCGCTTTGCACGGCAGCGATGACCTGCGGGATCTGTTCTTGATAGTCGCTCGTCACGATCATGTCGTTGCCTGCACGCAGCGCAAGCACAGCGGCGCTGCCATTTTGCGCGTAGGACTTGACCGCGTCCATCGCAAGGTCGTCCGTCACGATAAGGCCGTCGAAGCCGAGCGTGCCGCGCAGTATCTCGTGCACCTTCGGCGAAAGGGAGGCGGGCAGGGTATCGTCCATGCAGTTGACAATGTTGTGGCTCACGAGCACGAACGGCGCGCCCGCCGCAATGCCCGCGGAAAAGGGCAGAAAATCGGAGGTCTCAAAGGTCTCATAGCTGCGCTCGTCAACGGCGATGCCCGTGTGGGTGTCAACATTGTTCCCGTAGCCGGGGAAGTGCTTCAGCACGCAGGCAACGCCCGCGGCCTCATATTCCGTCGCGGCCTTTGCGATGTAGTCCGCCGTGGTCTGCGCGTCCTTCCCGAACGAGCGGGCGTAGATGAAGTCGTTCTTATCGGTCGACACATCGCACACGGGGGCGAAGTTCACATTGATGCCGAGCGCCTTGAGCTGTTCGTTGTACGTGCGCGTCGTGCTGAGGAGCCCATCCATGCCCTCCGCGGTGTAAAGCTCCTGCGGAGAGGGGAGCGGGGCGGAGAAGAGGTTCGGGTTTTTGCTCGCACGCGTGACCGTGCCGCCCTCTTCATCGCTGCCGATGAAAAGGGGGATATCCGCAGCAGCCTGATAGGACTGCACCGCGGCGGTAAAGTCGTCCGCGCTCAGCCAGTTGCCGTCTGCGTCCTTATAGTCCCGGCCGAAGAGCAGAAGCCCGCCGAGGTGATAGTTCTTCACGTCCTCCGCCGCGTCCGTTTCCGGGCAGCGGACGAAAAAGAGCTGCCCGACCTTTTCTTCCAGCGTCATGCCCTCGATGCGCTCGTTCAGGCGCTGCTCGGCAAGCTGCTCCGGCGTCTGCTCCGGCGGTGCGGGCGTGGGGTCGACCGCCGGCGTGTCCGGCACGTCGGGCGCGTCGGCCTCCTGCCTGCCGCAGGCGGGCAGCGTCAGGCAGAGCAGGAGCGCAAGCAGCGCGATCAAGCCTTTTTTCATAATGCATCCTCCTTGAGATGTGTTTCAATATAATACTGCGCGCGCAGGTAGCGCTCGTTCTCATCCTCCGCCGTGCCATCAAGCTCCATGGTGAGCTGACCGTTCTGCATCCGCCAGCCGTTCGAGCTCATCAGGGGGGAGACCTCTCGCATCTCGCGCTGGAGCTGCATGAGTCCCGGACCCTCCCAGCCGCACTCGTCGAAGACCTTCGCCATCAGGAAGCACGGGGAAAAATCGCCGCCGGGCTCGGCAAAGTCGTTGCCGAGCAGGTCTCTCGCCGCTTGATTGGCATAGATGACATAGGGCGTCGCATAGTAGTTGTAGAAGCCGTCGAGCGTGGAGACATCCATGTTGATGCCCATTTCGGTGTAGACGCTGTTGCCGTTGCCCATCCAGGGCTTGTGGTCGCCGAAGAAGACGAAAACGATGGGTTCCTTGCGCGCCTCCAGTTCCTCCGTCATGCGGCACATCTCGTTGATCGTGCTGCGGATGCCGGCCAGGTAGTTGTTGATGACGCAGCAGGTCTGCATCGACCAGCCGTTCTTTTCGGGCGTTGCGTATTCCTCCCAGTAGGTCTCGGAGGGGTAGGGGCCATGGTTCTGATATGAAACGGAGAAGAGGAAGAGGGGATCGTCCTCCGCCGTGCGCGAGTCGATATCGTTCAGCAGGTAGTCGACCAGCACCTTATCGGAATGGTAGAGCGCGTCGGAGATGGAGATGAGGTCGCCAAAGCCCGTGTCGTTGAACACGCTCTCGTCAAAGCCGAGATACTCGTTCACGTTGCTGCGGTTGTAAAACCAACTGTAGCCGGGGTGACGGTAAAGCGCGTCGTAGCCCTGCGACTTGAAGTAGCGGACATAGGTATTGACGGGGCTGCGGAACTCCTCGTGCTCGCTGTAGCCCGTGAGATATCCCCATTCGGTGTCCACCGTGCCGCCGGCGAAGATGTTCGTGAGCAGGCGGCCCGAAACGCTGCGCTCCTCGAGCTCGTGCAGCGGCTCGTAGATCTTGTGGATGGCCGGCACCTCATCGAGCACGGGAAAATCCGTCATGTCGGAGAAGGCCTCGAGCATGATGCCGACGACGGTGATCTTCTCTCCCTCCGGGATGTCCTGATCCTCATAGGACGCGAGCGTGCTGCTCGCCTCGCTCTCGCGGTAGCCGCTCGGCGCGTTGGGGAGCATATCCTGCACGCTGTAGAGGAAGGGATACGTCGTGCCGCGCGAGAGGTAGATCTCCACCTCGGACCAGGGGTTGATGAGGCTGTTGTTGGCCGTCTTTTCATAGATATCGGCGCTGGTGTAAAACTCAAAATAGCTTGCAAGGGTCAGTGCGAGCATGACCATCAGGCCCGCGAGTCGACCGCGCTGGCTCATGCGCTCCCTGCGCAGCAGCACGAGGGAAAGAACGAGCATCCCCGCAGAGCCCGCGATCACGAGCTTGACGGGCTCCGTCAGCTCAAAGGTGTAGTTGCCCATGATGCCGCCTGCCGTACGGATGAGGCGCAGGTCGCTCGCCAGCACCGGGTCGCCGCGCAGCTGGATCTTATAGTAGTTTGCAAGCGCAAGCGTGAGGAACGGCACCGCCGAGAGAAGATACGCCGCCCACGGCCGCGCAAAGAGGAAAAAGCCGAGGTAGACGAGAAGAAGCGGCATGAGAAGGTTCATCACAACGAGCAGCGGCAGCTTGAAGTACGATGCCCACAGCGCCTGCGCGTCGATGCCAGGGCAGGAATACGCCGCAAGATAGAGCGAGAGAAGGCCTATGCCGAGGCCGAAGGCCGTGAGCCACAGGAAGACCCACAGCCGGTGCGCCCAGCGCATGGCCGCGCCGGTCTTCTCGTCCGGGCGCAGCAGAGAACGGAAAGCTTGCATAGAAAAGGTTCCACCTTTCGATCGGGCAAAAATAGAATAATAGAAAAGTATAGCATTTTCCCGCCGAAAACGCAACGGACAAGTGCCGCCCCGCTGCGCAAAGTATTTCCCCGCGCTTGACAAGCGACGCTGCGCATGGTATTCTGAGAAATAAGAAAAAGCTGAGAAAAAGAAGCGTTTCTTCCTCACCGCTTTCAGAGAGGGGACGGCCGGTGCAAGTCCCCGCGGAAGAAGAAAGGCGGCGCTTTTGAGCTGTGCGGCGGAAATGCCGCGCCGGACCCTCCGTTACAAGGGAACGAAGTGCCCCGCATCCAGCGGGGAATTCAGGTGGAACCACGGACAATGATTTGTTCGCCCTGAGCCTACTTTAATAGGCTCAGGGCGTTTTTTATCTCCTGAGCCAAACATCGAAAGGAGAAATTCACCATGAAAAACACCGAAAAGACGATGGACAAGATCGTCGCGCTGTGCAAAAACCGCGGCTTTGTCTTCCCCGGCAGCGAGATCTACGGCGGCCTTGCCAACACCTGGGACTACGGCCCCCTCGGCGCCGAGCTCAAGAAGAACATCAAGAACGCCTGGTGGAAGAAGTTCGTGCAGGAGAATCCCTACAACGTCGGTCTCGACGCGGCGATCCTGATGAATCCCCAGACCTGGGTGGCGAGCGGCCATCTGAGCGGCTTCTCCGATCCTCTGATGGACTGCCGCGAGTGCCACGAGCGCTTCCGCGCCGACAAGGTCATCGAGGACTGGTGCGCCGAGACCGGCTTCGAGCTTCCCAAGCCCATCGACGCCTTCTCCCAGCAGGAGATGAAGGACTTTGTCGAAGAGCACAACATCCCCTGCCCCACCTGCGGCAAGCACAACTTCACCGATATCCGTCAGTTTAACCTCATGTTCAAGACGTTCCAGGGCGTGACCGAGGACGCAAAGAACACCGTCTACCTCCGCCCCGAGACCGCACAGGGCATCTTCGTCAACTTCAATAACGTCCAGCGCACCACGCGCAAAAAGCTCCCGTTCGGCATCGGCCAGATCGGCAAGTCCTTCCGCAACGAGATCACGCCGGGCAACTTCATCTTCCGCGTGCGCGAGTTCGAGCAGATGGAGCTCGAGTTCTTCTGCAAGCCGGGCACCGACCTTGAGTGGTTCAACTACTGGCGCACGTTCTGCCACAACTGGCTGCTCTCCATCGGCCTGAAGGACGAGAACCTCCGCCTGCGCGACCACGATCCCGAGGAGCTGTGCTTCTACTCCAAGGCAACGACGGACTTCGAGTTCCTCTTCCCGTTCGGCTGGGGCGAGCTCTGGGGCGTTGCCGACCGCACGGACTACGACCTCACGCAGCATCAGAACACCAGCGGCGTGAAGATGGTCTATCGCGAGGGCGAGGGCAAGGACATGGTCGAATACGTCCCCTACGTCATCGAGCCGTCGCTCGGCGTGGAGCGCAGCGTGCTCGCCGTCCTCTGCGACGCCTACGATGAAGAGGTCGTCGGCCAGGACAAGAAGGGCAACGACGACGTGCGCGTCGTGCTGCACTTCCACCCCGCACTCGCCCCCTTCAAGGCCGCGATCCTGCCGCTTTCCAAGAAGGACGTGCTCGCCGGTCCCGCGATGGAGCTCTACAACGAGCTTTCCAAGGAATTCATGGTCGACTACGACGAGACCGGCTCGATCGGCAAGCGCTACCGCCGCGAGGACGAGATCGGCACGCCGTACTGCATCACGTTCGACTTCGACACCGTCGGCGACGAGGCCAACGGCATCGCGGCCGACCACTGCGTCACCATCCGCGAGCGCGACAGCATGGAGCAGGTCCGTATCCCCATCGATCAGGTCAAGGACTTCCTGCGCGAAAAGTGCGCGTTCTGAGAAAAGTTTTCCACAGAATAGCAAGAAGGACAGCTCTCTCTCGAGAGCTGTCCTTTGTTCTTTATTTTTCGATCTTCCGGCTCGCCAAAAATCCAGCTTCATCCTTTATGATCTCATATTCCTTAGCCATCGAATGTTCAGACCCGACCACGCAGTAGTCGCATCTGTCGGCGTTCCCGCAGGTGCCGCGGCGGATCAAGGCGCCGTGAAGTTGGCTCATTCCCCAGTAGTCGGAATTGCAGAAAAGCGGCAGCACCTGCATCAGATCGTGCTTTTTCGCAAATTCCGCATTTGGGCACTGCGTAAAATGGTATCGCGCGGCACGTTTTTTCTTGTCGTACGGCTCGGATACATTGCAGAAGCACACCGGATGCTGCGCGTACAGCTTGCGGTCCCTTTTCCCCACTCCTTGGAAGACCTTGTCGATCAGCCACATGTCAAAGCTGCGGTTCAAGTCAAAAATCTTTCCCAGCTTTACAAATCCCGACATAAAAGCTTCGTGACAAGTTCCTGCAATTCCTCTGCCGGCGGATGGTCCGGCAGCAGAGGGTACAGGGAGAAGATCACAATGCTGCCGTAGATTGCGAGGGCATGGCCGGTCTTTTTTCCACCGTAGTCAGGGAGCTCTTTGAGATATTCGCCATACTGGCGGCCGGTCGCCTCCCAGCGCTTTTTCCCCTCCGCTTCTCCGTATCGCGCGTTCAGCCACGCTTCTATCTCCGCGCAAAATTTTGGCATATCGCGTAACTGCATGTGCTCCGCCATCAATTTTCCTCCTGCCCGATCTATTTCATTCAACGGGACTATTCTACCACACCCCTGCCTGCCGGCAAGAACCCCACAAAGCGGGAAACTTGTCCGGTTGCGTTTTTCCTGTCGAAATGATATACTTTGTTATTATGCTTTCAGAAAGGGGACGTCCCCAACATGCGTTTTTTCTCTTCTCTGGTGCGGCCTGACGAGTCAACGGGCGCGGTGATGCGCTGGGTGCACCGCATCTGGGTCTTCTTCTGGCTCACGGTGCTGGGCGCTGGCATTGGCCTTCTCTCGCTCTACCTCACGGCACATTCCTACGCAAGCATCGACGCGACGGCACTCTTGCAGTCGTACTTCAAAATTCCGCTGCTCGTAGCGATGAACCTGCTTGCGCCGATCTTACTCGTCTACCTCGGCTTTTTCCTCTTTGCTCGTCCGTGGGCGGCGTACCTGCTCTCGGCGCTGCCGTTTTTCACGCTCGCGCTCGCGAGCTACTACAAGGTGCAGCTGCGCGGCGACCCCGTGCTCGCCACCGACCTGCGGCTCATCCGCACGGCGGGCGGCATCATGGGCAACTACACGTTCGAAATTTCCGCGCCCGTGATCGTCGTTCTTGAGGGGTTTGTGCTGATGCTCGCGCTCTCGTGCCTGATGCTCCGAAAAGAGCGCATGAGCCCGCGCTCCCGCCTTGCGGGCATCATGCTCATGCTCTCTGTCACGCTCGCGTGCTATTTTGAGTTCTACACCAGTTCATCTATCTACAAAGAGACCGCCAACAACGACCTCATTTCCCCGTGGTCGGCGGTCGAGGTCTACATCTCTCGCGGCACGACGTATCCGTTCCTACACAGCGTGCAGGACATGTTCCCCGAGCCGCCGGAGGGCTACCGCGAGAGCGAGGCCAAGCAGAGCCTTGAGCAGTATGCGGACACCGACATTCCCGACGATCAGAAGATCACGGTCGTCGGCATCATGCTCGAGGCATTCTCCGACCTGTCCGACTTCCCCCAGTTAAATGAAATCTCCGCCGTGCGGAATCTCTACGAGCCGCTGCACGAGCTCGAGAGCCGCAGCGTCTCGGGCAACCTCCTCACGAATATCTTCGCCGGCGGCACGACGAACACCGAATGGGGCTTCCTCACGGGGTACAGCCAGCACGAGGAGTTCCGCGGCCCGATCAATTCCTACGTCCGCTACTTCAAGGATCAGGGCTACGACGCGCTCTACCGCCATCCCGGCTACTCGTGGTTCTACAATCGCAGCAACGTCAACGAATACCTTGGCTTTGACGAGTGCGTCTTTAACGAATCGGGCTTCGGCGACCTCATCTCCATCGAAGACGCGCTCTTCAAGTCCGACACCGTGCTCGTCGACTACCTCTTAAACGACATCGACTCGCGCACGGAGGACGATGACCCTCTCTTCCTCTTCTCCGTCTCGTACCAGAACCACGGGCCGTACAGCTCCGAGACCTACTGGGAGGAGTACGTCACGCCCGCCAAGACCGGCTGGTCGATGGAAAGCTGCTGCGTCATCAACAACTACCTGGCCGGCATCCGCAGCACGATCGAGCAGATGCGCCGCCTCACGCGCGAGCTGGAAGCGCGCGACGAGCCCGTCGTGCTCGTGCTCTTCGGCGACCACAAGCCGTGGATGGGCAACGGCAGCAGCGTCTACGCCGAAATGGGCGTTGACCTCGACGTGTCCACGCAGGAAGGCTTCTACAACTACTTCTCCACCCCCTACCTTATCTATGCCAACAAGGCCGCCAGGGAATCCCTCGGTCAGGACTTCCGCGGCGACGGCGGCGACATTTCCCCGTGCTTCCTGATGGACAAGCTCTTCTTCGAGTGCGGCTGGACGGGCGACGGCTTCATGCAGCTTCAGCGCGAGACGCGCGCCGTCACGCCGCTGATGCACGAGGACGGCTACCGCATGGTCGACGGTTCCATCACGCTCGACGTGCCCCCAGACGTCGCCGAGATCTGCCGCAAATACCTCTGCGCGCAGTATTACCGTGAACAGCACTTTGTTTCCGAATCGTAAAAAGGAGAATCGCCATGAAATCTTTCAAAATCACCGCACTTTCCCTCGTCCTGGTTCTGCTTCTCGCCGCCTGCGGCGCGAAAAACGACACCCCCGATGAACCCGCCGTCGATCCGACGCCGGAACCTCCTATCGAGCAGCCGGTGGAAAAGACGCCCGACGAGCGCATCAACGACATCATCGCAGGTATGAGCATCGAGGAAAAAGTCGGCCAACTCTTCTTCGTCCGCTGCCCCGAAACGGGCGCGGCGGAGGACGTCGAAACCTATCACCTCGGCGGGCTGCTGCTCTTCGGCAGGGACTATAAGGACGCAAACGGTGACTGGCTCACCGAGGACGACTTCACCGCGGCGCTCGCGTCCTATCAGGACGCGGCGGCCATCCCGCTTTTCATCGGCAGCGATGAAGAGGGCGGCACGGTCACGCGCGCGAGCAAAAATCCGAATCTCTTCTCCGAACCTCTCCCCTCCCCGCAGGAACTCTATGCCGCGGGCGGCCTCGACGGGCTGCTCGAACGAACGCTCAGCTACAACCAGAAGCTCAAAGCGTTCGGCGTCAACGTGAACTTCGCCCCCGTGTGCGATGTGTCGACGAATCCAGACAACTTCATCTACGCGCGCTCGTTCGGGCAGGACGCGCAGACGACTGCGGACTATATCTCAAGCGTCGTGCCCGTCTATGCGCAGTCCGGCGTCGCCTGCGTCTTAAAGCACTTCCCCGGCTACGGCAACAACGCCGACACGCACACGGGCATCGCGCTCGACGCGCGCCCGTACACCACGTTTGAAAAGTCCGACCTCGTCCCCTTTGAATCCGGCATCGCCGCGGGCGCGCCGTTCGTGCTCGTGAGCCACAACATCGTCGAGTGCATGGACGGCGCGTATCCCGCGTCCCTTTCGGCGAAGGTCCACACGCTGCTGCGCGACACGCTCGGCTTCACCGGCGTCATCGTGACGGACGATCTCGCGATGGATGCCGTCAAAGCCTACGCGCAGGACGGCAGCGCCGCCGTGCTGGCCATTCAGGCGGGCAACGACATGATCGTGACCACCGACTATCAGACGCAGATCCCGCAGGTGATCGCCGCCGTCCAGTCCGGCGAGATCGCCGAAAGCGATATTGACGCGCACGTTTTCCGCGTGCTGCACGAAAAACAGGCGCTCGGCCTGATCGACTAAAGGAGAACCCCATGGAAACAAGAAAACTCTACTATGAAGATCCCTTTCAGAAGGGCTTTGCCACCACCGTCGTCTCCTGCGACGCTGTCAAGGGCGGCTACGCCGTTGTCCTCGCGGAGACGGCCTTCTACCCCGAGGGCGGCGGCCAGCCGTATGACACCGGCGTTTTGGGCGAGGCGAACGTGCTCGAGGTCCACGAGAAAAACGGCGTTATCACGCACCTTTGTGACAAGCCCTTCGAGGTGGGAAAGAGCGTCTCCGGCAAGATCGACTGGGCGCGCCGCTTCGACCACATGCAGCAGCATTCGGGCGAGCACATCTGCTCGGGCCTCATCTGCGAGCGCTTCCACTGCGACAACGTCGGCTTCCACATGGGCGCGGACGTCGTCACGATCGACTTCAACGCCGACATTTCGTGGGATGAACTTATGGAGATTGAACAGCTCGCCAACCTGTACATCTATGAGGATCACCCCATCGACATCCAGTTCTATCGCGGCGCGGAGCTCGACAAGGTCGAGTACCGCAGCAAAAAGCCGCTCGAGGGCGACGTGCGCATCGTCTCCTTCCCCGGCGCGGACTGCTGCGCCTGCTGCGGCACGCACGTCGTGCGTTCCGGTCAGGTGGGACTCGTCAAGTTCCTCTCCGTGCAGAAGTTCCGCGACGGCGTTCGCATCGAGCTTCTTTCCGGCAAACGCGCGCACCGCTACCTTTCGGAGTGCTGGGCGCAGGACGTGCGCATCGCACAGGCCCTCTCCGTCAAGCCGAACGCGAGCTTTGCGGGCGTCGAGCGCGTGCTCGCTGAGCTTTCCGCGCTCAAGCAGCGCTGCGCAAAGCTCGAAGAGTCCGTCTTCGCCCAGACCGCCGCGCAGTACGAAGGCAAGGGCGACGTGCTGCTCTTCGAGGACGAAATGTCCGGCGACAGCCTGCGCAAGCTCTGCGACGCGGTCACGAACCACTGCGGCGGCCGCTGCGCGGTCTTTGCCGGCGCGGACGGCGCGTACAAGTACGCCATCGGGCATGTCGGCGGCGATCTTCGTGAGCTCACGAAAAAGATGAATGCCGAGCTGAACGGCCGCGGCGGCGGCAAGCCGAATTTTGTGCAAGGCAGCGTGGCCGCTGCACGCGGGGCGATCGAAGCATTTTTCGCAGAATAATTTGCAACGATTCCCGCACCAATGCGGGAGAAGTTTCCCCTGCACCGTGCAGGGGAGCGAGTCAAAGGGGCCATTCTCTTTCGCAAAAGAGAATGGCCCCTTTGGAA
>ERZ772883.2411-NODE-2411-length-11702-cov-28.175152_pt1 | contig 11702 bp, 24 predicted proteins | sample MGYA00580575_ERZ772883 | MGnify/ENA primary metagenome ERZ772883 (study PRJEB29015, sample SAMEA2737666) | human gut metagenome | biome: human gut; feature: human-associated habitat; material: faeces | place: China | collected 2012 ...
TTAAACTGTCGCCTTGTCATCTGATAGTGATATTATTTCCATGTTATAAATACGATCTCTTTTTACCCTTATCTTCTCGCACAGCTCATCGAAGCACCCATCTTCTTCTAACCTACCAACATAATATGATACATTCGATTTAGAGCTTCCTTGAAGATATATATTTCCTCCTATATTCCTTGAGAAAAAATTAGGCAAGACCATCTTTTGCCTCTTATCCTTATTATCCATGTAAGATATAACGACAACCCATAATTCTGGCTCCCGTTCTTTTACAGATAACATGAGATCAAGGCTCGATTTACCATTAATATTCCTCCTGCCAGTTTCGTTATAACGAAGAATAATATAATCATTCGCGTTATCATCCTCAACCATCACGACTATAGGGCGATCTCCCTCCCCATTATCACATAATACTCTTGGCTCTTTCCCGTTGCGGAGATACACCTTATCGTAATCTCCGTTTTTGTATATCTCAAAATCAAATTCTATCACCATATTATTTTCTCCTATTGATGTATTGTTGCGTACGTCCTTCCTCTATTTTTTCGAAATAAAACTTATTCCCATATAACCGAGTGAAGCAGATGTTATACCCGAAATGTTCCGCGCGTCTGATCTGCGCGTAACCTCTACTGATGTCATTATTATCAATCAGCGTAACAAAACAATGTGATCCTACTTCTGTATTCAAAACCAGATTTTCCCAATCTTTTACCTCCATATCAAATCTCCTTAAATAATTTTTTGTTATGATTATCGCTATTATACCATTTATCAATATTATCGTACTGCTTTGGATAAACCCCATAAGACCTACACCACCTAGGTAACGGCCCGTTCAGCACGTCTAACGCCGTCTCAAGGTCAAACGTAGCTTCCTCCTTGACACAACACCCCGATCCACTTCCACAGCTCGGTATATAAGCTCTACTATACGCTACGCTCATCCCATATTCCCCATGACTCAGATACCCGATGTTGGGTGAATCAGGGAAGGCGTAATACAACATCGTATAATCACCCTTACTCCAACCTCTATTATAAGTATCATCCTGCCATGCGAAAACCCTGCAACCGGCTCCTTTTAATTCCGCTGCCGCTCTTTTTAAAATATTATCTTCCATACTACTTACATTTAAGTTATGCCAAGGCGCCGGGAACCGACCCCGGACCATATCCGCACACGTACGATCATGGTATTCCTTCCGCCCCGCCAAGGCTTGGTTCAACATTAACAAACTTTCATATCCTCACACATCTTAAAAAAGACCTCTCTTATGATCCTTTTGAACAAGATGTATATCTCATCATCATCCTCATCGAACTCCACGCCCCATGAACGTAATAAATATCTAATGTCGCAATTCGCTATATGAATCCTAAATATGGATGGAACGCTCATTATGTAATCCTCAAAAGCTTTCTTAATCCCATCCCTTTTGATATGTTCTTTATACTCATCCTTGAACACGTTAAGCATAAAAGATAGATATTCCCTATCATATTTAAACTGCTTCCCATAATTATCTGTATCTATATGATCCAGTATATATATTTCTATCGCGTCTCTATCGTATCTTGACATACTTCTTCCTCCTCCTTTTGATATTTTATAACCTTTTTCTCCCCATACGCCTTCGCTAACTGGATAAGTTGACCGGTAAATACCTTGGTACGGTGTTTTACGATCTTATCCACCAATTCCGGGCATCTGGTTTTCCACCTGTAATTAACCTCACCTTTAGCTTTCTTCTTATAATACCTGTAGAATGTTACGGCTACTACCACTTCTCCATTCTGCTCGAAAGCAACTAAATCATAATTATTATAGCTTATCTCGTTCATCTTGTTATTTCTTTTATATATTCAATCACTTCTTTTGATAAGGATGTTATATCCTTAACCCTTTTCCCAAAATTGTATACTCCTCTCTTCCATGGGTAATAATCCCCCACATACATACCTACACCCTGCGGATGAAACGGGTTTGAACTACAAGCAAATACCGGATAATATACAACCCCATTACGGTCTTTATCCTTACTGCTTACACACACAATAGTATATCTATCAACCGCTTTATCGCCAAAGTCATATACTCTTACTTTTACCTTCACACCATTGGCGTTTGTTATAATATTATTCATACGCACCTCCTTTGTTGTTCACTACCCGACTAATCTATTTCCTTCCCATATAAGGTATATGAGCCACACCATCCACGACTCTCATTCGATACCCGAATATGATTCACAGGTTTATTCCCCGCCATGCAATTGGCGTAAGATAATACCGCCGACATGCTTCTAAACCCAGAATCCATTGATGATTTAATAAGCTTCCTATCACACCCAAATACCAATATCTTTACAACATCCTTCTCTTTTACAGTTCTTCTTACACGCATAATCTTGCCATATAATAAACAAACATAAAATCTATCTTATCACGGTCATTACGATCCACCCTATGCCCGGTTAGATCCAGAATAACACGACGTTTCTCTACTACCGGTATATTATCGACCTGGATCTTTATATACCGGTATTCCATGACCTCCAATTTCTTGGATAGTATATCCCGAATATCTTGCCGACGGAAATACATGTTTATCCCTATGTGGCTGGATGTTAAAAGACATTCGTCTATTATCCCATCAGTATCGAACAACAGCAACATATCGTCCCTCTCGATAGTATATTCCATATCAAGAATCTTGATACGTTTACCTCCATCCTTCTTCTTAGCTATTAAAACCTCCGTCATTTCATTCTCTGTCGTAAGGATATAATACGCCTCTTCTCTCGTAATATTATCCCGTAGATAAAGCAGCGCTTCATCTTGTAATTTCATAATCTCGTCCATGTTATTAGTATTTTATATTACCACGCCAAAGAAAAGAACGGCAGCCGACACCCGCAGCCTACCACGCCGTGACACTGCCGCCCGTTCCCCTTGGTGTTATTCCACCACCATCAACCGGTTTTAAATCCAACATTCCTCTACCTCTATCTCCATATGATCCTCCCAATCACATCTATCAACATCCTCACCATCCTCGAAATAATAGTAAGCCCATACCTGTACGCCTCCTACCTCTATATATCCATCACTCTTCCATTCTATCAACCCGTCTTGCCTTACCACGTTGGTAGGCTCAGCCCCTAACGACAGCAGATTATTTACTATACTACCGCCAAATACGTTCCTTGCTTCTTCTCTCGTCATATCACTATCAGATTTTTAATATTACACTACCGCCAAAGGGAAACAGGGACGGACGACCAGCGGGGCCGACCCCACGCCATCGCCGCCGCCCGTTTCCCTTGGTTTCCCACACTCCCTCCATCACCCAAAGAAACACACACCCATACATAGACATACCTCCATACCCATAAGATCCCTATCTGTATTGGAGAGTACCATTGTTTGGAGGTTATCCTTATCCCACTTATTCCCCTTATTTCACTTGGGCTACTTAATTTTCCCTTGATTCCCTCGATTCCCCTTGATTTACCTCGATTTACCTTGATTTACCTTGTCTGGAGGTGTCCCCTCCCACAAAACACATCCAATCCATCAACTTTCAGCGCAAAAACCAAGACCTTCCTCCCGATTGTTCCACGTGGAACGCCCGTTCAGCCTAGGATATCGAGGTCTTTGCTCTTGATTGCCTTATATATCTGCTTTATGCAATGCATTGATAATAAAGCCAATAAAACAACTATGATTAAAGGCAGGGCATCGCCCGTAGCTATAACATACCGCCCCAACTCAAACGCCATGTAACCACAAAACAAAGTAAGTACGAAATATATAACTAATCCCATAAAATATACAATAAGTAAACACGATTTTAAAATTACGCCAAAATAATATAATCAATTGAGTATCAATAATATAATATATATCAATCCCTAGAGCTTCCTCTAAGGAAAGATAAGCCCAGATATAGATAAAAAATATACAATAAGTACCGCCTATTATATACCTTTTAGGATCGATTCACGCACGAAACCATACATAAGGGCACAATATACCCGCCTGCATGGATATAAATATATACAAAATGATACATAATAAAGCATTTTACTTACACATTTTCGGTCAAGGCTTAAAATTTACCGCCTTAACACTTTTATGTGTAAGCAAAACATATGAATATGCTATCATTTTGTAAAATATAGGCACAAAAAAGCCCTTCAGTCATATATCACTACATTACTGAAGGGCACAAACTTTAAAATCAAATAAAAACAAACGATCTATTGTCGCAATTTGTTTGCCATGTAACTAACACGCTTACGCCTGCACTTATCCGACTCCCTGCTACAATCTAATTTATTAGAATTGTACAGTTCTTTGGTAAGCTCAACGTAAAATTCCATTTGGGCTTTTTTGATAGGCTTTAAAACCTTTTCTTTTTGAATGGATAATTTCTTATTCAAATTATCAAACTTTTTTTTGTACATAATCTATCCTTTTTAATGGCACCAATAAGAAACGGAAGGCCGGGGACGACACGGCCGGCGTTATCGATATGACCAGCCGAACGCCCGCACGCCCCCCTATTTTCTTTGGTTTCGTCCCTTTGCCGACAACGAAGCCGGCCAAATACGCACATACGCTTTCCGTGATACGTATCGACAAGGCGCACTTTGTCCGTCAATTTAACCGCACAAAATACCCTTATAAGGGTTGTTATTTGCTATCCGTACACATGTTAGGTATTTAAGCTACCCTAACATACGTCGTATTGATATACTAGCACGGAAATAACCCCGTAATACACTTGGTATGAGCTACTCACACAACATACCAACATACGCCCTATACATGCGTATATACACCAATATACCCCGTGTTTTTACACGGCCTACTAGGTTGACCTAGCGTATTTACCAGATCGATATAAACCAAAAGATAATAGCACTATCCTGGACTAGGGTAATACTTAAACCACATTGTTAAGCGGCGGCCTATCTACACGGGCTATCGTAACACTACCCACCTGTGTATGTTTATATCAATAAATTAAAGATCCTACCTGTTTAGTCTAGTCCAGTGGCACGACGGGGACGTACAGGCGATGCCACCATAACGCCCCTATATATAGAGATATAGGGGCAAATGATACTATCTATCATTTTTAGGGTGAGTTAGGTAGTATGTGACGCATTTTGCAATAAGACTAAATGTGTACCGCTTTATTGGCACGGCACATTTTACAATACGTTTGTCAGTGCCATTAAACGTTTCGTAATATATGCCAAAATCGTACTCTATAGGCTCATTATATCCAAAGCGTTTATGAGACGATCCTAGTATTGCTATATCCTCTATTTCGCTCATTTTGAGCTTTTTGTTTTTATCCTGATCGTTTTTATCATAATGTTCACGCTCTACTTCCTTGTATGCGCAAAATGTGTTATTTACACGTGGAAGTATATCTTTACAAAGCTGTATTACAACTTCCTTGTCTTTAGCTAAAGCTACTAAAGCCGGTACTATAGCTTTGTCTACTTTTATATCATTATCTTTCAAAATCTCGTTGATTTCTTTGCCTGATTTAAACAGGTTGCACCATGCCTTGACCGCACCTGTTAATGTTTTCTCACTTGCTTTTTTAACTTCACTTTGGACTTTGTTAATATCTTTACTTGTCATAATGTTTTGCCCATACCTTTGGGACTTGTATCGGTATCTGGTACACCTTGTTTATTAATGTTGTTATCTTACAAGGGCAAATATACAATATGTTTTATTATTCAACAAATATTTTGCAATAAAAATTCGACGATTATATGTAATAAATATAATCAAATGTAAATGTATATTAAAATATTGGTTTATATGATTGATAATCAGCAAGTTAAATACAAAATAAGCATTCTTTTTTTTCGGCTCGTTGATCGTTTGCCGTTCCTATCTCCAGCCTTTGCAAGCGGGGGGGGTGGACCAAAAAACGGCAGCCCGGCCGGGCCGATTTCGGGGAGGTGGTCCGTCCCACATATCCCACATATCCCACATATCTCCGCATATCCCCCATCCTCACCACATATCCCGCATATCCCAATATGTCCGGCGTCCCAACATATTCCTATGTCCCCATCCCTCATCCCCTCACGACTTAATAATCCCATTAATTTTATTATATTTGCGATATAATTAAAACATAACATATTATGAATAAAGAAGTTAAATACATGGGGGGGGGTATTTTAACCCTCAGATAAGGAGGGGGTATGTTTAGGCGCAGGACTTCTTCTACCGGTAAGATCCACTACCGTATTAATATAGACAAGAGAATGTGTCTTAATCCTGTAGATATATATATTGATGGAGATACATATCAACGTGGTTTTAACGGATCTTATCTTGATATATATCGCGATAAGAAGATAAAAACTATAAGCATAAGAGGACAGATAGAATATCTAAATCCGAAAAATGAGTACAATATTATTTTGGGCATAAGTGGAGGTATTATAGAGGGAACCCTTACGTATCAATATAATTCGGGTATGCATTGCGAGTTGGCTAATATGGTGACATACGGGAATAGGATAACTAATTTTGTTCCTGTAACGGTGATAACCGATCCTGGGAAGATTATTAATTTCACTTACAGACCTGAATTAAAGACTCAGGTTTTAGATGAAAGTTATGTAACTTGGGATGGTGATTATGTATTAAACGATAATTGTATAGTAACTGATCTTTGTTCGGGATGTGAATCTTATGCCTATGGGAAAAGTTCTCATGGTAACTATCGAGTAACGGTAAGGATAGTGTAGTACCAAGGGAAGGGGGTAGACCTCATCCCTCCGGGCCTACCCATCGGGTCTTCCGCCAGCCTCTTCCTTTGGCATATCCCTATAATTCATTATATTTGTGCATAACTTAAATTCTAATGTAATCATACATATCTCATAACCAATCCATACCCACATATCTCCCTATTACCTACATATAATTAATTATGTTATATTTACGACATAATAAAAACATAATATATTATAAATGAATAAATTAATAACGGTATGGGGGGGGGGTATTTCATCCTCCATAAAAATGTATCATTATGATGAGAAGAAGATTTAATTCAGGCATAAAATCTGGTATTTATGCCGTGAATAAAAATGGTATATTAATACCGATATCAGAAGCGGATACCACATGTATCGCTGTTGCACTTGTCAGTGATGGTCATAAGCTCATGATCGAGAAGAACGAGGATTCTAATCAAAGCTATAAAAACGCTTCAGCAGGGTATAATAAAAGCTATTTGTTCTATTGGGGTGGATATGGTACGGATCAGACCGACATTACAAACTATAGTAATTTGTATGGGAATAATATCATCGGTTATTTAAAACCTGAGTCGGGGTCATACAATGGTACTCCCAATATTCCGGAAAATGTTTCTTCATGGACAAGTGGGGCTTTGTCTGATTGGGAGGGAAAAGCGAATTCCGAAGTGCTAAAGGAGGTGATTGAAGGAGGTGAAGGATATAGTGGTTATGTGACAATTGGGCGTGTACTTAACGCATTTTTAGCCAGCAAAGACGCTAAGGGATATAATGATTGGTATATCCCATCATGCCCACAATTGTCATTGATATGGATGAACTTAAATAGCGTCAATAAAGCGTTATCTGATATTGGTGGACAAGAATTCGATAATATCCAAGGTTATTGGTCTAGTTCAGAGCGCAGGTCCGTTACCGGATGGTACTTGAGTTTCTCCAGTGGATGCGTAGACTACCGAGATAAGTACGAAAGCTTTCGTGTTCGGTTCATAAGAGATATAAATTAGTCATAATTATATACTTATACCAATTAAAGGAATGGGTGGGTAGGATGATATATTCGTATTTTCACGTTTCTCATTCCTTTAATTGATTAAGTATTCCATTGTATGATATTATGCCCAATACATTGTTAAGTATCCGGCACGAATTTATCCAAGTCAAAGTTCTTAGCATAATTCCAGATCCTTACATACCTAAACATTCCCGGGAGTCCCATGTCGTAGGCTGATGGATATCCTCCTATATTAAAATAATATGTTTGATAGTTTTGTGTATACATCACATTAGTCGCATCCTCATAACTCAGCACCCCTCCAATATATTCCTTCAAATACCCATTTCTCCACGACGCCATTACATGTACCCATTGATATGCTGGTATATCTACAGATCGTCCTTGGGTATAAAAAAGTTTAGTCCCATATGATGAGACATTAACACCGATACATAAATAGTTTTGTGTAGTAGATTGGGTTCCATATGGAGCGAATAGATAATATCTTCCTTCCTGTTGTGTATTTAAATAGAGCAACGCTTCTATGGATATTTCGTTATCTGGTTGAGGGCATGGTAATATATTCGAGTCATTATCAAATTTGATATAGGAATTGTAGGTTCCTACTCTCCCCATGGAAAATACATATTTACCATTATATTTATCAATATCCATATACATAGATTCATCCACATTCATATTATATTTTGATAGATCTTTTATCCATGGAGCTTCCACGTAAAAATAAGCGTCATTCACGTTACCGGACGGCGGTAATGGCATTTGACTTAACATTCTTCTTCTTAACATAATCTATTGTTTTTATGGAGGACGGAAAATACCCCCCCCCATTGAGTTAATTTTATTTAATATCATATTATTATGCATTTTGTACATACAAATATATGATTTATTCTCAGATCATGTCGCTGAATCCAAGGGAACGGGCTGTCTCCCATCCTTCCGGGCATCCCCCGCCCTCCCTCCGCCTCCCGTTATTTTTGGCTTCCTTCTGGTTTTATCCTCAAATTTTCATATCTTTGGGACAAAACTATAATCATGTTTAGAGACATACTTCATAAGCTTAAGATCTTCTTCTGCGACGATGACGTTGAGAAGATATATGTAAGGGACAGTACGGTTATCCGCAACAACGAGATCCATAGGATGTATAATGAGATACTGGACGAGTTAGGTGATTTGGCTACGGTCGTATCAAGGAACTACGTATATGGTAAGATAAAGGACAGGACGGGATTAAGTATCCGTCATATCAGCAGGATAATAAACCATACTAAAGTTGAGGAGATATGATTAAGGACGTAATGGAGAGGGATATGATAAATGAGATATCCACGTTGTTCGTGATGATATTCATGTCCGGGTTGATGTTTGTCATGCCGATGTTAGATATAGAGTGCGATGATATTGCTATCATAATAGGATCAGGAATAATACTATCTTTTATACTAACCATAATACCGATCTTACTTTCTTATGACATAAGGGATGAGATCATTGAGTTGATTGGGGATATGGATAGCCAGATCGTGGTAGACACATCGGTGTATAAAACGAACCTGCCCTAGGTAATTCCTAGGGCAGATATTAATATCAATTTGACTTCAAATACGATTCTATTCTATCAGCGGCCTCATTAGACGTATGTCCATCCCATTCCCATGCCGTATCAAGTTCAGGGATATTAAACAACTCCCAATACCGGTTCTCATAATGATTGGATATCTGTCCCGTTGGCAGTTCTGCCATTACGATAAACCACCCTCCGCCGAAGCATTCCTCTCCATCATGATGCTTATGTGATTTACAGACCTTTATATCGCCTTTAGCCAGCCCATTGAAGAAAGCGGCATTGTAAAGCATTCGATATCTATATAGTTCGTTAAATGTATGATACCCGTCGGATATATTACCCATCTCATCTTCATGTAAATATGTTTTCTCGAATATATCAGGCTTACAAGGATAAAACTCTCCATTTACCCCTTTTATGATATAATCACCTACATTGGCTGTCATAACACCTTCAAGGGTTTTTATACTGCAATCAATACAAGGAGGTATACCTCTATCCGCATCACCTTCACGAATAACTTCTATTTTAACGTTATCACCAGCGAAATCCTCGATCTCATGATTGTTAAAGCCCTTCCATTTTACAGCCTCTACTGCAATTGTTTTCTTTACATACCTATTCATATTTTACGATTTAATATATTATTATCTTTTGATATACCTTTCTATAAGATCTATGGATAATTTAGCGCCCAGCTCATCCTCCAACAAGTTAAGGTAGTTCCGGTGCAGGCACCCGCCCCGCTCCACCTCTCTGAAGCCTGCCCCGTCCCGGATCCTGACCAGCCCTTTCCTTGGATCCATGTCGATCAGATCACGAAGCTCGTTCATATTCTTAAACCGGCTCTCTATTACCTTAAATACATCGATCTTAGGTTTCTTATCCTTGATCTTTATCTTAACCCTTCCGCTCATGATCACCTCCCCGTGCTTCCGAATCCACAATCGCCTCTATCGGTATATCCGAGGTCATCCAACGACTTCACCTGATCCCATACGATACGTTCCCTCCTACGGATAAGCAATTGAGCTACCTTATCCCCTGCCGAATAAGAAGGATCTCCATAGCGATCTACACGTCTAGTCACTACCATAATCTCCCCTCTGTATCCCTCATCTACGGTACCCGGAGCGTTTTGGATAATTGACTTAGTTTTTGTAATGCTACTACGTGGACGGATTTCCATCTCATAATCCTCAGGTAAAGCTACATGCACACCAGTATGGTATATAATCCTACCCCCGTTAAGTTCTATGTTTTTAACGAACAGATCCATGCAAGCGTCCTCCTTATGGGCGTACTTAGGCAATATAGCTCCTTCTTCCAGCCATATCTTGACCTTACAAGTATCTATATCTTCAAGTAATGATTCTACCTCATTATAACTCATTGGTTGTTCTGACGCCAATGAAATGGCTCTTGCCAATAAATCTTTAATCTTACTCATTTTATCTTGTTTTTAAATTCTTTCCCTTTCGGGCATTGTAATTTACATTCCTCGCCACAAGCGGAACAGTTGGGTCTCATTCCGGGCACCCCTCTTCCCCCGTACGGCCAGTAGGCGTAATCGCAGACGCTCCAGAACGCCTCCATCGCCTTGATCTTGGCATCGACGGTTATCTTCTCCTTCACCTTTTTCATGCTTTTCCTGAACTCATCTTTCATATCCTTCCCTTCTATCTGTCTGGCCTTACGTCTCTCGTTCCACCAATTGTAGTAGAATTTGTCTGCCATCTTATAAGCTTCTGGGTCAAATTTATCACGATGCAGGATAGGTGCGTCCTTGATCTTTCTCAAATTCCTGCCACAAACATAAGCAAGCCCGGCGTACGGAGGTATGTCCTTAGGATCAACCAACCCATCAGGAACGCAGTAGTAGAAGTAGTTGGGGCGGCCGTACCTGACCCAGTCCCCGGTCTCGTATAGGGCTTGCTTCCGGGCCTCGAACCAGCCTTGCATTACTTGGTGCTTACCCTCCTTCTCGAAATCCTTGTTATAGTCAGCCAACGAGATCTTCACCTCAACCTCATAAGCGTACATGGATCTGGTTATAGCCAGATAATCGGACTCCCAGTTATAGACATACAAGTTGTTTATAATCCATCTAGGAGATACCAAGAACTGTCTGTTAAGGATATCCAATATCCCTCTTTCAGTGTATTCCGTGCCTTTATTTGATTGCCGTGTTCCCATCTCCTGTCAGAGGATTATTCCTATATCCTACCGCCATTATAGCGTTACCTATCAACATCCTAAACTTCTCCATATCCTTATCATGGAACGAGAAAGT
>ERZ772883.2424-NODE-2424-length-11631-cov-13.142450_pt1 | contig 11631 bp, 6 predicted proteins | sample MGYA00580575_ERZ772883 | MGnify/ENA primary metagenome ERZ772883 (study PRJEB29015, sample SAMEA2737666) | human gut metagenome | biome: human gut; feature: human-associated habitat; material: faeces | place: China | collected 2012 ...
ATTTTTCTTTTCATATTTTCTTTCATAATATCAACACCTTATTAACTTTATAAATTAATTATATAAAACACCCCCCCCAGGTTGTCAATGTTTTTTATAAATTTTAACAATTTTTTTATATTTGGTATAATTACACAAAAAAACTAAACCTAAGCTTAGTTATCTATTTTGTCTAAATCTTTCTTTTTCATCTAATATTTTCTTTCTTAATCTAATTGCATCAGGAGTAAGTTCTACATATTCATCATCTTCGATAAATTCTAATGCTTCTTCAAGCGTAAATTTCTTTGGTGGTACTAAAACTAAAGCATCATCACTACCACTTGCTCTTGTATTAGTTAAGTTTTTATTTTTACATGGGTTTACATTTAAATCATTATCCCTATTATGAATACCTACAATCATTCCTTTATATACTTCTGTTGCAGGATCTACAATTAAAGTTCCTCTATCACTTAAGTTATATAAACTAAATGCCATTGTTTTACCATCTTCCATAGATACTAAAACACCATTTTTTCTTCTTGTAATAGGGCCAACATATGGTTCATAATCTTTAAAACTTCTAACCATTATTCCTTCACCCTTAGTATTTGTTATAAAGCTTGATCTATAACCAATAAGACCTCTTGTAGGACAATTAAATACTAAATGTGTATAATTTTCATCATTTGTTATTGAAACAATATTACCTTTTCTTTCATTTAAATCTTGAATAATTGTACCAGCATAATCATTTGGACAATCAATTAAAACTTCTTCAAATGGTTCACATTTAACACCATCTATTTCTTTAAATAAAACAACAGGTTTTGATACAGAAAGTTCATACCCTTCTCTTCTCATTTCTTCAAGTAAAACTGATAAATGAAGTTCTCCACGACCAGATACTTTATATCCATCTGCGCCATTTAGACTTTCTACTTTTAATCCAACATTGGTTTCTAATTCTCTATCTAATCTTTCTTTTATATGTCTATTAGTTAAAAATTTACCTGAACGACCTGCAAAAGGACTTGAATTTACTAAGAAATTCATTGACATAGTTGGTTCTTCAATAGTAATCGGAGGAAGTGGATTTATATGATTAATATCACATATTGTATCTCCAATTGATATATCACTAATTGTTTGAACAATAGCAATTTCACCATATCTTGCTTCTTTTACTTCTTTTCTTATAATACCTTCATTAACAAAGATTTTACCAACACGAGAATTTACAACTTCACCATTATTTTTACTAATAGCAACCATTTGACCTGATTTTAAAACACCTTTAGATATTCTACCTATTCCAAGTCTTCCTAAATAATCATCATAAGCCAAACTTGATATTTGCATTTGTACTGGATCTTGTTCATTACCTTCATAACAACTTGTATGTTTAATAATTGTATCAAGTATTGGTGTAATATCCTTATTATCATCTTCTACTTCATACTTTGCTATACCATCTCTAGCAGAACCATAACAAATTGGGAAATCAAGTTGTTTTTCATTTGCACCAAGTTCACAGAACAAATCAAATGTCATGTTAACAACATCATCAATTCTTGCATCTTTTTTATCTATTTTATTAATAAATAAAATTGGATTTAAATTTTGTTTTAATGCTTTATCAAGAACAAACCTTGTTTGAGGCATAGGTCCTTCTTTAGAATCTACGATTAAAACTACTGTATCTACTGTTTTTATAATTCTTTCTACTTCACTAGAAAAATCAGCATGTCCTGGAGTATCTACAATATTAATTTTATAATCTTTATAACGAACTGAACAATTTTTAGAATAAATTGTAATTCCTCTTTCTTTTTCAAGATCATTACTATCCATTATTTGATGAACATCCATTTCACTTGTTTTTAATGCTCCACATTGACTTAATAAAGCATCTACTAATGTACTTTTTCCAGCATCAACATGCGCTACTATTGCAACATTTATTATTTTTTCCATCTTTACCACACCTTTTTAAATAACTACTAGATTATACAACAAAAATACTCCTTTATCAAGAGTATTTTTTTAAAAAATTTAATTTATTTATTATTTCTTATTCTTTTAAATTTCTCACTTGAACTAGAATTTTCTAAGATAGTTCTTAAATCATATAAAAGTCTTAATTTTAAACTATCTTCTTCTATTTTAGAAATTTCATCATCTATATAAATATTATCTTCTCCAAAAATAATACTTTCAACTGTACCATATTCAAGTAAAAAGCTTATTCTTGACATCATATTTAAATTATACTTATTAACAATAGATCTTTCTATATCATCAAATGTTAATCTTCTAACACTTGGATTATTTAAATATTCAAATCTTCTTGCATTGTATAAAGCCTTTATAAAACTAGTTGGTTCTATTTTTATATTAAAATAATTTAATATATCGTTATATATATCATTAGCATTTTCTATTTCACAAGTATCCATTAAATTTAATACTTCATTTGCTTTATCAAAAAGTCCAATTGTTTTATAAAAGTTACTTGCTTTTTTATAGAAAATATTAAAAGAAGTTCCTTTAAGTATTTCATAAACCATATTTTTATTAAAAAGATCTTGATATGCTTTTTTTATACTTTCTAACATATCATCATTTTTAGGAATAAGCTTATATTCTTTCTTTTTTTCACTTGCTTTAAAACTTTCCATACACCATGCATAATTATTTATAAACTTTTCATCATCAATACTTTTTTTACTATCCCATGTTGGGTCACATTCAAATACTCCATGAATATTATATTTTAAGTCACTTAAATAAACACCAACTGTAGCATGACCATCGTTTTTTTCTTCATTATAATAGTTTTTTACATATGTGTTTATACCTAAAAGATTAGCTAAGTTAGACATTATATTAGCATAACCAACACATACAATTTCATCTTCTTTTAATACTTTAGTTAAATCTCTTGAATAAGCTTCAGATAAAGAAGATTTTTTATATATTCTTTCTTTTACTAAATCATAAATATATATTATTTTTTCTAAAGGTGATAAATTATATGTTTCTATTTCTTCTTTAATTTTATATAGTTTATCCATTGTTTCAAAATATTCATCTACTAAAACATCTTCATATAAATTATATTTACTTCTTACATAAAATTTATTACCAAATTTTTCTTTTAATTTTTGTAAAGTTGAATATGATACATTTTCACTATCAATTATTATTTTCTTATTACTACTAAATAACATACTAATTTGATTAAAATTACTTTCTTTGCAAGAATTTATTACTATTTCATCAAATTCATCAAATGATTTTTTTATTATTTTTAAAATATTTTCATCTTTTTTTACAATTAATGCCTTTAATTTTTTATCAACTTCAAAGAAATTATTAGCTTTACCATTTAAGTATATTTCTAATATCATACAAAACCCCACCCCTTTTTTGTTCGTTATTATAACACAAATATACTTATTTGTCAAAAAAACTTCCAAAATGGAAGTTTATTTACAAGTATATGGTGATTCATTATAGTTTTGTTTAATTGTATCTAAAGAAACTGTAGATAAATATTCTTTACTTGTTTTGGAATCTAAATCTACTTGTGATATTACAGTAATAACTTTATCATTTAAACTAACATTACAACTTTTATAAGTATCTTTATCTATAGTTTTACAAGTGTTTTCAAAATATGTTTTTAAAGCATTCATATCATAATCTACAAGATAGTTATATGTTGTTATATCATAATATGCTAGTAATGTATCCCCTTTAGTATCAAAATCATAAGATCTAGTAAATTCTACTTCAACAGCAGTTTTTCCATTATCTATTTCATTTAAGTTTTCTATTTTAGTTATGTAATAAACTTGATTAGTTGTAAAACTTTCTTTTCTTGAACAATCATATTTGTTGGTGTATGTTTTATCTTTTTCTTTGTTAGTGTCACATCCTGTTATTAAAAATAAACTTATAATAGTTACAAATAAAATTAATATTTTTTTCATATATATTCTCCTTTATATAAGTATATCATATTACTTTTTAAAATACGCCTAAAATTAATAAAAAAAGTATCAATGTTAAAAATCGATACTTAAATAATCTATTTGGAGGGGCTAACCAGATTTGAACTGGTGATGAGGGTGTTGCAGACCCGTGCCTTACCGCTTGGCTATAGCCCCAAATAAGAACAAATTAATTATAACATTACTTTTTCTTTATAGCAAGTAGTTTTATATTAAATTTTATGTCATGTTAATGTAAAATATTTGTAAAAAAAAATTATATACTATATCTAAAATTGGTTATTTTTGATATAATTACTTATATATGATAATAAGGAGGTAATTATGTTAAAGAAAAGATTTTTATATTTATTTATATTAATTAATATACTAATTATGCAAAATGTATTTGCTTCCACTATCATTGGTACAGTTATTGATCAAGAAGGTGTTAACGTAAGAAGTGGTGCAGGCACTAATTTTAATAAAACTGGTTATTTAGCATATGGTAAAAGTGTTACTTTAGTTAGTGATAAAAAGTTTATTAATAGTGATATCAAAGAACAAAAAGAATGTGCTTATTGGTATCAAGTATATTTTAATAATAACACAAATAATTATATGTGTGGTGAACTTATAAGTATAACAAAATCTGGAGAAATTACTAATAATACATTATATTATACAAATACAAAATATGGGACAAGAATAAATGAAGACTATGCTACAGTTAGATCTACTCCTGGAGGAACTGCTGTTGACAGAATATATCTAGGAACAGAAGTTAATATAATTCAAAAAAGTGGTGACTGGACTAAAATAAGCTATTATAACGGAAGAACAGGGTTTGTTTATTCAAAATTAATTAGTAATTATAATGGTATTACATTAAATGATGAAGAATATACTAAAGTATTAAAGGAAAAGGGTTTTCCTGATAGTTATATTCCCTTTTTAACTTATCTACATAAAAAATATCCAAACTTTATTTTTGAAGCTGATTTAGTTAATAAAAGTTTTACAACAGTTGTAAATGGTGAAGCTAACAAAAATGCTCTTCAAACAAATGAAAGTGCCTATAGAGCATCAAATACAATAAGAGAAAATCCTAATTGGTATACAGCAAGTAATCCAGTTAATGCATTTTTTCTTGATCCAAGAAATTATTTAACAGAAAAAAATATCTTTGTTTTTGAAAAGTTAAATTATGATAAAGATTATAAAAATTATAATGTTATTTTAAAAAACATGTTTGGAAGTAGTTACTTAGCGGATGATGAATATATTAACTATTATTTAAAAGCAGGAACTTATGGAGCAAGCCCAATCCATTTAGCCGCTAGGACTATTCAAGAAGGTGGAAGTAACAGTAGTTATGCTGCGATAACAGGAACAGCCACTTCAACTGGTGGTCTAAAATATAGATCAAATAACTTAGATGGCTTTTATAATTTTTATAATATTGGTGCTTATCAAGATAATTATACAAGTAGTGCTGTAACACGTGGTATTGCTGTTGCAGCAGGACTTGTTGATAGTTATGAGGGAACACCATGGGATACAAGAGAAAAAGCTATTGTTTATGGTGGTAAATTTATTGCTACAGCATATATAAATAATAATCAAAATACATTATATTATCAAAAATTCAATACAAGTGATAAAGCCCACTTCCCTTCTTATACACATCAATACATGACTAATATAATTGCTCCAGCTAGCGAAGCATTAAATTCTTATAATACATATATTGATAAATTAAAACTAACAAATGAAGAATTTACCTTTATTATTCCAGTATATAAAGATATGCCTGAAGAATTTACAACTCATCCTATCATTGGTGATAATGATAATAATTTAACATCAATTTCCATAAATAATGAAAAAATCCAAAACTTTGATAGTGATGTTGTTGAATACGAAGTTTATATTAATTCGAATTTAGATAAAATTAAAATTGAAGCCACTAGTAAATCTAATAAATCAACAATAAGTGGAACTGGAGAAATAGAACTTAACAAAGAAGAAACTTTTAAAGAAATATCTATTATAGTTACAAGTGAAACAGGAAGTAAAAAAACATATAAAGTTAAACTAATAAGAAAAGATAATGAAACAAGCGATGATTTACCTATTGAAGATATCTTAAAAGATGTTGATGTTAAAATTAATGATTTATATTTAAGTGGAATTGGGGAAAACCAAAATGTTTCATATCTTATTAATCTTATAAAACAAGCTAATACTGATGTTAGTATAACTATTACAAATAAAGATAATTCACCTAACAATAGTATTTTAAAAACTGGTGATAAAATAACTATTAAAAATAATTCATATGAAAAGACATACACAATTGTTATCAAAGGTGATACGAATGGTGATGGTAAAGTAACTGCAGTTGACTTACTTAGAATTCAAAAACATATATTAAAATATACTACATTAAAAGACGAATATTATGAAGCATGTGATACAAACTATGATAACAATGTTAGTCCTGTTGATATGCTTAGAATTCAAAAACATATATTAAAATATATTACATTAAAATAAAGGAGGAAAATTATGAAGAAAAAAATTATATATTTATTTTTAGGGTTATTTATAATACCCATTTTAAATGTTAAAGCAGCAAGTGGCTATTATGACATATATACATCAAATAAAAAACCTAGTCCAGGTAGTACATTTACAGTAACAGTTAAATGTGTAAGTAAAACAAGTGAAAAAATAGGTTTATGTGAGTATACACTTGATTATGATTCATCAAAGATAAAATTAATAAGTGAACACGATACTGCATCTTGCCATGATGGATATTGTGCTTATAATGCTTTTAGTACACTAAGTGCTAAAACATTTACATTTAAAGCTATCGCAACAGGATACTCAAGAATATCTGTTAAATCTTATTCAATATTATCAATAGATACAGAAAAGCCTATTACAACTACTGTTGATCCTACTGCTGTTACAATTAAAAATCCTGAACCTACAAAACCTGTTACTTATTCAACAAATAATAATTTAAAAAGTCTAACTATTACAGGTTATAATTTAGAGCAAACATTTAATAAAGATACTTTAACTTACACTGTTAAAGTCCCCTCTTCAGTTGAAGAAATTACTATTAATGCTACAAAAGAAGACTCAACTGCTAATATTGTTGGAACTGGCAAATTTAAAGTTAGCGAGGGAGAAAATAAATTTGATATAATTGTTACAAGTCAAAAAGGAACTAAAAAAACTTATACAATTAAAGTAACTGTTTTAGATGAAAACCCTATCGAAGTTAAAATAAATGATAATACTTATACTATCATAAAAAGAAAATCAAGTTTAAAAATCCCAGAATCAGGATTATTTACTAATAAAGAAATAACTATAAATGATACTAAAATACCTGCATTATATAATGAAACTACTAATTATACTTTAATTGGTTTAAAAGATAATGATGGTAATAGTAATTTATATATTTATAACGAAGAAGATAATACTTATACTTTATATCAAGAAATAATATTTAATAAAGTAAAAGTAAATATTATTGATAAAAAAGTAGATAATTTAAAAAGTGAAATAAAAGAAATAAATAATAACGAAATAACAGTTTATAAATTGACTAATAATTATTATTTATTCTATGCTACAAATATTGAGTCGTCTACTACTAATCTTTATATGTATGAAGAAAATGAAGGGACAATTCAAATATTTAATAAAGATTTAATTAAATTATATGAAGAAAAATTAGAAGAAACTAAATATTTAGTTTACATTATGTCAGGATTATCTGTTTTATTTGGAATACTAATAATAATCGTAGCTACTTCCAAAAATAAAAAACATAAGAAAAAAGATAAAGAAAAAACTATTTTAAATGAAGATAAAAAAAGTAAAAAAGATAACAACCTTGAATGGACAAAAGAAGTAAAAAAAGTAGATAAAAAATTAGTCTTAGAAAAAGAAGATAAAACAAAAAGTATTAAAGAAGTAGAAAAAGATTTAAAAAAAGAAATCGATAAAGCAAAAAAAGAACTAGATAAGGAATAAACCTATCTAGTTTTTATATCTTTATTTATTTTCTTTTTGATTTGTTTTATCTTTTTCTTCATCAAAATTTAATTCTTCTTCTTTTTCATTTCTATTCATAAAATAAACTATTAATGTTCCTAAAAGTACAATTAATGCTATTTTAAGAATGCTTGGTAATAAATTTTCTTCATTTTCCTTATTATCTTCTATATTCTTATTATCATCTTGTTTATTATCATCTGCTGGATTTTTAGAAGAATTATTACTCGAATTGTTACTATCATCATTTATACTGTTATCTACATAAATAACTTTTGCTTCCTCTTCTTTTGGTAGTTCAACATTAACTACTTTTTTAGCTATTACATTTGATATTTCCTTTATATTAATCTTTTCTTTATTACTTAAATAAGAAATAACATCAATCATACTAAATATACTATCTTCTTCCATATCTTTAGTATCTTCATAACAAAGAGTAATTAATTTTTCATCATTTATAAAATCTTCTATTCCTATTATTCTAGTAGGATTAGTAATATCATTAACTTTTAATTTATCATTTAAATATGTAATACTATCAAAGTTTAAATTATTAGATATATTTATATCAAATAATATACCAGTTACTACATTATCTGTTTTTAAAGTAATTGTATAATATATTTTATTATCTTCTTTTGTTGTTGTGATAACATAATTTGCAGTAGTAGTAACATCAACTTCAGAACCATTAACTTTATTATTTGCTATCATTAAATCTTCAAAATCAACTTTTAAATCACCATTAAAATCTAATTTAAATACTTCTTCTTCATTTAATTCATCATTTTTTAATAATTTATCTCTAAATAAATTTATATCACTATTATCAAGACTTAAATCATTGTTTAAATCCCCTCTTATAATAATTTTATAAGTACGAATTAACACATCATTTTTATCATATATTGATATTTCAAATTTACCATCATCATCTATTTCATATAAATTTCTATATATTATATTTTGTTCTAAAACTTCTTTTGTTACATTAATTAAAGTATCTATAATAAAATATTTATCTTTTATTTCAAATGTTATATCTTCACTTTCAATATTTATATCATAAAAACTTAATTTAATTGTATATATTCTTTCTTTTATATCTTTATTAATATAAGTTAAAGGTAATAATTCATATAATTTATCAATATTATCTTCTTCAGTTAAATCATTATTATCTATCATTTCTTCAAGATATTTAATAGCTAATTCTTTATTTAATTCATTTCTTTTTTCATTTATATTAGAAAGTAATGTATTAATAGTAACTGTATCACTAGGTCTTCTTTCTAAATATTCTTCTATTTTAGCATTAATTAAAACTAAATTATTTTCATTATCTACAACATCTTTTAAAACTGAAATATTATTTAAATTATAATAATTAGTTTTATCTATAGTTGTATCAACTAAATTATACTTATTATTTAAATCATTTAATAATACATCTAATCCTAATGCTATATAATCTTTATTATTTGATTTAAATATATTATAAATACGATTAGCATCATTTTTAATATCATCTATTTTACTATCTAATTGTTTATAATTATCAATAGTAAATACAATACTTTCTAAATAACTTATTTTTTCTTTAAGTAATGTTATTACATCTTCATTATCTACATCCATATTAGGATTATTACTTAATAGTAATTCATTATCTTTATATGTTTTACTATCATTTATTAAATTATTAATATACAATATTGTATTTTCTTTTTTTGTTTTTAAATTATTATACACTGTTTCATATTCTGTTATTTTATCATTATAAAAACTATTATATGCTACGATATTATCATTTAATGTTTTAAAATAATTATTAATTAAAACATTAGATATTTCATCTTTAGTTAATAATGTATACTCTACTTCATCTTTAGTATATTTAATATCTTCTAAAATATTAACATCAAGTAAAATATCACTTGAAAAATTAAGATTATATTCTTCTAATTTTTCATTAAAATAAGTTTCAATAAGACTTTTTAAAGATACTTTATTATCTAATAATAATTCATTCTCATTTAAAGTATTATTATCATTTTCAACATTTTTTTCTATTAAGTCAATAGCAAATTTAAATGTTTCATCATCTATATATTTTGTTTCATTTTTACTTACTTCTAATTTTGTTTTTAAATTATTATATGTAGTTTTAGTATTAGTTATATAATTATAAACATCACCACTTGTTAAAGCATTAACACACAAAGGAGATAGAAAACTACTTATCATTGAAATAAGCATCAAAATAGTTATAATTTTTTTTGTTTTTTTCATACGCAAATCCTCTTTTCTATTGTTTATAATTTAATTATATAAATAAAGTATAAATATAGCAACTTTGTTTACACTTTTTTACAAAAAAACTTCAAAAACATATAGTCTTTAAAGTTAATTTATATTTTATAATCCAAGTGTATATGGATCACTACTTATTCCTGATCCACCAGTTATTTTAACTGATGAAGTTAAATATAAAACTGGTCTAATAGCTAGTTGATTTAAGGATACAGAGTAAGTATCCACACTACCATTACTTATAATGCTAAACCCTAAAAAAGAAAAAAAACTATACTGGGTTAAACACCATTCTTCAACTTTCAAATCATATAGCCAATTTGTATCATTACATGCTCTTATATCTTTTGTTGATGTTTCTGGTATCTGTAATTGGCCATCATCATCTTCGTGTGATTCTACTAATATATTACTTTCACAATTAGAACCTGCATAAATATAATCACTGACATACATTAAACTCAATTTATTTACATCATTATTTGAATTTGTATTATAATAATAACATCCTAAATATGTTTCTAGTTGTGCTCCTTCAATATCCATGTATGATTTAGTACAGTTGTTATTGTTTTTTATTTTTCTTTCATAATTATATATTTGTATTCCAGTTGTTTGAAAAGCTGCCCATTTACCCAAGTTACTAGCATTTTCCAATCCATAGCCACCTAAATAGTATTTGGTATTTGATATTAAACTTTGTGATGTACTATCTAAACTATTTAAGTATGTTCCATTTAAATATGTATTTAATGTTGCACCTGTCCAGTCATTCATTGCTTTATTTGTATCATCACATATTTTATCATTATTTTCATCTGTACAATTATTCCAATAATTATCTCCTACACTTTCATTTCTTATTAGTTTAATACGATATTCCATGTTGCCTGTTCCATCATCAACTGGGAATACTCCCATTATTCTCCATGTTTCATTATTAAATGTTACATAGTTTTTCGGACTTGCTCCACGATATCTATATTCTGTTATATCTTCATTAGTTCCTATTTGAAGTGTTGTATCTTTTGCATGTGTTATTGTGTATAATCCACTACTATTAGAGTTATTTGTTAATTTACTTAATGTTAATGCTCCATTTGTTAATGTTATTGTGGATGCTTTTTCTTCTATAGTAATTGGACTATCTACTCCTACTACTTTTACTTTAAATTTATATGTTTCTTTGTTTGTTTCTTTTGTTGTTGTTGTTTCATTTTTTATTGGTAATATATAACTTTCATCTATCCAT
>ERZ772883.2430-NODE-2430-length-11610-cov-3.658676_pt1 | contig 11610 bp, 8 predicted proteins | sample MGYA00580575_ERZ772883 | MGnify/ENA primary metagenome ERZ772883 (study PRJEB29015, sample SAMEA2737666) | human gut metagenome | biome: human gut; feature: human-associated habitat; material: faeces | place: China | collected 2012 ...
GCGATGAATCTCTTGTCGATAAGTGTATTCCTGTCTTCTTGGTGAATGGTTAAAAAGCGGCCGAATAGATTCTTGAAAAATTTAACCCCTCCGTCACTACGTGCCACCTCCCCTATATTTTGTCGTGCAAAACACCCCGCAATGCTGCGGGGCACGGCAGAGGAGTTTAAAAGTAACCCTCTATTCATTTGTGAAGTGCCCCCAAAAAGTTGAACAAGTTTAACCTAACCGGAAACATTTCACTTCATAGTTAGTACCAGATTATTCAACTCCTCTCCTCTATTGAAATCTCCGAAGTGAGTTTTAGCCCTCTCCCCCTGTGTCGCGCAGCAATAGGGGAAGTGCCCGCAGGGCGAGGGGGTTGAAAAAATCATATAATCTTTGATTGAGGGGTTAGAGGTATAAAAGGAGAAAATGTCGACTCAGTCGATATTTTGCGTAGAGAGATGATTCTTCTATGTATCTTATGAAGCATATTTTCGGTAGCATTCTATCGTTTGGTTATTGAGTTTTTTTCGTTCATGAAAAATGCTTTCGAAAATAGCTTTCGAATACAGCGTGGAAAAATTCAAAGCCGATTCTTAAAAAATAGTAAAAATAGAAAACTAAAATCTTTAAATATTTGTTTAATGCTAAACTCGGCGTATTTTTGCGGTGTAATGCCGGGTGCATTATTTTTTTAAGAAATAAAATTGTTTATGCAACTATAAGCAAAACAAGTATTAGTTCCGTTAAAGAAAAGTAAGAGATAAATAGAAGCGTATGAAAATAAATGGAAGCATATGGGCAGGGAGGGCATTGTTAGCAGCCTTCTTGTTATCTTTTCTGATGGGTTCGGCACAACAACCGGTTTCGCTCGATTCTTGCCGACAGATGGCATTAAAGAATAATAAGCAACTACGTATAGCCGAAGAAAAGGTGAAAGGGGCAGGCTATACAAAAAAATCGGCTAGGGGAGCTTATTTCCCGGGAATAGATTTTACCGGGTCTTATATGTATAATCAAAAGTCGATATCGCTTTTGGAGTCCGACCAATATTTGCCTACAAAGACATTCGATTTAGCCAGTCAAGAATACAAGTATAATGTGGTAACTAACCCGGCGACCGGGCAACCTATATTGAACAACGGGCAGCCTATACCGTCGACCGTCGCCATGATCCCGAAGGAGGCTTTCGAGTTCGATGTACATAATGTGTATGCCGGGTTGGTGACACTGACGCAACCTATTTTTATGGGGGGTAAGATAAAGGCATTGAACGATATTGCCGGATATGCCGAGAAGTTGGCGGTGTCGCAGAAGAATACGGCCGAGAAGGAAATTATTTATCAGACAGATGAGGCTTATTGGCAAGTGGTCTCTCTCGTTCATAAGAGAAAACTGGCCGAGAGTTATACGGCTTTACTCGATACGTTGAACCGGCATGTACAAGAGATGATAGCCGAAGGAGTTGCGACTCAGTCGGACGGATTGACCGTAGCCGTGAAGTTGAATGCTGCTCAGATAACCCTTGCTAAGGTCGATAACGGATTGGCTTTGTCGCGTATGGCTTTGTCTCAAATCTGCGGGTTGCCGGTCAATTCTATATTTACGCTTGAAGATGAATCGTTGGAGCGTGTAGCTCCGCAGGAGACTCCGTTGTCGTATAATATGGAGGAGGTTTTTAAAAATCGGAATGAAGTGTTGAGTCTTAATTATGCGGCGAAAATCTATGAAAAGAAGAAAAACTTGGCTCTTTCCGATATGTTACCCAAGTTGGCTTTGGTAGGGACTTATTCTTTTACCAATCCCAACGTATTTAACGGATTTAAAAACGAGTTCGACGGTATGTTCAGCGTGGGAGTAATGCTCAATATTCCAATCCTTCATTGGGGAAAGAACTACAATAAGATTCGTGCCGCTAAGAGTGAAGCGGTTGTTGCCAAGTTGGAATTGGCCGACGTGAAAGAAAAGATAGAATTGCAGGTAAGTCAAGCGGCTTTTAAAACTTCTGAGGCTTATAGAACTTATAAAATGGCTGTGAAAAATTTGGAGAAAGCCGATGAAAATTTGAGGAATGCGCAACTTGGATTTCAAGAGGGAGTACTTACGACGACAAATGTTCTTGAAGCTCAAACAGCATGGCTCGAAGCCCAATCGGAAAAAATAGATGCCGAAATCGATACCCGGCTTTGCGAGGTTTATTTGGCTAAGGCTTTGGGTACTATGAAATATTGAAAATAGAAAATATAAAAAATAGCAAAACAGATTTACAATGGAAAATCTAAGAGAAAAGAAAGAGCGCAGTTTGGTCGTAGGCCTCATTGCTTTGATTGTCATTATAGTTGTTTTGGCCTTGATCGGATTATTCTTGCTTAAACCGGAGCCCCAAATTATTCAAGGGCAAGCCGAAGCGACACAAGTACGGGTTTCAGGAAAGTTGCCCGGCCGAGTGGTCGAATTCATGGTAGAGGAGGGACAGCATGTTCTGGCGGGGGATACATTGGTACATATTCATTCTTCGTTGGTAGAGGCGAAACTCTCACAGGCCGAGGCTATGGAAACCGTAGCTAAGGCTCAGAATAAAAAGGTGGACAGTGGTACGCGCGTGGAATTGTTGAATTCTGCCTATGATATGTGGCAACAGGCTCAAGCCGGCTTAACGATCGCCAAGAAGACGTATGAGCGTATGCAGTCGTTGTATAAGAAAGGAGTAGTTTCGGAACAAAAACGCGATGAAGCCGAGGCTGCTTATAAAGCAATGGTCGCTACTGAAAGTGCGGCTAAATCGCAATATGAAATGGCAAAGGCCGGTGCGCAGGCCGAGGATAAGGCTGCCGCTGCCGCTATGGTCGCCGCCGCACAAGGTAGTGTCGCAGAGGTCGAGTCTATTTTGTCGGATTCTTATCTGACGGCTCCTACCGACGGTGAAATTTCCGATATTTTTCCGAATGTGGGGGAATTGGTGAGTTTAGGTGCTCCGATTATGAATGTATTGAAACTCGACGATATGTGGGTTTCGTTCAATGTTCGGGAAGATTTGTTAGAAAATTTGACTATGGGAGCCGAAGTACAGGCTATAATTCCGGCATTGGAAAATAAGGAAGTGACTTTGAAAGTATTTTATATTCGGGATATGGGGTCTTATGCGGTATGGCGCGCTACGAAAGTTACCGGGCAATACGATGCCAAAACTTTCCAAGTGAAAGCCCGTCCGGTCGAACCGGTCGATAATCTACGTCCGGGAATGTCGGTATTGTTGAAAAGAGATAAAAAGTAAAATGGAAGTTCTGTAACTTCGAGAATGTCTATATGTCAGAACGAATGGAATATCAAACGGGGCTTTGGGCTACTATTGTCCGGGAATTGAAACAACTGGTTTCGCGTCCTATCTATGTACTTTGTATGGTAGGAGCGCCGCTATTCAGTTGCATATTCCTGCTTTCCTTGATGCACGAAGGGTTACCTCATAAGATTCCGGTAGCGATTGTCGATCACGACCACACCTCTACGTCTAGGAATTTTATTCAACAGCTTGGATCTCAGGAGTCGGTCGATGTTGCCTATAAGTTGAATAGCTTTACCGAGGCTCGGGAGTTGATGCAGTCGGGTGATATTTTCGGATTTTTGATTATTCCTGAGGATTTTGAAGCGAAGGCTATCGCCGGTCGTCAACCCGAAATTTCTTTTTATACGAATGATGCCTATTACATTCCTGCGTCGCTGCTATATAAAAGTTTCAAAACCATGTCGGTGTTAGCTTCGGGTGCAGTCGTGCGCCAAGTATTACTTTCTGCGGGAGCCGAGGAGTCACAGATTATGGCTAAGTTGCAGCCGATAGCGACGGATATGCATGCGTTGGGCAATCCGTGGATTAGCTATTCGGTTTATCTGAATAATTCTTTTCTTCCCGGGTTATTGCAATTGATGATTCTGTTGGTTACGGTTTTCAGTATCGGATCTGAGATGAAACGAGCCACGTCGAGAGAATGGTTGCGGACTGCCGACGATTCGATTATTATTGCTATTACAGGTAAACTCATTCCCCAAACGATCATATTTTTTTCGATGGGGCTTTTATACTTGTCGTTGCTATACGGTTATTTGCATTTCCCGATGCATAACAGCATTTGGCACATGATTTTCGCGATGTTCTTGTTGGTTGTCGCTTCACAGAGTTTTGCGGTAATTATTATGTGTTTTGCGCCTTCGTTAAGAATTGGGTTGAGTGTCGGTGGTCTGGTGGGAGTCTTGTCTCTTTCTATCGCGGGATTTTCTTTCCCTGTGCCGGCTATGTATTTGCCGTTCCAAGCTATCTCGTATGTGTTGCCTGTACGGCATTATTTTTTGATTTATGTAGATCAGGCATTGAATGGAATACCTCTTTATTATTCGCGTGTACATTATGTCGCATTGATTTTGTTTGCGGTGGCATCCACTCCGTTGTTACCCCGGTTGAAAAAGGCTTTGATGCGTCAAGTATATGTACCGTGATGTAAAAATAAAATGATATGAAATTGTTTCATTCTATAAAAATAGGTTTGTCCGACATTTATTACATTTGGCGGCGGGAATACCGTGCTGTTTTTCATGATTTGGGAATCGTGCTGTTTTTCTTTGCTTTACCATTCGCTTATCCGATTGTATATGCCGCAGTGTATAACCCTGAGGTAGTGAGGGAAGTGCCTATGGTCGTCGTGGATAATGCCCGTACCCCTTTGAGCCGGGAGCTCGCTCGTGAGATGGACGCGACACCGAATGCGCATATTGTTTCGTATTGTGCCGATATGGACGAGGCGAAGCACATGATGTATGAAAAGCATTGTTATGGAATATTGTTTATTCCGGAAGATTTCAGTCGAAAAATAGAGCGAGGTGAACAAAGTGTCGTTTCGTTCTATTCGGATATGAGTATTCTCTTGAATTACAAAGGTTTTTTAATTGCGTTGACCGATGTGACGATGAACCTCGGAGGAAAGTTACAGACTCAGGCTTTGGGTGGAGCCACGCAGGAACAAATCAATGTAGCGACACAACCCATTCCGTATAGCTCTATTAATTTGTATAATCCAGAGTCGGGTTTGGCATCGTTTTTATTGCCTGCCATATTGGTGTTGATTTTACAGCAGAGCCTTATTTTGGGAATTGGTATGATGGCTGGGGGAATTTATGAACATCGACAGTTACACCTGTTTTACAGTGGACGAGAACATATGCACAATAATGTATTGCATTTGGTGATAGGCAAATCATTGTGCTATTTTAGCTTGTATATTTTATGTACGGCATACATATTACATTTTATTCCGTGGCTTTTTAAATATCCGCAGATAGGTAGTCAGGTAGAAATTTATTCTTTTGCCGTTCCGTTCTTGTTATCTTCTATATTTTTTGGAATGACGCTATCTATATTTGTTCGAGAACGCGAAAGTTCTTTCTTGTTGTTTGTCTTTACTTCGGTTATATTTTTGTTCATATCGGGTATTACATGGCCTCGTTATGCCATGCCGGAGTACTGGAAGTGGTTGGGTGCTCTCATTCCGTCTACTTGGGGAATAGAAGGCTTTGTACGTATGAATACGGCCGGGGCTGGTATTTATGATGTGCGTCATGCCTATACGATGTTATGGATTCTGACGGGAGTTTATTTTGTGACGACTTGCTTGGTTTATAGGTATCAGATTTGGAAAGATAAAAAACGAGGCTTTTCGGGAGTGCTCGATTCAGGGGTAGATTAAAAGAACAGGTTAGTTATTATATAGATAGAAGCCGACATCTTAATAGATAGTCGGCTTTGTTGTTTTTTGTGAAATCCATCGATTTTAAAACGGTTTTGACATTTTATTATTATCTTTACGTCCCTTTTCTAAAAATATAACTTAAATAATAGATAATGAACTGTATTTCACGTAACTGTTTGTTGCTTGTCGTTTTGACTTGCTTGTTTCCGTTCTTTGTATTTGCAGAGATTCCTGCCGGATATTATGATGATGCTGTTGGAAAAAGCGGTGAGGATTTGCAAAAAAGTTTGTCTACCATCTTAAACGATGCAACCGATGTAGGTTATGACGGTTTGTGGAATCTTTATAAAACGACAGATAGACGTTCCGATGGGAAAGTGTGGGATATGTATTCCGATGTAACGAACTATACTTTTGGAACCGATCAATGCGGTTCATATGGGAGTGAAGGCGATTGCTATAATAGAGAGCACTCGGTTCCTAAAAGCTGGTTTAATAAGCAATCGCCTATGGTGTCCGATATATGGCATGTCTATCCAACCGATGGAAAAGTAAATGGAATGCGCAGCAACTACCCGTTTGGAGAGGTAGCCTCTGACGCACCGGGCTCGGAAAATGGATTTTCCAAATGGGGAAAATGTAAGACTCCTGGTTATTCGCATACGGTATTCGAGCCGAACGATGAATATAAAGGCGATTTTGCGCGTACTTATTTCTATTTTGCTACTCGGTATAAAGGGGTGGCAACGAGTGGATATGGTGCTGAGGTGTTTTCCTCTGCCTATCCTTATATAACCAAGTGGCAGTTGGATATGTTACTTCGTTGGCACGAACAAGACCCCGTTAGCCAAAAAGAATTGGATAGAAATGAAGCTGTCTATGAGTCGCGTCAAGGAAATCGGAACCCGTTTATCGATTATCCCGAATTGGTCGATCTCATCTTTGGAGACAGTCGTAATATCCCCTTTATGCCAGATGGAGGAGATGCTCCGTATATCGAGGCTCCTCGAAACGGATCGACTGTCGATATGGGAATCGCTTCGGTGAATAGTTCTTCACCGGTAACGGTTCAACTGTCTGTTAGAGGACGTAATATCGAGAGTACTGTTTCGTTTGAAGTAGGGGGTAATGATAGTGAGTGCTTTTCGGTGAATCGTCGGGAACTTACAGCCGATGAGGTTAATAATGGAACGACTGTCGAGTTATCCTATCGTTCTTCGGTAGTAGGTTCGCACGAAGCTGTTTTGGAAATATCGGGAGGTGGATTAAAGTCTCCGATTATCGTTAATTTGAAAGGACAGGCTATCGATGATTTTGTCGCTTTGCCGGCGAAGGATATTACGGAAAATTCTTTTGTGGCGGTTTGGACTCCGAAATCGGAAGCAACCGATTATGAATTGAATGTGTGGTACGACGACTATTCGTCGAGTGCTCCTGAGAAGGATATATTGGACGTGACGTTTTCGTCGAAGCCCGATTCGTGGACCTATGAGGGATATACTGCTGTTGAATCGGGAAAATTACGATTAGGTTCGGGTAAAGATGATGGTAGCGCCATTTCTCCGGTGGTCGATTTGTCGGCAGACGATGTGTCTATAACAGTGGAGGCATCGCCTTACAAAACAACCGATAATTCGGTTTTGTACATTCTGGTAGATGATGAACCTGTCGATGAAATATCGTTACCGGAAGGGACGGTGACGAAAACAATTCCTTTCAAAGGAGGGACGAAGTCATCGAAGATTACGTTCAAAGCAGAAAAAACCCATCGTGTCTATTTGCACAGCGTTAAAGTGAAAAGCGGCGGAGGTTCTACCCCTGTTGTTTTAGATGGATATCCTCGTCGGGTAGGAGATGTAAACGAATATATGGTATCCGATTTAACTCCCGCTGTGCAGTATCATTATACGGTGACTCCTTATATCGGGGAAGAGGCTCAGTCGGAGTCTAATACGATTTCGGTCTCTACGTGGTCGGCAGCTGTCGATGATATGGAGGCAGATCGTGTTTTGATATTTACCTCTGGGAATGTGTTGCATATACTCAATGCCCCGATGAATGCTGTTGCCTCGTGGTATACGATGGACGGGCGTTTGTGTGGCTCGCGGATTTTGCATAGCGAGGAGGTCGAATGGGAGTTGCCCGAAGGAATTTATATCGTGAGGGTTGTATCTCCGTCGTTACAAAATACGGTGAGAGTGCATAGCTCGCGTTGAGATTAGAAATCTGTATTATGAGTACTATGAAAAATTGTGCCCGGATAATTTTCGGGGTATTGGGCGTTTCGTTTCTGGGATTTCGGCTTGATGCCACAGTTCCTGCGGGCTATTATTATGCGGCCGATGGAAAACATGGAGCTGAGTTGAAAACTGCATTATGCGAGATAATAAGTTCGATGCATACACTCGGTTACGGCAGTGGGGAAGATGCCACGTGGGAGGGCTTCTCCCGAACAGACCGTAAAGAAGATGGCAGTGTGTGGGACAGGTATTCCGATGAAATACGCTATTTCGATGGCTTTAATGCCGTCGGGGGCATGCATATAGAGCACTCTTTCCCGAAAAGTTGGTGGGGCGCTTATGAAAATAATGCTTATAGGGATTTGCATCATTTGTTCCCGGCAGACGGATCGGCCAATTCCGCTAAAAACAATTTGCCGTTGGGTGAGGTCACGGGAGTTTCTGGCTTTGACAATGGGGTCTCGAAGGTAGGAAAGAATGGTTGGGGAGTAGATTATACCGACCGTTGCTTCGAACCTGCCGACGAGTATAAGGGCGATTTTGCTCGTGCCTATTTCTATGTCGTAACGGCCTATGAAAACTTGTGTGACTATTGGCAGTCGCCTATGCTCGATAACAATACTTATCCGGTATGGAAAGAGTGGGCGTTGGACATGCTGTTGGAGTGGCATTCGCAAGACCCTCCGTGCGAAAGAGAGTTGGCGAGGAACGATTCGGTTTATACCATACAGGGGAATCGAAATCCTTATATAGATTATCCCGATTTGGTCGAGTATATATGGGGAGCTCATCGGGAAGACCCGTTCAGGTTCCCCGCAGAGACTCTCCCTTTCTTGGCTTTGCCTCGTCGGGATCAAATCATGGATATGGGGGTGATTATGTTGGGTGATAATAAAAGCGAACAACTTGATATATTGGGAAACAACCTCACCTCTTCTTTGTCCCTCTCGTGGGCGATAGGAGGTATATTTGAACTTTCCTATTACGAAGTGTCGGCACAAGAAGTGCACGATGGTTGTACAGTTGAAATATCGTGTCGAGAGCTGAGGAAAGGAGAATATCGCGATACGGTGATTATTTCGGGAGGGGGCATTGAGACCCCGTATCGTATACCGGTACAAGTAGTTTCAGTCCCTTCGTTTATAGAAACCTCGGCATCCGATGTTACGGCCACCGAGGCTTTGATACATTGGATTAATTACCCCGAAGCTATCGATTACCAAGTTTCTCTTTGGTCGGGGAATACCTCTGCCGGAGATTTGATTATTTCGGCTTATGTCGAGGGATCGGGGTATAATAAAGCGATTGAAATCTATAACGGAACAGGAATCCCGGTCGACCTTTCTGCATACAGTTTGCGAATGGAGGTTAATGGCAGTGGCTCTTTCGTGAACGATACTCCGTTAGGACCTTCTATATTAAATAACGGAGAGACCTATTTATTATTAAATTCGCTATCGACTGATGGGGAGTTAATCGCTAAGGCTTCGCAGATTATTCCCGGGGGAGAAACTTCGCCTCTCAATTTCAATGGGAATGATGCTGTTGCGCTTTGTCGCGATGGTATAATAATTGATGTGGTGGGTGTTGCCGGGGAAATAGCTTATTGGGGGCAAGATAAAACGTTGTATCGCCGATCCGAGATAACACACCCTACATCGCGATATAATGGGAAAGAGTGGATATCGTCTCCGAAAGATGATTTTTCGAGGATAGGGCTTTTTCGTATGCAGCTTGACGACAAACGGGAATATATACAGACCGATAAGTCAATCGGGCTCGTACAAAACTATCGTTTTACCGAATTGCGACCGTTGACTCGCTACACCTATCAAGTGAGCGCTGTTATACCTTCGGGTATAGTAAAGGCCGCATACAGCATGCAATTTGAGACAGATTCTCTGGCTGTGCCGCAGTTGCTCGATGCCTCGGATATAACCGATAGTACTTTCCGAATAAATTGGGAAGAAGTTCAGGGAGCCGATAATTATGAGATAATTTGTTTTACACAGACCGGTGAACAACATGTTTATACTGAGGGATTTGACGAAGTAGATTCGTCCGGAAAACCTCTGCCCGATAATTGGGAGGGAACAGCTTCTGGTAATTATACATCTGCGGCAAGTAGCGGAGTGTCGGCTCCTTCGGTCGCATTGAAAAATACGGGAGAATATTTACAGACCCCTCGGTATAACGAGGGTATAGTAAAGTTTTCGTTTATGTATCGTTTTGCATCCTCCGGGACGGGATCCTACATTGTTGTTGAGAAAGAATCGGATAATAGTTGGACAGCTATTGATACATTGCGATATGTCGATACTTCTAAGAATTATCCCGAATATACCTTTTCGATCGAAGAACATGTGACTTCGGTAAAAGTCGTTTATGCACATAAAGAAAAAGGAAACGTAGCTGTCGATGATGCTTCGATTACTTATGGAGCTTATGTTAAGGATATTTTCTCTCAGGAAAAGGTCGGGAATATTACGACTCATGTTATAGAGGGGCTTTCTCCTCAGACAGAGTATGGCTATCAAGTCCGTTCGGTATGTAAAGATGTTGTTTCAAATTGGTCTTCGGTACAGAGAGCCGTTACGGCCGATATCTCGGCTGTTACATCTGTTCGATCATGTGATCCGCTCGTATATGTGTCCGGACGGCAAATTATAATAGCGACTCTTTGTGGTTCCGAACGAATATCGGTTTACAATCTATCTGGGCAAATGTTATATGCAGTGGCTGCTGAGGGGAAAAACCAAATAGCGGTAAATGTCGATCGAGGAATTTATATAATAAAAATAGAGGCGAGGAATAAAATATTTAATAAAAAAATAATTCTGTAAAAAGCAGAATATTATATGGTTATATTTTATTTAAAAAATAATTCAAAAAAAACATTGAGAAAAATTTGGAATGTAATAGGGAAAGGCAGTATCTTTGCAGCACTTTCGCAAAACGGGGAGGCCCTGAGGCCGCCGTTGGAGAGAGAAGTTCATTGAAGGAATTGAAGAAGCAAGTGTAGTACAGGAAAGAAGAGAGAAAGAAGTCAATTCGGTCAGGTAACGCTTCGAAGGTATAATAAAGAATAAAGAAAATACAACGAAGAGTTTGATCCTGGCTCAGGATGAACGCTAGCGACAGGCCTAACACATGCAAGTCGAGGGGCAGCGGGGAGGTAGCAATACCTTTGCCGGCGACCGGCGCACGGGTGAGTAACACGTATGCAATCCACCTGTAACAGGGGGATAACCCGGAGAAATCCGGACTAATACCCCATAATATGGGCGCTCCGCATGGAGAGTTCATTAAAGAGAGCAATTTTGGTTACAGACGAGCATGCGCTCCATTAGCCAGTTGGCGGGGTAACGGCCCACCAAAGCGACGATGGATAGGGGTTCTGAGAGGAAGGTCCCCCACATTGGAACTGAGACACGGTCCAAACTCCTACGGGAGGCAGCAGTGAGGAATATTGGTCAATGGTCGGCAGACTGAACCAGCCAAGTCGCGTGAGGGAAGACGGCCCTACGGGTTGTAAACCTCTTTTGTCGGAGAGTAAAGTACGCTACGTGTAGCGTATTGCAAGTATCCGAAGAAAAAGCATCGGCTAACTCCGTGCCAGCAGCCGCGGTAATACGGAGGATGCGAGCGTT
>ERZ772883.2437-NODE-2437-length-11579-cov-2.757549_pt1 | contig 11579 bp, 10 predicted proteins | sample MGYA00580575_ERZ772883 | MGnify/ENA primary metagenome ERZ772883 (study PRJEB29015, sample SAMEA2737666) | human gut metagenome | biome: human gut; feature: human-associated habitat; material: faeces | place: China | collected 2012 ...
GTGCTCGTCATGCTCGTCGTGGTCGTGATGATGCTCGTGCTCGTCATGCTCGTCATGATCGTGATGATGCTCGTGCTCATCATGCTCATCGTGGTCGTGATGATGGTGGCAGCACTCGTCGTCGTCATCATCATCGTCGTCATGATGCTCGGCCATCACCGTCGCCAGCATGTCCTCAGCGAGGCTGTGGTCGTCCTGCATCGCCGCGAGGATCGTCTCGCCGCTGATGTCGTCCCACGGGGTCGTGATGATGCGCGCCTTCGCGTTGTGCTCGCGCAGCAGCGCGACGACGGCCTCCAGCTTCTCCTGACTCATGCCCTGCGTGCGGCTGAGCAGAATCGTACCGGCGTATTCAATCTGGTTGAGGAAGAACTCGCCGAAGTTCTTGACGTACATGCGGCACTTGCCCGCGTCCGCGACGGTCACAAAGCTGCCCATCTCGGCCTCCGGGATGTCCTTCTCCACGCCCTCAACCGCGCGGATCACGTCGGAGAGCTTGCCCACGCCGCTCGGCTCGATCAGGATGCGGTCCGGGTGATACTGGTCGATCACCTTGCGCAGCGCCTTGCCGAAGTCGCCCACCAGCGAGCAGCAGATGCAGCCGGAGTTCATCTCCGTCACCTCGATGCCGGCCTCCTTCATGAAGCCGCCGTCAATGCCGATCTCGCCGAATTCGTTTTCAATCAGAACGACCTTCTCGCCGGAAAGCGCCTCTTTAAGCAGTTTCTTGATCAGCGTCGTCTTGCCCGCGCCAAGAAAGCCGGAAAAAATATCAATTTTCGTCATGGTAAGCATCTCCTTATGGGTTTACATTTAGGGCTGCGGGGAAACGCCTGGGACGCTGTCCCAAGCCCTGCCAAGAGCCTGCGGTTCTTGGCACACCCGCCCGATTCCAAAAGCATATTGTACACCGTTTTTTCGGAAAATACAAGGATTTCGATCGAAAAAACAAAGTTGGTCAAATTACGCTCGTTTTCCATTTTTCGCTGTCCGCGTTCAGACCCGCGCCACGCCGGTTTCCCGCGCCGCCTTCGCCACCGCCTCGGCGACCGCCGGGCCGACGCGCTTGTCAAACGCCTTGGGGATGATGTAATCCGCGCTCAGCTCGTCTTCGGCCACAAGGCTCGCAATCGCGTAGCTCGCCGCAACCTTCATCGCCTCGTTGATATCCTTGGCGCGGCAGTCGAGCGCGCCGCGGAAAATGCCGGGGAACGCCAGCACGTTGTTGATTTGGTTTTTGTAGTCGCTTCGGCCGCTGCCGACAACCGCCGCGCCCGCCGCCAGCGCCTCGTCCGGGTGGATTTCCGGAACGGGGTTCGCCATCGGAAACACGCACGCGCCCGCGTTCATGCTCGCGACCATCTCGCGCGTCACCACACCCGGCGCGCTCACGCCGATAAACACGTCCGCCCCGCGCATCGCGTCGGCCAGCGTGCCGGTGATGCGGCGCGGATTCGTCCGGCGGCTCATCTCCTCGTGCGCCAGGTTCAGCCCCTCCATGCCCTCGCAGAGAATGCCAAACCGATCCACCATGATCAGATCCTTCACGCCGAGGTTCATCAGGTGCTTGCCGATGGCCACGCCCGCGCTGCCCGCGCCGTTGATGACCACCTTCGCGGTCTCCATCGTCTTGCCAACGACCTTCAGCGCGTTGAGCAGCGCCGCCGCGACGACGACGGCCGTTCCGTGCTGATCGTCATGGAAAACGGGAATGTCGCAGATTTCCTTCAGCCTGCGCTCGACCTCAAAGCAGCGCGGCGCGGCGATGTCTTCCAGATTGATGCCGCCGAAGCTGCCGGAAATCAGGTAGATCGTCCGCACCAGCTCGTCCACGTCCTTCGTGCGCACGCACAGGGGGAAGGCGTCCACGCCCGCGAATTCCTTGAAGAGCACGCACTTGCCCTCCATCACCGGCATGCCCGCCTCCGGGCCGATATCGCCCAGCCCGAGGATCGCCGAGCCATCCGTGATGACGGCGACCATGTTCGCCCGCCGCGTGAGCAGATAGCTCTTTTCATAATCGTCGCGAATCGCGAGGCACGGCTCGGCCACGCCCGGCGTATACGCGAGGGAGAGTTCTTCGCTGTTGGTGACATGGGCGCGCGGCGTGATTTCGATTTTTCCCTGCCACTCGTAGTGCTTTTTCAACGCTTCCTGCTTGATATCCATAAAAGAACGTCCTTTCTTGGGGCGCTGCCCCAAACCCTGCCTGAGGGACGTGTCCCTCAGACTCCCTTCTTCGCTTCGCGCCTGTAAATCAATCTGTTTCCATCAGGACTGTCAGGCAAACAACACCGATATTTCAAGTGCAAAACGAAGTATTTGCGCCCGAAGGTTTCCAAAGAGGTTTTCGGTTGTTGCTGCCAGTGGCAGAAACAAACAATCGAAAACGAAAGCCCTTTGGTGGGGCGATGGGGCAAAGCCCCATATCCAAAAATGCTTAGATATTTGTTTTCTGAAATGTTCGGTTTAAGCTTGACAGCTCCATCTCTTCTGCAAAAAACGAAACGGACGGTGAAAAGAGATGAGCACACAAAAGGGCAACGAGCAGGCCAATATGTCGCTGGTGGGGCATCTGCGGGAGATTCGCAACCGCATTGCGCTGAGCGTGGTTGCGCTGCTGGCGGCGTTTGTCATCTGCTTTGCCATCATCAAGCCGCTGGCCAACGCCATGCTGCAAATGGGTCTGGACGCGGGGTTTCAATACGTGTATCTGTCCCCGTCGGAGCTGCTCACCTCGTATTTTAAGCTGGCGCTCGTGCTGGCGGTCGTGGTGGTTTCGCCGCTGTTGATTTTCCAGATTTGGGGCTTTGTCGCCCCGGCGCTGACCAAAAAGGAAAAGCGGGCGATACGGCCTGCGCTGCTGGGCGGATTTTTCTTCTTCTGCCTCGGCGCGCTGTTCAGCTACATGGTCGCCCTGCCGTTTATGATTCAGTTCCTGGTCAATTTCAGCACGTCGGATTTCATTCACTCGGCGATTTCCGTGGCCAGCTATCTGGATTTCATGATCGGCATGCTGCTGACCTTCGGCGTTGTGTTTGAAGAGCCGATGCTCGCCTTCGTGCTGACCAAGCTGGGCATTTTGACCCCGGATATCCTGCGCAAGGTGCGCCGATACGCCATTCCGCTGATTTTTGTCATCGCGGCCGTCATCACGCCGCCGGACGTCGTTTCGCAGTTCATGGTCGCCGTGCCGATGATCGGCCTGTATGAGCTGAGTATCCTCATTTCCTGCGTCATCTATAAAAAGAAGCAGAACGAAGACGACGATGAGGATGACGACGAGGACGACGAAGAGGACGAGGACGAATAAGCGAAGCTTCGAGGGAGCTGCCGAGCGGGCGGCTCTCTCTTTTGACGTGTTTTTTGGATGTATAGGAAATCGCGCAAAACCGCCCGTTTAGAGCCGGTATGCCGTCATCGCCCGGAAACGGTTGCTCATGATGGTGTAGAGCGTCTGCGCGTAGGGCGTGAGCGGCATATCCTTCGGGTGCGCCATGTACAGCGGCGTGTAAACCGCGTCGCTCAGGCGATAGTGCGCGAGCTGCTGCATGGCGGACGTATCGCTCAGCAGGGTGATGAACGGGCAGAGCATGACCAGTGAACAGGCGGCGCACACGCGCTTGGCGCATTGGGAATCATCCGTGCGGAGGGCGACGAAGGGGGAGAGCGCCGCGCGGGCGAGCAGCTCGTCATACTTGCGGGCGAAAGGAAGGTTTTCGGCGGGAAGCACGAATTTTTCCCCCTCGCAGGCGCTCAGGCTGACGGTTGAACCGGATGGAACGCGCTGCGCCAGCGCGGTTTTTCGCCCGGCAACGAGGATGACCTCGTCCGACGCGATGAGCTGATAATCGAGCTTTTCGTTTTCAGCCTCGCCGAAGAGCAGCGCCATATCCAGCTCGCCGCCGAGCAGACCGGCTTCCAGCGCGTCGTTCCGCGCGGAGACGGCTTGCAGGCGCACGTCGGGATAGGCGCTTTGAAACTCGGGGAGCACCTGCGGCAGAAGCTCGTCGGCGCGCTGCATGGGCAGGCCGAGGCGCAGAAGCCCGGTCTGCCGGCCGGAAAGCGCGGCGAGGGATTCGTTCATCTGCGCTTCGATTTGCAGAAAGCGGCGCGCGGACTGCACGTAGATCTGCCCGGCGGGCGTGAGCGAAACGGGCGTGGTGTTCCGCTCGAAGATGGGCTGGCCGAGCTGCTGCTCGATCTGCCGAATCTGCTGGGAGAGCGTCGGCTGGGTGACAAAGAGCGATTTTGCCGCGGCGGTGAAGCTGCCTTCGCGGACAACGGCGAGCACGAGCTGAGCGTGGCGTGTATTCATGGATGATTCCCTCTTTGCGATTTGATGACGCGGCGCGCCCAAAGCGCCGATAACCCTATTTTAAGAAAAATCGGCGAAAATGTAAACCATAAAAAACGGACGATTTCGCGCAATTTTCGAAACATAAAAAAAGAAGAAAAAGGCTTTTCCGCCGCCGCAATATGGGTGTATAATAAGCACACAACTGAAAGACGGAGGGATTTGCGATGCAGGTTACGGAAAAAATCGCCGCGTTTCGGGCGCGGATGAAGGATGAAAACTTTGCCGCGGTCATCGTGCCGACAGCGGACAGCCATGCTTCGGAATATATTGCCGATTATTTCAAAACTCGCCAGTGGCTTTCCGGCTTCACCGGCTCGGCGGGCACGCTGGTCGTGGGGGAAAAAGAGGCGGCGCTGTTTGTGGACGGCCGCTACTTCATTCAGGCGGAGCGGCAGATTGCCGGGAGCGGCATCACGCTGATGCGCATGGGCACGGCGGGCACGCCGAAGCTGGAGGAATACCTCGCCACGCTGCTGCATGAAAACGACGCGCTGGGCGTGGATTTCGGCGTGGTCAGCGAGAAATTCGCGGAGAATATGCGCGAGACGGCCGCGAAATGCGGCGCGCTGCTGCGCGATACGGGCGACTGGTTCGGCGACCTCTGGAAGGATCGCCCGCCGATGCCGCAGGAAAAGGCGTTCATCCTCGATGAGCAATACGCCGGTCAGAGCGTGCAGAGCAAGGTGAGCGCGATTCGCAAGGCGATGGCCGAGCGCGGCGCGCAGCTCCATGTGCTCAACGTGCTGGATGACATCGCGTGGGTGCTCAACGTGCGCGGCGGCGACGTGCTCAACACGCCGGTGGTGATGAGCTATCTGGTCATCGGGCAGAAGCACGTGAACTGGTTCGTCGATGAAGCCAAGGTGGACGACGCCATGCGCAAGACGCTTGCGGACGAGGGCGTGAACGTGCGCGGCTATGACGAGATCATCCCGGCGCTGAAGGGGCTTGAGCCGGATGTGAAGGTGCTGGCGGACGCGAGCAAGCTGACCGCCGCGCTGATGAACGCGCTGGAAAAGGCCGAAATCATCCGCGCGGAAAACCCGTCCACGATGATGAAGGCCGTCAAGAACGACGTGGAGCTGGATAACCTGCGCAAGGCGCACGTGAAGGACGGCGTGGCGGTTACGCGGCTGATGTACTGGCTCAAGCAGAACGTCGGCAAAATCCCGATGACGGAAATCAGCGTCAGCGACAAGCTGCTGGCATTCCGTCAGGCGCAGGAGCACTTCATCTCCCCGAGCTTCAACACGATCTGCGCCTATCGCGCCAACGCCGCGATGATGCATTACAGCGCCACGCCGGAGAGCGACGCGAAGCTCGAGCCGCGCGACCTGCTGCTCATCGATTCCGGCGGCCAGTATCTGGAGGGCACGACGGATATCACCCGCACCTTCGCGCTCGGCCCGGTGACGGACGAGCAGAAGAAGCATTTCACCGCCGTTCTGTGCAGCATGCTGAATCTGGCGAACGCCAAGTTTTTGCAGGGCATGACGGGCATCGGTCTGGACATTCTCGCGCGCGGCCCGATCTGGGATATGGGCATCGACTATCGCTGCGGCACGGGTCACGGCGTGAGCTACCTGATGAGCGTACACGAGGGTCCCAACAGCTTCCGCTGGCATAAATCCCCGACGCGCGCCGAGGACACCGTGCAGGAGCCGGGCATGGTCACCACCGACGAGCCGGGCGTGTACATCGAGGGCAGCCACGGCATCCGCACGGAGAACGAGCTGGTCTGCCGCAAGCTGGAGGAAAACGAATACGGCCAGTTCCTCGGGTTTGAAACCATCACCTGCGCGCCGATCGATTTGGACGCGGTGATTCCCGAACAGATGAGCCCGCGTCAGCGCGGCTGGCTGAACGATTATCATGCCTTTGTGCGGGAGACGCTCCTGCCGCTGATGCAGGACGACGACGAGCGCGCGTGGCTCAGACACGCGACCCGCGCCATTTAACCGAATTAACCGAATTTTCAGGAAGCGCCCAAATCAGGTCTAGCATTTTGGGCGCTTTTCCTGTATAATAAATGCAAGAATGTATCTCCGCTCAGCCGGGGTTGCACTTCCATAGACCGAACATGGAGGGATAAATGTATGAAACTGATTGTTGCGATTGTTCAGGATGAAGATGCGGGCCGTTTGGTTTCCGCGCTGATGGATAAGGGCTTCGGCGTGACGAAGCTGGCGACGACGGGCGGCTTCCTGCGCGCGGGCAACACCACGCTCATCAGCGGCGTGGAGGACGATAAGCTCCAGGACGCGCTCGACGTGATCGAAAAGATCTGCAAGAGCCGCGAGCAGATCACCGCGTCCACCACGCCGATGGGCGGCGCGGGCGGCGTCTATGTGCCGTATCCGATCCGCGTGACGGTCGGCGGCGCGACGGTGTTCGTGCTGGAGGTCAGCCAGTTCCTCAAGGTGTAACATGATTGCCTTTGCGGATCTTGCGGGGCAGTCTGCGCTCATTGGCCAACTGCAAAGCGATTTTGCGCGGGGGCGCTATGTCCATGCCTACCTGCTCACGGGGCCGGGCGGCACGGGCAAGCGCTCTGCCGCGCAGCTTTGCGCTATGGCCGCGCTCTGCCGGGGGGAGAAGAAGCCCTGCGGGGCGTGCGGCCCGTGTCGGCGCGTGCTCTCCGGCACACACCCGGACGTGCATACCGTTGTGCCGGAAAAGGGCAAGCAGATCATCGGCGTCGGCGTGATGCGCGAGGTGCTGGATACCGTTTCGGTCAAGAGCTTTGAGGACGGCGCGAAGGTCATCCTCATCCCGCAGGCCGAACGGATGAACGCCGCCGCGCAGAACTGCCTGCTGAAAACGCTCGAAGAGCCGCCGGAGCGGACGGTCTTCTTTTTGATCACCGATCAGCCCGCGGCGCTGCTGCCGACCATCGTTTCCCGCTGCCGCGTCGTGCGGTTTCATCCGCTGACGGAGGAGGCCTGCGCCGCGCGCCTGATCGCGCTCGGCCAGCCGCCGGAGACGGCGAAGAAAAAGGCGCGCATGGCGGAGGGCTGCGTCGGCCGCGCGCTGGCAATCGACGACGGGCAGCTCGAGCTGCGCATGGCGCTGACGCGCGATGTGTTTTCTGTTCACCGTCCGGCGGATGTGCCGGGGGTGGTGAATCTCTACAAGGAGGATAAGGAGCGGCAGAAGCTCGTGCTGGATACGCTGGAAATCGCGCTGCGCGATATTTTGGTGCAGCAGGCGGGCGGCGCATCCGTCGCGGGCGCGGGCTATGCGCGCGAGGCGGAGGCTTATGCCCAGCGGACGCCGCTTTCCGGCGGTCTGGCGCTGATGGAAACGCTGCGGCGCGCGCGGGTGATGCTCGCCGGAAACGTCGCGTTTGCCTCGGCGTTTGAAACCATCCTTCTTCAAATATCGGAGGAATATGCCAAATGGCCATGGTAATCAGGGTGCGCTTCAAGCGCGCCGCCAAACTATACGACTTTGACCCCAACGGGCTGGAGCTGCACAACGGCATGAGCGTTGTGACGGAGACGGCGCGGGGCGTGGAGCTGGGCGAATGCATGAGCGGCGTGATGGATGTGCCGGACGAGCGCCTGGTTCTGCCGCTCAAGCCGATTCTCCGCATCGCCACCGAGCAGGATCTGGCCATGCAGAAGCGAAATGAGCAGGCGGAAAAAGAGGCGTTTGACATCGCCATCGACCGCATTGCCGAACACAAGCTGGAAATGAAGCTGGTGGACGTGGAATATGCGTTCGACCGATCCAAAATCATTTTCTATTTCACCGCCAACGGCCGCGTGGATTTCCGCATGCTGGTCAAGAGTCTGGCGAGCATTTTCAAGACCCGCATCGAGCTGCGCCAGATCGGCGTGCGCGACGAGGCGAAGATGCTCGGCGGAATCGGCCCGTGCGGGCGGCCGATCTGCTGCCGGACGTTTTTGAGCGACTTCACGCCGGTCTCCATCAAGATGGCGAAGGAGCAGAACCTTTCACTCAACCCGACGAAGATTTCCGGCCTGTGCGACCGCCTGATGTGCTGCCTCAAATACGAGCAGGATCATTACGAGCAGACGCGCAAGCGCATGCCGCGCGTGGGGCGTGAAATCATCACCCCGGACGGTTCGGGCGTCATCAACGCGATCAACGTGCTCGAGGAGACGGTGCGCGTGCGCATCGCCGTCGGCGATTCGTTCGAATTGCGCGAATACAAGATCGACGACTGCCAGCGCCCCGGTCAGGACGAGCGCAAGCTGCGCCCGGAGGAGGACGCGACGGCGGAGGACGCGCAGCAGGCGGCGGAAAACGCCGAGGGCGGCGCGGCGGAAACGGCCGAGCCGAACCCGCCGAAAAAGCAGGAGCAGCGCCCGCCGCGCGGTGAACGCCCGGAGCGCGCGCCGAGACCGGAGCGCGGCCCCAAGCCGGAACGCGGCCCGCGGCCGGAGCGGGGGGAGCGCTCGCCGAGGCCGGAGAGAGGCCCGAGACCGCCGAAAAAGCAGGCGGACAGGCCGCAGGGCAAGGAAGCGCCCGTGAAGGCCGAACAGCCGGTCGTCGAGGAACAGAAGGCCGTCGAAGTGATCGACGTGCTGGAAATCCGCGAGGACGCGAAAAAGGAAGACCTTTTCTAAAAAATTATATGCACATCATAACGGCCTTGGCGGTAAAAATGCCTAAAGGCCGTTTTTTTTCATTCAAATGGGAAACGGCGTAAAATCGCCCGCGTGAGCAGAACCTTGACGCATTGCGGACTTCGGCGGAGAAAAAGGCGGGCTCAGCCCGCTTTTTGTGGATTCATATCGAAAAACTGGGAATTCAAAATCGTTCTTTTTTTGAATTTTAACCGGTAAAATCGCGCAAAAAACTTGCAATTCGCGCGCGCTCGTGCTAAAATGTGTTCCGGGAGTGATCCTAAACAAAGGGAGGTGAAATGTATGGCTTATCAGATTTCTGATGACTGCATCTCTTGCGGCGTGTGCGCCAGCAACTGCCCGGTGGGCGCGATCAGCGAGGGTGACGGCAAGTTTGTGATCGACGCGGATACCTGCATCGACTGCGGCGCTTGCGCGGAGAACTGCCCGGTGGGCGCTCCGGCTCAGGCCTAATCCATTAGAACTTGCGGACGTATTCGGCCTGGCCGGATGCGTCTTTTTTTGCATATGCAGGAAATGAGAAAATTCGAGATTTTGTACAAATTCCGATAGCGGGTGCGCGGCTGCCTGACTCCTTCAGTCACGGCTGCGCCGTGCCAGCTCCCTCGAAGAGGGAGCCCTTTGATCGGGTTATATAGATTTTCCGTCCAGGTACTGGCTGGAGATCCATGCCAACAATGTCATTGAGCGTCTGAATCGTGAGATCCGAAGTAGGACGCGCGTAGAGCGCATTCAGCTTAAAACAAAGCTGACGCCGCTTCAAAAGCGACGTCAGTTTACATAATTTCATGCTTTTCTTCGCCCGGGGCTCTTATTTTCTGTCCGTTCCACGTAGTCCACTATATTAACAACAGGAGAATTCTTTTTTCACTGCCTGCTTTTAGTGGATAGTCTATTTCTAACTATAAAATGATGCACACTCATTCAAGATACTTAGCAAGTATGAAACCTACCTTTCCATCCACGATTACATGTGCCCAAGTTGCGTTAAATCCCATGAGTATAACCGATGTACCATTATAATAAACGCCTAAAAACTCGGATTTTTGAGATTGTTCTGCATACAAGTCAACACACTGTTCAGAATTCGGATTGTTTATGGTCATTATTGGCATCGCGGATGCAGGGTATGGCTTTCCTTCACCACTGATGACTAGATACTCGGTTTTCATATATCCGTTTAAATTACCAACAATTACTTTGGTCCACTCGCCATCCACGGGACCGTCGACAATTACTCGGACACCATTGTAGTATTTCCCCAGTGAAGTAGCTTTTTCACTTGCAGAGGACCTCAGATGAAGCCTGTCAGTAGATTTCGGGTTGTTAACAACTGCAAGATAGTCATCGATTATCAAAGGCCATTCTGCGGTCTTATGCGTTCCACTTGGTCCATTCCAAACGGTATTTTCTTTAGAAGAGTTACCGGTGTTATTAGAAGAGTTACCGGTGTTGGAAGATGAATAAGAAAGACGGTCAGAAAAACCACTAGAAATCATAAACCCTGTTTTTCCATCAACCTGAACGTGATACCAGTTTTCTGATAGCCCCAGAACTTGAACCGATGTTCCGTTGGAATACAAACCTAATATTGTAGAATTCTTCGAGGGATTTTCTCGCAAATTGAGTCCAGTGCCAGATGAATTCCGAATGGTTACTGTTGGCATAGCGGATGCGACACTGTTGATTCCTGCATTCAGCAAAAGATAACGTGCTTTCATATAACCTTCGAGGTTTCCAATACGCACACGAATCCATCCGTTGCTTTGATCCGAAAGCAATGCGACAACACAACCATTATAGTATTTGCCCAGTGAAGAAGCACTGGTCTTTGGCTCCTTTCGAAGATTTAGCCGAGCGGAAGGATTAGCATTATTCACGATGCCTATCCGATAGCCGTCATAATAGTAGCCAGATAACTGTTTGAACGCTGCAGGATTATGCCGAATGTATCCCGTGCAATCACCAACACGCATATGCCACCATTCGTCAGTGAAACCCAACAACTCGACTTGTACGCCGCTCGCATAACGAATGGGTAACTCCGTACCAAAATCATTCGGCAGGGCACGCAGGCTCCATTGACTGGAAGTAGATTGATATTGGGGAATAGCCGATGCCACGGTTTGAGCATCTTGACCGAAAGCGAGATACTGCGTGGACATGTAGCCCTGTGCAATTCCTTCGCCGTTGCCGATAGTTACATGTACCCAACCATTTTGCAGATTTTGATCGATTTGCACCACAACGCCGTTGTAGTATTTGCCCAGCGAAGCAGCTGCCTCTGACGGTTGTTCGCGCAGGTTTAATCGATCCTGTGGGTTGGGATTGCTGACAACGGCGGTTTCCCAGAGAGAAGGTTCTTCGTCAGCGATGGCGCCGTTAAGGAAAAAACAAAACGCAAAAATCAGACTAAGGGGCACCAAAGCATACCAGATTAACCTGCAAGGAGGACGTGAAAAAGCACTTTGTTTCATATTCTTTTCTCCTTTTCATTTTTGACAGTGGCAGTTTCTCCTATTCGCCATACCAAACAATTCGAGGTGACTAAATCAAATTCCTTGTTTAGTCGATAATAATTGGCCCCCCCTCCATAGTTTGCT
>ERZ772883.2438-NODE-2438-length-11577-cov-6.382659_pt1 | contig 11577 bp, 8 predicted proteins | sample MGYA00580575_ERZ772883 | MGnify/ENA primary metagenome ERZ772883 (study PRJEB29015, sample SAMEA2737666) | human gut metagenome | biome: human gut; feature: human-associated habitat; material: faeces | place: China | collected 2012 ...
CGAGCAGCCCACTGCGACCGAGCAGCCCACCGCGACCGAGCAGCCCACCGCAACCGAGCAGCCTACTGCGACCGAGCAGCCCACTGCGACCGAGCAGCCCACCGAGGGCAACCAGCCCGATGTGCATCGCCAGCCCGCTTTGCTTGCGCTGACCCCCGTTGACAACAACGGCGAGGAAATCGAGCCGACCGAGGAAATGCAAAACCTGCTGGTGCATTGGTATACCATCAGCGAGGTCAAGCCTGTCGATGCCGACGACGGCATTACCTACGACACCACGGTTTACACTTTGCGCGTGGAATTGCAGGATGAGCACGGCGACGGCAAACTGACCCTCAAGAGCGCCACCTATTACCAGGCCGACATGCGCACCCCGCTGGCGACCGACGCAAAGCCGACTTTCCGCAACAGCTATGCCGCAGCGGATTCCGACGCAGTAACCATTACCCTGCAAAAGAACCTGACCGGCCGTGCTCTGGACGCAGGCGAATTCACCTTTAAGCTGTCTTGCCCGGAGGACGCAGCGCACAATGGCCTGACCGCTACCAACGATGCCAGCGGCAAGGTGACATTTGCGCTGACCTATAAGGATCCTGACTCCAACAACAGTGACGCCGCCCCCACCGCCTACACCTACACGGTATCGGAGGTCAAGGGCGACGCCGAAGGCGTAAGCTATGATGACCAGACCTACACCTTTACAGTTGAGGTGCAGGACGATGGCACCGGCAAGATGAAGGCAGCGCTTACGGAAGTGCCCGCAAGCATGACCTTTACAAATACCTACACGCCGAAGGCCACGCCTGCTCCCACCCCCAGCCAGGAGCCTTCTGCTGCCCCGGCACCCACAGCTGCCCCGGCACCCACAGCTACCCCCGCACCTACCGCTACCCCGAAGCCTGTTGCTACCGCAACACCTGCCCCGATGACGCATATTCCGCAGACGGCGGACACATTCCCGCTGGCGCTGCTGATCGCTATTCTGGCTATCAGCGGCGGCGCGGTTGCCCTGCTGATCGTGGCCAAAAAGCGCAAAAAGTAATTCTCTCATCGTTCCCTAAATAGCAGACCCCCTCCCATACCGCCGGCAACAGCGGTGTGCGGCGGGGGTCTGCTTTTATCTGCCAAACAGAATCCCCCTCGACTCATAAATCAAGGGGTGAATAACCTATAGCAAAAGAATGTAAAAACACCATCTTGCCGTGCCGAACAAGATGATGTAAAATGGAAATAATGAGAAGTTCCCTTCATAAAGGCAGCCATACACCGTATCCAAAATCCGCCGGGGATGCAAAAACCAATTCGTTGGAGGTGTGCATTATGCCAAAGCCAAAATGGAATCTGAACACCATTTACATATCTGAGCGGCTGCAAGAGAGCCTGCGGCCTATTTCCCGCTGCGCCATGACGACAGTGGTCGCGCCCATGGGCTATGGAAAAACCACAGCGGTGAACTGGTATCTCGGCGAGCACACCAAAGCGGAGACGCTGCATATCATCCGTATCAGTGTGTATTCCGACAACCTTGCGATTTTCTGGAAGAGCGTGCAGGAGGCGTTTGCCCGCGCAGGGTTCACCTTCCTGCGGGAGTATCCCTGCCCAACGGACGCGGCAGGCGGCGGGCTGCTGGTGGACGATCTCTGCCATATGCTGGCGGGCGAATCCCCCTGTTACATCTTCATTGACGATTTTCATCTGCTGACGGACAAGCGTGCCCCCCTGTTCCTTTGTATGCTGGCAAATCGGCTGCCTGCCAATGTGCATATAATCGTTGCAAGCCGTGACCGCTTTTTGCCCGCCGCGGAGGCAGTGCGGCTGGGGGGCAAGGTATATCAAATCGGCATGGAACAGCTGCGCCTCAACCATACGGAGCTTGCGGTTTATGCCCACCGCTGCGGGACAAAACTTTCCGATGCGCAGGTGGAAAGCCTTCTCTATTCCAGCGAGGGCTGGTTCTCTGCCGTATATCTGAACCTGCGCACCCTCTCCGAGCGCGGCGTGCTGCCCAGCCGAAACTCCGATATCTACGCCACTTTTACCGCCGCTATGATCGATCCGCTGCCGGAAAAGCAGCGGGAGTTTTTGGCGGTAATGGGCCTTGCCGATGAGTTTACCGTTGAAATGGCGCAGTGTATCACAGGGGATGCGGATGCGGCGCAGATCCTTGCCATGCTGACCGAGCAGAACGCCTTTGTCACGCGTTTGCCGGATGGCGTGACCTATCGCTTTCATCACATGATGAAGGAATGTGCCGAACGGAGCTTTCACGAGATGAAGGCGGAAACGCAAAAGCTCTATTGGGAGCGTTTCGGGCTGTGGTATGAAAACCAACGGCAGTATATTCACGCTATTGCCGCCTACCGAGAAAGTGAGGACTACCACGCACTGCTGCGGGTCATTCGCAGCGACGCGGGTATTCTGCTGGCCTCACTGAAGCCGGAGGATGTGCTGGACGTATTGAACAAATGCCCCGCCGAGACATTGAAAGCCAACCCCTTTGCCATTTTGGTCCTGATGCGGCGGATGTTCACATGGCGGCAGATCCCGAAGATGCTGGAGCTGAAAGAGCTGCTGCTGACAGCCATTGAGGAGCACCCGGAATTGTCAGCGGAGGAGCGCGGCAACCTGCTGGGCGAATGCGACCTTATCCTGAGTTTTCTCTGCTATAATGACATCAGCGCCATGAGCCGCCTGCACCGCAGTGCCAGCAGGCAGATGTCCCGCCCCGCCATCAGCATCCAATCCGGCGGCGGCTGGACCTTTGGCTCGCCGTCCGTCCTGATGATGTTCTACCGCGCACCGGGAGAACTTGAGGGCGAGCTGGCCGAGATGGATGAGTGTATGCCCCATTACTACAAGGTCACGAACAACCACGGGCAGGGCGCTGAAACCATTATGCGCGCAGAGGCGCTGTTCTGCCAGGGACATTTTACCGATGCGCACATCGAGCTGGAGCGCGCTTACGCACAGGTCAGGGACAACGGGCAAATCAACATGGCGCTATGCTGTGATTTCCTGTCGCGGCGGCTTTCTCTGCACACCGATGTGGAGCAGCGCTATACTTTTGCGGAAAGATACGCAGAGCTGCTGCAATATCACGATGCAACGTGGATCAACATCTGGTGTGCCACCAGTGCCTATTATCATGCGCTGCGGGGGGAAGCAGAAGAGATCCCGGAAATTTTTTCGCAGCACAGGCTCTCCACCGTCAATATGCTGGCGCCAGGCAAGCCCATGATGGAAATGATCGAAAATCAGGTGTATCTTGCCCAAGGCGCCTATGCCAAGGTGGTGGGACGCAGCGCGGAACTGCTGGCGGTGTGCGAAGCGATGCACTATGCGCTGGTGGCGCTGCATATCCGCATCCAGACGGCGGCAGCCTACGAGAAATTGGGCAAGGCCGAGGAGGCCCGTGTATGGCTGCGGAAAACGCTTGCCGACGCGGAACCGGACGGCCTTGTGATGCCGTTCGTGGAGAACCACGACTGCCTGCAGCCCATTCTTGCGCGCGAGATGAAGAACGAATTGACCGTGAAAATCACTGACCTTGGCGAAGCGGCAATGGTACGAAACGCCGCAAGCGTGCGTCCGGCAGCATTTGATGTGTTGACAGCGCGGGAATTTGAAATCGTAGAACTGATGGTGCAGCGGCTCAGCAACCGCGAGATTGCCGAAAAGCTCTATCTCTCCGAGGGAAGCGTCAAGCAGTACGCGAACCAGATCTATTCAAAACTCCATATTGACGGCGATACCCGAACCAAGCGAAAGCAGCTTGCCGAGCTGCTTGGGCAAAAGCCCTAGCCTTTAGTTAATGGTTATCCCACCCGATCCACCGTACAATGTAGGTACGGTGGATCTTTATTTTTGCGGAAGGGAGGGCCTACACTTGAACCGAAGGTATCTCACAGCTGTCACGCCGCTGCCTGATTATATTCTGCAGGTCGATTTTGTGTCCGGAAGTCGGCTTTTGCTGGATATGAAACCGTATCTGGATAAGATTCGGTTTCGCCCGCTTGCTGATGCGCGGGTGTGGAACAGCGCTGTGACCAACGGCATCTTTGTTCGCTTTGGCGATGTGGAGCTAAGCCATGACGAAATTTTGACCATGGCAGAGCAGGCATACGAATGAAAAAAGCAACGCAAAATAGAGAAATTTAAGGAGGAAAGACATGAACTGTATCCAAAAAATGCTGGCAGCTGCGCTCGGCTGCGTGCTGAGTGCGCTGCTTCTGACCGGCTGCGGAGAAAAAGAAGAGCCGGTCAACATAACGCTTGCAAACCACAGCGGTCACGGCATCACATCTATCAGCATCACGCCCTCGACCAGCGATGAATGGGACACGGAGCTTGTCGACGGTATCTTCCAGAGCGGAGAAATGATGGAAGTCAGCCTTGGTTCCTACAAGCCGTCTGAGCTTCCGGACTTCAACATTCTTGTCTACAACGAAGAAAGCTACGTCCTGTACGACAACGATGTTGACGAAGTGGATTTTACAATCCACGATGGCGACTATGTTGTATTCCTGTCTCCGGACGGCGACGACAGCATCGTGGTCTGCACATCGGAGGAATATGACAATCTGTACGCCGGCGATGGCGAGAACGCCCCGACAGGCTACACGGCCGAAGAGCTTGGGCAGACTGGCGGTATGTCAGGCTTCTCCGGCTGCTGGAAGCTTGAAAACGCGCCGTTCTATTTCGTCATCAACGACAACTATGAGTGGATTGCCGTCAACCTCTACGGCGAGCAGGTCGGCCCCGGCTATGTCGTGTCTGAAGATGACTGCATCATGCTCTGCATGGAGGACGACACAGAGCTTGTTTCCCTCTGGCAGACCGCTAACGGCGACCTGAGCGACGCCAACGGCAACACACTTACCGCCTCTGAGTACATTATGCTCCTGCCGACACCGGATGACGAGTTGAACCAGACCGCCTGCTTTCCCGGTAGCTTTACCAATGTATCCATCAAGTATCCAATCCAGATGGAAGCACACGAACACCCGAATGTTGACAATTCGCTAAGCTTCAACGCAGTCATGGAAGACGGAACGGATGACTACTATTCCAATATTGTGATTGCCTTCCAGCCTATCTCCGGCTATGATTCCTATATGGAAAAGGGCGCTGCCAGCGCGAAGCCCTACATGGTCAAGATGCTCGACGACTTTATGAAGGGTATGTACGGCGACAAGCTCATCCAATCCTTCGGCTCGGATTTCAAGGATAACGGCGACTACTACAGTCTGACCGGTTATATGTGGCTCGACGGATCCATCTTCTCCGACGGTCCGTCTCAGCCTGTGCGCGGCTGTATGGAGGTTCGCTACTACGGTCCGACCGGCTACGCGCTTGTCGCAACGACCATCGCGCTCGAGGGTCGAATCCACAACTACTTTGAGATTTGCAACAACATGCTCGAAACCATCTCCTACACCGCCGGATGGAGCACCGCGCCCAAGCCCGTACCCACTCAGGCAACCTATTCCGGCGATACCGGCGACTACGGCACGCCATACTACTGGTATGATGAAGACGGCGACGTGTGGTACTGGAACGGCTATGAAAACGAGTTCATCTCCTACGGCTCGGACGGCTATATTGACGACGATTCTGGCGAATACATGGAATCCAACGATGCCGGCTGGGATTACTCGGATGAGTACTACGACGACTACGATCCGTGGTCTGACCCCGGTGACGGCTGGGACGATTACTCTTACGATGACGAAGGTTGGGGCGACTACTTTGATGAGTAAGATACAGGCTCTGAACGTGCGCTGCCGGTGCCGCGCAATGTCACTTTATTACCTGATGGAGTGACCGGAAGGAGGCGTATCATGAAAAAACGGTGGAAGAACACCGCATTCTTTGCGCAGGTGATGGTGCTTTGCCTGGGCCTTGCCGCCTGCGGCAATTCCGATGATGTGGCGGGGGATGATTGGCGCACGACCGGCATAGTGGTCGACAGCGGAACCATCACCCATGACGGCGACAGTGTGGATGTTCTGGTCACAGTGAGCGAGAGCAGCGCAGCCTTCTACCGGGACATCCCGGAGCAGGTGCTGTTCGACAGTGTCGCCTTCCCCATGGACATCCCCGATGCGGAGCAGGCATTTCACAGCATCTCCTTTGACGATCTGGACGGCGACGGCGAGAGCGATGTATGGGTGAGCTTTCTTCACGAAAACGGGGATGCAACGGATCTGATCTGGATCTGGGATCCGGAGGAGCGCTATGTCTATCGGGAGGATCTGTCCGCAGTTCCGGCTGACGAGGGCAGTCCAAGCGATTATGCAGGACTTTGGGAGTACCCGGACGAAAATCTTTGGCTGCGCATCTATGAGGATGCGACATGGGAGTTTGTAAATGATCAGGAAGATGTTATTGAGTACGGCACACTGTGGGCGGACGAAAACGGTGTGACGCTGCACTTTGACGGCAGCGGCGATACCCTGCAGCTGGATCGCAGCGTCAGCGGCGATCTCATCAACAGCGTGAACGGCGATATGCTTTTTCCGGCGGAGAGTAACCGGCAAGGCGGAATAGGAGACGAATATGGAAGAGAAGAATAAAAACCTGACGGATGAACAGCTTTCGCAGCAGCTCCGCAAGAGTAAAGGCGGAAAATGGGGCGGAATGCTCCTTTCCCTGCTGGGCGGCGTGGTCGTCTTTGCGGGTATCGTGCAAGGCGGCAATCTTGTACTGATCATTGCGGGCGTTGTGATCCTCGCGCTGGGGCAGGCGGCAAAGGGAAAATCCAGGGAGCAGGCCGGCCGCCAGACCTTTGATGCCCTGGCACCGGATATTGTAAGCACAGTCTTTGACAACATACAGATGGGTCCCGCCCCGCACATATTGGATGCGAAGGATACAAACATTCCCCTGCCCGGCCACACCTATTGCAGCGGCAGCGGGTATATCCGCGGAACCTATCAGGGGCTGACCACCGAATTGTGCACCGTCAGGCTGACGGAGGTGAACGAGTTTCAGCGCGAGGAAACCGGTCAGTGGGAGAAAAACGAGCGTGAGGTCTATACCGGGCAGTGGATGCTGTGCGAACTGAACCGAGAATTTCCGACCTGGCTGACCATCTGGCCAAGAGAACGGATGGATAAACTGTTCGGCAGCAAAACCATCCGGACAGGAAACGAGACCTTCGATAAGCGTTTTAATGTAAGCAGCGATGATGAAGTCGCAGCCCTGCACATTCTGACGCCCGACTGCGCAGAGAAAATTCTGGCGCTGGCGGATTCCTCCTTCGGTAAGCTTGCCATAAACCTCAACCGTGACGGCAGACTGTATCTCGCGGTTCACAGCGGGCACGGCTTTTTTGACCTCGGCAAGGGCCGTGAGGATCCGGCACAGCTGCGCCAGCGCTTTACCCGTGAGCTGACGTGGTTTACGAATATGATCGATGTGTTCCGCGGCGCGTAAAGGAGGTGGGCAATATGCCGCTTTGGCTTGCTGTGGTGCTGTTGGCATCGGCGGTTATCGGCATCGTGCTGTGCCGTAAATCTCTGCGCCGAAACAAAACCGTGCGCATCCTCGGTATCAGTATCTGTGTGCTGCTGGCGTTGGCCTGCATCCTGTATATCGGTCTGACCCTTCTCTTTGTGGATGCGGTGCAAAACCAGCCGCCTGCATTGTGACAGGAAAGGCACCGGCAGAGGGGCGAAGGAGGCCGTATGAAAAAGAATCGAATCCTCATTATCAGTATCGTTCTTGCGATAGCGTTTGTGGCGTGTCCCATAGAATCTACGCGGAATATCACAGCGGGAATCGGTTTCATTCTCGGGGCTGTGTCGGTGGCATGGCTCGGGGTACGCCAGCGGAAAGGCGCACAGAAGGAATACGAGGATACTGTGCGGCGGTACACAGGCACCACGATGATGAAGGTGGTATGGATCGAGGAATCGGTCAATGAACGGTGGGAGCAGCAGGAGGACGGCAGCGAACAGCTGCGCCGGGAGACAGTCTATCTTCCAACCTATGAGTACACCGTGAACGGCAAAACCTACCGGTACGCAAGCCGTCAGACCGTTTCCGGCAAGCGGGAACTGGGACGGCAGGTGGTCGGATATTACGACCCCACTCGGCCCGACCGTATTACCGAAAACAAGCCGCGAAAGCCTGTTTTGGGTGGGATGTGCTTCTTTATGTTTGCCGCGTTCCTGCTCTGGTTCGGTATCATGTCCTTTGCCGGTATGCTTTCCATTTCCTGATACTGCGTACCCATGCCGGGTCGCAGCAGGCGCATTTCAACCCCCAAAAACTTGTGTGCGCAGCGCGTGCTGCAAAAAAACAGGATACTTGCCGCCATACTTTTGTTTTATCTCTCCCTGCAAGTATTTCTTTCGCAGATAGTCCGCGTGTTCGGCTGCATTTTGGCTTTTTCGATACTGCGCAATGTTTTTTCAAAAAAGGCTTGACAATTTGCGATTTTAACCCCTATAATTTTTATAAATACCTTGGGCACTGCTGCCCAACAGCGCGAAGAAGGAGACATGATGAAAAAGCAGCTTGTAAGCATCCTGTTTGCCCTGTGCATGGTGCTCTGCCTTGTGCCCCTGGCGGTCTTTGCCGAGGGGGAGACAGAGAACGTGCAAGAGGTCAGAACCAAAGACGAGTTGGTCGCTGCAATGGCAAACGGCACCGTGACCACCGTAAAGCTGGCGGCGGATATCGATATTGACGCTACGCTGAAGGTTGACCGCACCGTGACGCTGGACTTGAATGGGTATGTGCTGAAATACCAAAATACCGGCACTCGCGGCAGTGTTATCAAGGTAGATATTAACGGAAACCTGACACTGAAGGACAGTAACGCCGAAAAAGTACACAAGTTTGATAAGACGAATCTACTGTGGACATTGGCGGCGGATGATGCTACGGGCGAGAACATTGTGGATGTTCCCGGCGGTATCATTACCGGCGGCACAGGCAGCGAAAAGCCTGACACACCAAAGCCCGAATATATCGGCGGCGGCGTGTATGTAGCGGCGGATAGTTCCGGTTCAGGCACTTTCACTATGACTGGCGGCAGCATTGCCGGATGTACAGCTCATCAGGGCGGCGGTGTGTACGTGGCACAATGGAATGAAAACTTGAAGCCCAGTAGCGTCGCCGCCAAGTTTTCTATGACCGGAGGCAAGATTGTAGGCTGCGTTGCAGACGCGGCGGGGGGATATTGGAGGAACGCTTACGGCGGCGGCATTTGCAATTATGGTAACACCGAACTAATTGGTACTGCCAAAATTCAATTTTGCAACGCAATAAATGGTGACAGCACGCATGGCGGTGGCGTTTACAGCACTACCTACACGCTCACCATCAATGACAATGTAGAGATTACTGGTTGTACATCACCTTCTAATAGCAGCGCACTATACGGTTTCGCCATTTGTCAGATCAGTGGCGGCATCTTTGATGGCTCTGTCTTTTTACATGCAAATCCTGTCCAGTCAACTGTTACCGGCGGTATTTTCTATGGTAATATCGCTAGCAATATTACCTTCAGCGAAAGCGCCAAAGTTGACGTGACCTTTGCTACCGACGGCGGCAGTGCCGTGGGTGCGCAGAGGGTCATACGCGGCCAGAAAGCTGCCCCCCCTACCGCCCCTACTAAAGCGGGATACACCTTTGACAAATGGTATAACGGCACGGAAGTTTATGATTTTGACAAGCCTGTCACCGAGCCTATCACCCTGACGGCCAAGTGGCTGACGGGCGAAGGTACTGCCGCATCCCCGATTTTGATTTCCAACGCCGAGGAACTGAAAATCTTCCACGATATTGTCAACGGCGAAAATAACAGACAACAAAACCTCGCCGCCTGCGCCACCCTGACAGCCGATATCGTTTTGAACGACGGCACCTTTGCCGAGGACGGCAGCTACACCCCCGGCCCCAGCAGTGCCGCCCTTACGGAATGGTCGCCTATGGGTAATCAGTATAGGATCGCTGCTTACTCTGGCACTTTTGACGGTGCGGGGCATACCATACAGGGCGTATATTGTAATAGCTACCGGGGAGCTTCCGGATTGTTCGGGTATATAGATGGGGCAACTATCCGAGGCGTAAGGGTAACAGGCTACTTTAACGCGGACAGAGCTGAAAACTCGGGCTGTATTGTAGCATTCGCGCAGAACTCCCGCATTACGGGCTGTGTGAGCACCGCTTCTATAAATGGACGGCACTCTGTTCAGTCTTCGACAGGTGGCATTGTTGGAATTGCAGATTCTAGCACCCAAGTAAGTGACTGTATCAATTATGGCACTGTAAAGTGCATCACTTCCGAAACTTACACTAGCAATGCAGGCGGCATTGTCGGATGGCTTGCAGGTTATTCCACCGTTACAAATTGCAGTAACTTCGGCACCATAATCGGCCTTGTCAACGGCAGTTCCACCCCCAACGGCGGTTCCACCCCACCGATTTATGTCGGCGGCATTGTTGGAACTACTAATTCTGGAAGTATATCCGATTGCTACAACGCTGGTGCTGTAAGAATCCATGAGCAAAGCAGTTCGTCTTCCACACAAGGGGCCGGCGGCATTGCAGGATACGCGGGAAATGATGCCCAACATCCCATACGTATTTCCAACTGTTATAACGTTGGCAGTGTCACAGCTGCCAATGCAAATGCAATGCTGGGCGGTATTGTGGGTTGGTCTGGCTATGATAGTGTTGCCATCACAAACTGCTACTACCTGACCGGCACTGCCGGACAGGTTTACGGCCATGGCACAGCCACCATCACCAACACCACCGAAAAATCTGCCTTTGACTTTGCCAACGGCGGCGTGCTGGCCCTGCTGAGGGCGAACCGCCCGGCCGACACCCAGCCGTGGGACACCACCTGCAAATATCTGGAATCCGCCGGGATGACCCTGCCGGTATTCGCCAGGCAAAACCTGACCGTCCACGACCATGTGTGGAGCGCCTACACGACCGACACTGCGGCCAAGACCCACACCCACAGCTGTGCCTGCGGCGTTGCGGAGACGGAGGCCTGCACCATCACCCCGGCCACCTGCAAGGATGGGTCGGCCTGCGCCGTCTGCGGCCAGCAGTACGGCGGCCCGGACACCGGCAAGCACGCGGACTTACAGCACTTCCCCGCTGTGGCGGCCACCACGGACGCCGAGGGCAATAAGGAATACTGGTACTGCGGCGGCTGCGGTAAGTATTTTGCCGATGCCGCAGCAACCAGGGAAATCACCCGGGCCGACACCGTGACGGCCAAGCTGCCCCAGCCCACCACGCCGCCGACGGCAACCCCGACCGCATCCCCCACGGCGCAGCCCACCACCGCGCCGCAGGCTGCGGAGCAGCCCCGCCGGACCACACAGCCCACGGTGCAGCCCACGGCCGCCCCCACCGTGCAGCCGGTATCCACCATCCCCGCCACCGGCGATACCAGCAGCCCCATTTTGTGGGCCGCCCTGCTGCTTTGCAGCGGCGCGGGCCTGGCAGTAACGGCATATAAGAAAAACAGACACCGTTCATAAAAAGTGTAGGCAGCTGTTCGTGTCTGCCTACATTTTTTAGGCCGCATTTGCAGGGGCCGGATAT
>ERZ772883.2443-NODE-2443-length-11567-cov-3.341644_pt1 | contig 11567 bp, 3 predicted proteins | sample MGYA00580575_ERZ772883 | MGnify/ENA primary metagenome ERZ772883 (study PRJEB29015, sample SAMEA2737666) | human gut metagenome | biome: human gut; feature: human-associated habitat; material: faeces | place: China | collected 2012 ...
AATTTTATAAAATAAAAAAACAGATGCTACTTTTGCTCTGGAGTGTTCCAAGCGGCATCTGTTTTTTATTGAATATTATATACCTTTTTAAAATCATCCGTTGTAAACGTGGCTTCTGTTTTATTAGCTTTTATCCGACTTTTTCACCTCAATATATTTTTTATCTTTCAGAAAATGGTTGGTGTTACGTATTACCTTCTTGTATGCAGAGCTATTTGTTGCAAACAACATCATAGTCATGAATAATATTACGCTCATTCTGTTGAATGGTTTTATGTTTAAAATACAAATTAAAGCTCCACTTTTTTTTATTATCATCGTCTTCGCTTTTTCTATCGAAAAGATATATATCATGAAACCAATAACATAGCTTTTTGCTCCAAATTCTAACACCATACACCAACACATTATGATCCATAAAGAAACACAGTACATTGTTGATATATCCGTTTCGATAGAACTGTACAAATACCCATTCCAATTTATTTCTGGCCTTAACGCATCCATTCCATATTCAACGGCGCCAAGCAGAAATATAATAATTAAGAATATATAGAATAAATTCTCGCCTCTTTTCTGTATTTTTCTTATTACTTTAAATGGAATAATAACATAAATCAAAATCGGTATAATTAAACTCACAATAAACATTTCTATAGATGTTCGATCTTCAAATTGATAATAACCCAATTTTAAACATATTGATGTGATTTTTTCGTAGTACAGAATAAAAATATGTAATATCCACGCAATTATAGCGCCCACCAATTCTCTTTTTTTAAGCAATCTATCTTGTTTCACACTCCATTTCCTTTCCTTTATTTAGTCATTAATTTGATCGTTTTTCTTTTAAGAGATATATTCCTAGGGAGTTTTAGTTTAGGAGTAGGTGTTACTTTAGGCTTAGGAGCTGGTCCCGGCTTTGGCGTTTGCCCTATAATTTTCTTTGGAGTAACAGGTTGAACAGGAGCCTTAATTCTTGGCGCACTGACCATTTGAATTGTATCGGGCAATGCTCTTTGTGGGACTGTGGTGGGGAATGCACTTATCCTTTCTCGTTCCTTATTGGGAACATACTTATATGCTTGAGCCGGAGTAGGAAACATCTGCAAATTACGTATACCATTTGAAAGTGAATGCATAAGCGCCTTTGTACTAAATCCGGCTGCCTGTGGAGGCCAAAAAGACCCTGTCGGAATAAACCCTTTATCCTTATTAGCTTCTCTTAGTTTATTCATTTCCTTAACAACTGGCGCATCTACAAGTTCCAGTGTAGTTCTATTTAAAATTTTTCTCGTTGGCGGATAATCTATATAACTGTAATCTGATTTTCCTGCATAAGCATATACTATTACATTTAAACTATCAGACATCACTTTAGCAAGACTTTGTCCGCTATTACCAAGGTTACAAGATTGGAGATACACTTCCGCGTTTGACCTAAATGCACTTCTATTCCAATTTTTTATTACATCTTTGTCAATATCAAGTTCATTATTATGTGTCGAATAGCCTAATTTTATTGTACCGCCCTCATTTACAATTCCATGAGAAAACACTGCCATCTTTGTTATTTTATCAACTTCTCTTGATGGACTATTGACATACAAAGTACAGGATTCAGCACTTTTTAGGTATGTTATTTTTATACGTTCTCCTCCCAATTCTCTTGCTGCCTCTTCAAAATTAGGTTTATCAACTCCTTCTATCCATCCATCATCAGCTATAAGCCATCCAATATTTTCTTCTGGAAATGCTATCAGATCATCACGTATTTCCCCAAGCGCAGACGATATGAAGTTATAATCACCATATTTTATTTCTCGTTCACCTTCCGTTGGTGGTGTTTTAAACACATTGCCAGAGATAACAACTATTTCATATCCATCAAAGTCTGCAAATCGAATAGGAGAATTATCACAATACAACATTTCATTAGATGATTTTTTCCCCGGATCCTTCTGCTCAAACCTCCCAATCGTCGGCTCATACTGTCTGGCTCTCAGGTTAATCATGCCCGTTGCTGCATCGTAGGCTTCGGCATTATAGGCAAAGCCGCTCACCTTCTGCGCGCCCATCTGCTCGCCGAAAGCGGTATACGAGAAGGATTGCACCTTCACGGCAACATCCGGCAGAGCAGCGGATACCTTTTCGCCCGCAACAGGCGCAGTCACCGCCTGCACAACCGAACCGCGTCCGTCATAGACATAGCCGGTCTTGCCGTCTGCCGTATACGCCGCAATGCGTTCCAAGCCGTAGGCATAAGCGGTTGTCGCCGTATGCCCATCTGCTTCCGTCCGGGTTTCGGAGATCACCTGATAGTATTCCTGCGTGATATCGTACAGATAATCCGTCGTCGCCCACGCCAGTTCTTCCGGCACGTCCGCCGCGTCGTCCTGTGCCTTCATGGCAACGATTTCCGGCAGTCCGGCAATATTCCCGCGAAGCAATTCTTCCAGCGTGGAGCGGGATGCGTCGCCCGTTTCCTTTTTGCTCAGGCGCATACCGTTTGCATCGTAGGTAAACTGCTGCTGATATCCGTCATACCCGACGTAGGAGGTAAGCTGATCGAGCGCGTCATACGCATAGCGATCCGTCAGCTTGCCGTAGGTCTTGCTGGTCAGCGTCTTTTGAATCAGGCTGCCGTTCTTATCATAGCTGTACGCAATCTTGCTTTGACCGTTGGTCATGCCCGTGAGCTGATTGGCCGCATTATACGCCATTTTCAGTGTCACATTCTGGCCGTCCGTCCCGGTAATCGCCTTTTCCAGCATGTTTCCGGCCTTGTCATAGGCGTAGCTTTCGCCGTAGCCCGTACTTTGCAGGAAGCTGGTCAGCTCTCCGAGCGCGTTATACGCATAGCTGTTTTCCGTCTCCGTTCCGTTTTCCGTGCGCTTTTCGCCCGTGATGTAGCCGTTCCTGTCATAGCTGTAACGGAACGCAATGTCGCTTGCGCCGCTGGTGGCCTGCTCCGTCAGGTTGCCTACGCTGTCATACGCATAGCGCGTGGTCATGTTCCCGGAAACCGTCTGGATTCTTCTGCCCGCCGCGTCGTAGGCGTAGCTCGTCGTTTCGCCATCCAGCCCCACAACGCCGACCATTCGGTTCATCGCGTCATAGGTATAGCTGACCGTCTTGCCGTCAGGATAGGTCATGGACGTTTTGTTGCCGTATGCGTCGTAGGTATACGAAACCACGTCTCCATTGACATTCTCCACGGAGATCAGGAATCCCTGCTCATTGTACTGATAGCGAATCGTTCCGGCTTCACTGGATACCTCTGTGAGCTTGCCGATTTCGTTGTAGCTGCTCGTGACGCTCTGCCCGTCCCCGACGTTCTGACGGGTCAATGCGCCCGTTTTGTCGTATTCAAACGTCATCACCGCACCGTCCGCCTTGGTGACGCTGCTCAGCCAGCCCTCCGGCGTATAGGCATACTGCACCTTGTGGCCCAGCGCGTCGGTTTCGCTCGTCAGGTTTCCGTCCTTGTCGTAGGTGTACTTCGTCGCATGGCGCAGCGCGTCCGTCACCTGCACAATATGATCCATTGCGTCATAGGCATAGCTGGTTTTGCCGCCCAGCTCGTCAACAACCGCAATCAGCCTGTTGGCCTTGTCATACTGGTATTGCTTAGCGTTGCCTTCCGCATCCGTTTCGCCGATAATGTTGCCTGCCGCGTCATAGCTGTATGTCGTCGTATGGCTCAGCGCATCGGTGATTTCGATGAGATTGCCCACGCAGTCATACGCATAGACAATTTTGCCGCCATTGGGCGCAATTTCCGCCGTCACTCGATTCAGCGCGTCGTATTCATACGCCGTCACATTGCCCAGCGCATCCGTCACGGAGAGCAGATTGCCGTTTGCATCATAATTGTACGCCGTTGCCGCGCCCATCGGGTCGGTGATTGCGATGATTCTGCCCAGCAGGTCATATTCAACGGTCGTTTCGCCGCCAAGCTCGTTGACTTCGCGAATGACGTTTCCGCTTTCGTCATAATCCGTTCGGATGGTCGCGCCGTTGGGCAGCGTCCGCTCGACCATGTTGCCCATTACGTCGTAGCGATAGGTCTGCGTTGCGCCCGCCGCATCCGTCACGGAGATCGGGAAGCCCTGCGCGTCGTAGCGATAGGTCGTCACGCCGCCCGCCGCATTGGTTTCTGAAATCAGATTGCCCGCCGCGTCGTACTCGCTGGTCGTCGTATGACCGAGCGCATCCGTTTCCGTCAGGCGGTTTCCATTGCCGTCATAGGTGTACTTCGTCTGATTCAGCAGCGCGTCCTTGACTGTCGCCAGTTGGCTGTTGTGCGTGTAGGTCGCCGTCTGGGTCGTCTTATCCGGCAGCGTCGTTTCCAACACATTGCCCAGCGCGTCGTACTTGTAACGCGTTACATTGCCCAGCGGGTCGGTCGCGCTGATCTGCCTGCCAAGCGCATCATAGGTATAGCTGACGCTTGTTCCGTCCGCAAAGACGACGTTCAGCAGATTGCCGTTTGCGTCGTATTCATACTGCGTCACGTTGCCCAGCGCGCCCGTCATGCTCGCCAGATTGCCGTTCGCATCATAGCTGTATGCCGTTTCGTTGCCCAGCGCATCCACGGTTTTGGCCAGCAGGCCGTTGACATACGCATAGCTCGTCTGATTGCCCAGCGCGTCCGTCTTTTGGGTCAGACGGCCTTTGTGGTCGTATGCGTAGGTTGTCACGCCGCCATTCGGCGCGGTTTCCCGAACCAGATTACCATCCGCATCGTATTCATACAACGTCACCGAGCCGTTCAAATCGGTCAGCTTTGTAATCTGGTGATGATCGTTGTATTCCCTGTGAATCGTGCCTCCGTTTTCCAGCACGGTTGTGACGATATCGCCCGCATCGTTATAGGCGTAGGCGGTCACATGCCCCAGCGCGTCCGTCTTGCTGACAATTTCGCCCTGCTCGCCGTAGGTAAAGCTGGTTTCACCGCCCAACGCATCCACAATTCGAGTAGTGCGCTTTTGCTCATCAAAGAAATAGGTAACGACATTTCCTTCGGCATCCGTTGTTATCGTCTGACCGTCGCCGTACTGCATCCGATAGCGACCGTGGTTGCCGTCTTGCTGCTCGACAACGCGATCCTGTTCGTCGTATTTGTTCAGCACCTGACGCTGACCGTTGCCGTCATACCATTCGGTCATGCGGCCCTTTTTGTCGTAGGCATACTTTGTCGTCTTGCCTTCGGCATCCGTAAAGGAGCTGAGCTTCTTCCCGGAGTAGGTATAGCGCAGCGTCGCGCCGCCCGGCGTGGTGATGCCGACGATATGTCCGGCCTGATCCATTTCGACCAGCAGTTCTTCCTGACTGGGCGAGATGATCTTCGTCATCAGGCCGTCCTCGTCCCGGACGATTTCCGTAATATGCTGTCCGCTGTCCTTTTCAATGCGTTTGAGCAGACCGCCGGACGCAAACGCATAAACCGTCCCGTCCGTCAGGCTGATTCGATATTCGGTGTGCGCCGCGTCATAGGAGAGGAATTCATACTCCGTCGAGTTGCTTTCAAACGCCCCGTCCGCCTGCGCATAGAAGATCACTTCGCTGCCGTCCGCTCTGCGGTAGCCGACGCTGCCGTCATTGAACAGGCGGAGGTGCTGGCTGTATTCCGTCGTCCACTTTGCGCCGAACGGCCCGTCCGTTTCGTTGCTCTGCGTGTTATACGTTCTGACCACATCAAAGCCGGACGTTCCCAAATCTGCCAGCGCGTAATCCCGCGTCTGCAAATAGAAATTGCCCGTATTGAAGTTAATCGGTTCAAAGCCGAGCGAGCAGAAGCGATGCGGCCCCAGCAGGCTTTGATCCAGCGCGAAGCTCAGGCTCGGCGGATTGGGCGTGTCGGAGAAGGTATAGTTGCCGCCGTACAGGTCGTTGAGGTATTCCGACTGCGTGAAGTTTTCAACGTTGTGCTGTACGCCTTCAATGCGTTCCTCCGCCGCCAGACGCGTCATGGCCGCCTTCACCCATCCGCTCGTTCGGGTGAGTATCGAAGAAAGCCCGTCGCCCGGATCGTCGTATTCTCTGCGCGCCCGAACATGATAGACTGCATCTGCCTCATAATCGTAGTCGGTATACCGATTTTTCTGCGTCGATGCAATCTTCCGCCCGTTGCGGTAAATGTCAAACCAGAGCTCGTTTCCGCATGTGCCGTCGTCGCGGTTCGCGTCCGTCCATGTGAGTTCGTAGCGGCGGAGCTTTTCGTTTTCGTAGTAGTCGCCGTAGTCCGTCGCCTGCACGTTATAAGGCGCTTTCACCAACGTCGTTTTCAGCGCCCGCGTCTTGGCCGTCACGCCTTCCAGATGAATGGCTCTGAGCGTCACGCCGGAGGGCATGGTTGCCCGGATATACAGCTTTTTCGTGCCTTTGCTCAGGAAGGTATAGCCGCCCGTCGTGAAATCCGTCCACGTCGTTCCATCATACGAATACGCATACTTGCCGTTTTCTACCGTTTTTCCCGCCGCGTCGATGCAGAGCGTTTCCAAACGAATGGCATACGTTTCGTCTGCAAGCTCCAGCGCCGTGGATTGCCATGTGTCTGTCGCGTTCAGCGCGGTTCGCATGAGAATCGACGCAGCCGCACCGCTTCCGTAAAGCGCGCCGTCCGCATCCAGACCCAGCGCCGCAGCCTGATGAGTTGTTCCGTCCTCAAAGGGAAGCATATCCGCCGTAAAGCTGTTGCTGTTCCATTGTCCGTCCATGTACAGGCGCTGAACCGTCAACTGCGCCGCACAGTCCGTCGAGAGGGTCGGCATGGCTTCCGTCTGTTCTTCTTCATGCGTCAGATTAAACGCCGTCACAGGCCGAAGCAGTCTGACGCTGAAATGAACGGGATTCGATTCGTATACACCCACAATGTCCAGACCTTGAAGAACCGTTCCCGTCCCTTTCAAATGGGTGCGAACCGCCACTTGATTCTGCGGCGTGTCAAATTTGACATCGTATCCTTCTCGAATCGCCGTCCACGTTGCGCCGTGGTCGGTCGATACCTCATAGGAGATAGAGCCGCCCGCCGCCGGATTTTCAATGGTATGCAGTCGCACAGCCAACACAGGTTGCGCGGCTGTAAAGTTTTTGGACACCAGTGTGCCGGAATCCGCCATCACTTCCGCGCCCATATCCGACAATGCAAGTCCGTCGGCAGATTCAACTTTATTTTCGTCTTTCCAGATATCGCTCAGAATCAGCGATCCGGCCATGCCCTGCGAATAATGCAGCGCGCCCTGACGGTCAAGAGAAAGCACGGAGAGGGCATGAACGCTGTTTTCCGGGTAGAGAATCGGGTATATCGGGAATTTCAAATGGGACGTTGCGCCGCCCGGCTGTCCGTCCAGCACGAAAACGCCGCTGCTCTCCGAGCCGCTGTAATCGGCGGTATATTCGCCCTGCTTATAGGAGACGGTCAGGCACTCGCCCTGCTGCGGCGCGGTAATCGTTACGTCTGCCGAAACAGGCTTTGCGCTGTGATCGGCCTTGACGTATATGCCCTGAACCGCGCTCTCGTGCGCGGCAGCGTCATGCGCAGTCAGGATGATTTCAATGGTTTCTCCATCCGCAAATTCACCCGTGTCCAACACGCCGAGCTGTTCGGACAGCCTTTCGGTCGAATCGGCGTGAACGGTCACTTCTTTGCCGGACGAGCCTTTGGCCGTCAGCGTCCAGTCCGTCAGCGAAATATCCGAGACAACGCCCCAAATATCCAGAACGCCCGTCACAACCGCGCCGTTCTGCGGCGTAAGCAGCTCGACAACAGGCGGAGTGTGATCCAGATAGATCGTATGTTCCCATGCCGCAGCGTTTTCAAGCGCATCCGTCAGACGCAGCGTAATTCGATGTTCGCCGTCCGCCAGCCCGCCGATTTCAATTTCCCGGCTCCCGTTTTCGCTCACGTCGAGTGCTTCCCAAGCGCCGCCGTCAATGGCATACTCCATCCGGGCAAGACCGCTGTATGCGTCCGCCGCGCCTTCCCACGTCAGCATAACGCTGTCCGCCGCCGTCCATGCTGCGGGTTCAACAGAAGATTGGGTCAGCGTCGGCGCGCTGCGGTCGATCTGAATCGACGCAGTTCCGGCTTCTCCGACGTTTTCGGCGATATCCACGCCCCGGATGCTCAGCGTATGCAGCCCGTCCGCAAACGACGAGATATCCGCTTCATATCCCGAACAGGTTTTATCGGAAAGCCCGGTTGTCTGGTATGCGCCGCCGTCCCACGAAAGCTCCACGCGATTCAAATCGTTCAAATCGGCGATATTCGTCCATGAGATCGACGCGGTATTTTCCTTTGTCCAATCGTCAGGCAGTACGGACACGTCCGGCTGCGTCGGCGGCGTTCTGTCCACCTTGAGTTCCGCGCCTTTGGGCGCGCCGTAGTTGCCGTAGGTGTCTACGCCGCGCACATAGACCGCATGAACGCCATCCTCCAAGCCCGCCGTCGAGACGGTCTGTGAGCCGTTTGCAGCGTTGGAAGCCATATTCTGCCACGCCCATGCGTTCGCATCCGTTCCGATTGCAGGGTCAAGGATAAACTGAACATGCCCGTTGTCGCCCAGCGTGTCCCTGTTCAGCGGCATATCCGTCAAGCCTGCCCACGTGACCGTCCGAGCCTCCGCGTTGCTCCAGTCTGCCGGAGATACGCTGACCGTAGACGGCTGGTTGGGCGGCGTGGTATCCGGCAGCGAAGCCTGTGCCTGGCCATACTGCGAGCCTGTCTGCCCGTAAGCGTTGGCAGGCAAGACCACGAAATAATAATTCAGGTCTGTTTTATCCTTGCGAGGAATATTGGGCAGCTCCTGCCCGGTTCCGTCCCAGTGCAGGGTATAGTTGCCCGCGGCCATTTCAGCGTCGGTCGGCCAAATCTTTTTGCCGCGCGTTGAATATGAAGTTGTATTGCCTACGTCGATATACTGGAATGTGCTGCCATTCGATATGCCCAGCCGATACCCGCTGGCCAGCGGAACGCTGTTCCACGATATGTCGATATAACCGCTCTGCGAATTGACGCCGTTTCCGTAGCCTGTCGCCTTTACCGTAGGCGCGGGCAGATCGTCCGTATAGGAAGCGGAGAACGACATACGCTCCTTTCTGGGCAGCACATCCGACGAACAGATTCTCGCCCACGAGCTGTTGCTTGTCACCGCAAATCCGTAATTTCTTTTCTGATCCGACGTATTAAACCATGCGGAGAAAATCTTCGTCAAATCCACGTTATTTTCGCCCGTGTGCAGGGTAATCGTCTGGCGGATATCTGAGCTGAGACTCGGACGCGAATTAAATGTGACCGAGCTGGTATTCCAGTCGCTTGTCACAAGCGCCACTTCAAACGTGCCGCCGCCCTCATGAACAAAGACCTTCCATGTGGCGTTCAGAATCATGAGACCGCTGGTCGTCGGGAACTCCGATACTTTATTGTCGCTCCCGGAAAAGCCCGTCAGGGAAGGAATGATATAGGCAATGTTGCCATTCCCTGCATACAGATTCGTTCCTTCAAGGTCATGATTATATTGCGGATTGCCTTTTTTAACCGTATGCTCATAATGGTGAGACGGGTTATCGCTGGAAACAAACACGTCGCCGATTCCCGTGGCGAGATCGTTGAAATAATTGCCCGTCGGGTCGATGGTTACAGGGTAAGCGGCGCTCTGCATCCATTCGTCATTGGGACGATAGGTAACGCGGTAGCTTCCGCCGCCGCCCTCCAGTGAAACGGCAATATCCGTGCTGTAACGGCCTTCTGCGTCCGTCATGTGCGGCGCTTCGACCTTTGCCATCATGTCGCCGTTCTCGTTATAGAGCAGAATTTCCCGCCCGTTTTGAGCGGCGGTCAATCCTTCCGTCGTCATCTGATACGCGTAGACATGGTTGCCTGTATACCGATTGACGATGATGTTTTCCTTGATGCCCGTGGAGGTCATGGAAAGCTCAACGTCCGTCACAGCGTCAAACAGTCCGGGGTAGGTGATCCACTCGCAGCCTGCGCTTCGGGAATACGACTGCCGTTCGCCCCGGATGCTAGACGGCGCGCTTTCTTCCGCATGAGCAGCGTGAAAAAGCCAATGCCAAACAGACGCGCTTTGTGCAGGCTCGTTTTCTTCTGCATTTTCCCCGGCAGGCTGTTCTTCGGGTTCGTCAGCCGATTCTTCCGAAATCTCATCTGGCGATTCTTCGGGTTCCGGCTCGTTGTTTTCCGTTTCCTGTTCCGGCTTTTTCTCCGGCTGCTCGGCAGGTTCTTCGGTCGGCTGCTCGTCGGGGGTTTCTTCCGGCTTCTCCGTGGGTTCTGTTGCGGGTTCATCCGTGGGTTGTTCTGTCGGCTGTTCAGCCGGTTCTTCCGTAGGCTTTTCGGTGGGTTGCTCCACGGGTTCTTCCGTAGGTTCTTCGGTCGGCTGTTCCGCGGGTTCATCCGTAGGCTGATCCGCCGGTTCTTCGGTCGGAGACGGCGTTTCTTCTCCTTTCGGGCTTTCGTTGGGTTCCGGCGTGTCGGTATCTTCGGGCGATAAGCTCGGCGTAACCGATGCGTCCGGCGTAACTGACGCATCCGGCGTGACCGACACCTCCGGTGTAATGGTCGGTTCGGGCGTAACGGTCGGCTCCGGCGTAGGCGTTTCTTCCGGCAGTGGGAAATAGTTATCCAGCATGATCGGCGCAAACGCAAAGCTCGTCCCCGAAAGCGAAGATTGCGTGAGCTTCTGGTTTCGATAGTACGTTCCCTGTATCTCAGAGACGACGACGCCTTCCTCGTTTTCCAGCACGTCTCCGTGGTCAATCATGGAAACGTCGTATTGCTCCAGTTCTTCCAGCTTTCCCGGAATCACATCAGCCGTAAATGTGAAGTGTTTAACAGTTGCGGATTTCTTCCCGTCCTGTTCCGCCGCCGCATAAGCGGGCGCAAGGCCGTTCAACAACATGGCTGCCGAAAGGATGGATGCAATAAAACGTTTCATTCTTCATGCCTCAAAAAGTATTTTTGTGCTTTTTCGGATGCATCTATTCAGCATCAGTATAGCATATCTTCCCCTGTTATCAAAGACATTTCTTGCGTTTTTATTCACGTTCTTCACATTTTTGCCACTTTTCGGTTCGTCGTTCACGAACGTGCGCTGCCTGCACATCGCTGCATCACGTTTTGTCTGTTTTTTCGTTAAAATAACGGCTCGTTTTTATTTGACCAAAAGAAAAAAGCTGAATACCGCCAGCATGTGATAGACGATATTCAGCTCTGGTTTTTGGAATGTTTTTTACAGGGGAACGATCTCTCCCTGCTGTTTTACCTTCCGTTTTTCCTGCGTCTTTTTCTGTTCCTACGGCTGACGTGCGGCCCTCTGCGTCGCTTCATCCTCAACCTGTTCCAACTCCTTCCGATTGACCGCCGTTTCCATCGCATCCTCAACCGAAACCCGCCCATCCGAAATGCGCGGCAGCGCGTCAGGAATAACCTTGCGCGTCCAGTATCGGATGCGGTTCAGCTCCACCAGCTCTGCTTTGATTTCTTCGAGTTTGGGAAGAAGGGCTTCACGTTCCGCTTCAAGCTGTGTACGTTCCGCTTTCAGTGC
>ERZ772883.2448-NODE-2448-length-11535-cov-3.243641_pt1 | contig 11535 bp, 7 predicted proteins | sample MGYA00580575_ERZ772883 | MGnify/ENA primary metagenome ERZ772883 (study PRJEB29015, sample SAMEA2737666) | human gut metagenome | biome: human gut; feature: human-associated habitat; material: faeces | place: China | collected 2012 ...
AGAGCGAAAAAGATGGTGCGCGGATTAAGCCATTTTAACAAGAATTAGTATCACTCCACGTGTTCAAAGAAGTCGTCCTTCTGCGCATCCTCGCCGACCGCCGAAAACGCCAGCCCGAATCGGGAATTGTCATAGGGGCCAAAGTCCTCCACATGGTAATCCGTCCTCTGCTGGGAGACATGGCACGCAAACGCGCGGCAGGCCACATCGAACGCCGTCTGTCCCTCAAACGCCGCCAACGGCTTCCGCCAATCCATCTTCACCGGGTTCTGTTCGTAGAGGTGGATGTAGAGCTTCTTGATCTGCCACGGTTCGCTGTGCGCCATCTTTTTTTGATAGCTCGCATCCGCCGCGAGCGCAACAGCCGCCTGCGCCGCGTCCGCCGCCGCCCGATGCGCGCCGTGGCCGTATTCGCCGTTCACATCCTGCGTAACCACGACGTCCGGCCTGCACGCGCGGTAGACATCCGCCACAAAGCGATAGACGCTCTCCCGGCTCCATCCCTTCTGCGCGTACATTCCCTTGAGCGTCAACTGGAATTGATCCGGGAAATGGCCGAGAATCGGGTAGTGTCTCACCCCGCAGAGCCAAAGCCCGTCGAGCAGTTCCAGCCGTCGATACGGCATCGTCGGCACGAGATAGGCCACCTGCACCGCCTTGCCCATTTCGCCCGCGTAATAGGGAATCGTACCGCCCAGAAACAGGATTTCGTCGTCCGGGTGCGCCGCCAGCGCCAGCAAATCCGCCTTTTCAAGCGGCGCTTCCCATTGCTGCACCCAGTCCGGCGCGTCCCCCTCGCTGAATACACGCAATTCAGCGATAAACAAGCGCCCTTTCCCGTCCTTTGGGCGAATCCGCACGGTTTTTGCGCCTGCGTCCACCGCCGCATACGCCGCCAAAAACGCGCCGTCCGTCTGCGCGACAGTCTGCCATGCGCCGGACGCATCCCGCGTCTGCACATCAAAGGCCGCCGCGTCGTCGTAAAACTGCACATACACGCCGCCGATGGCGTCCTCTGCCTCGATCTCCACATAGGCCGAGCCGTTCGAGGACGACGCCCAATACGTCTGATAATTCCCGTCCGTCATGCGGTCGAGCGTCTTTTTGCCCACGCTGGAAAAAGCGCATCGGTCAGTCATCTCCTGCGCCGTCTGCGCAAGGGCCGCGGGCGCAAGCGTCAGCAGCGCCGCCAGCATCCAAATCAGTTTTCTCATGCTTTTCCTCCGTTTTTTCGCTTTGCCTCCCATGATACCACAATTTTCCCGCAAAATAAAGTTTGTCCCTTGTTTCGGCTTTATCCCGATGATATAATAGACAGGATGGCTTGGCGGCTGGACGGCCGCGCCATAAACGGAAAAATGGAAAGCGAGCGATTACAAGCATGGGCATCAACGCGATTGTCGGCCAGAGCGGCGGCCCCACCTGTGTCATCAATTCCAGCCTGGCGGGCGTTTTCAGCGCCTGCCGCAAGCACGGCGTACAGCATGTTTACGGCATGCGCCACGGCGTTCAGGGGCTGCTCAAAGACGACGTAGTTAACCTGACGGACGTGCTCAGCGCGCCGGGACAGCTCACCCTGCTGCGCCATACCCCTGCTTCTTATCTGGGAAGCTGCCGCTACAAGCTGCCGGAAAGCGATCAGATGGAGGCCGTCTATCAGGAAATTTTCGACGTGCTGCGTCGCTATGATATCGGCTACTTCTTCTATATCGGCGGCAACGACAGCATGGATACCATTCTCAAACTGAGCGACTACGCCGCCAAAATCGGCAGCGACATCCGCTTTATCGGCGTTCCCAAGACGATCGACAACGATCTGACCCACACCGACCATACGCCGGGCTACGGCTCGGCCGCCAAATACATCGGCACGACGATCAAGGAGCTGGTGCGCGATTCCACGATTTACGACCTCAAATCCGTGACCATCGTGGAAATCATGGGGCGCAACGCGGGCTGGCTGACCGCCGCCGCCGCGCTCGCGGAGGACGAGGATTGCGAGGGCGCGGCGATGATCTGCCTGCCGGAAATCCCGTTCGACCCGGATCATTTCATCGCCCGCGTGGACGCGATTCAGCAGCAGACGCCGTCGCTGGTCGTCGCCGTTTCCGAAGGCGTGCGCATCGCGGACGGGCGCTACGTCTGCGAGCTGGCGCATAACCCCGTCAATGTGGATGCGTTCGGCCACACCTACCTAAGCGGCACCGCGCATTACCTCGCCAACTTCGTCGCCGCCAAGCTGCACAGCAAAACCCGCGCCGTCGAGCTCTCCACCCTCCAGCGCTGCGCCGCGCACGTCGCCAGCGAAACGGATGTTTCCGAAGCGTTTGGCGTCGGCGCTTTCGCGGTGGACGCCGCGTTCTCAGGCAAGACCGGCATGATGGCCGCGCTCAAGCGCGTGAGCGACGCGCCGTATGCCTGCGGCTTTGAGCTGCATGACATCCACGACATCGCCAATCTGGAAAAGAAGATTCCGCTGGACTGGATCGACGCGGAACATTATCGCCTGCGCGAGCCTTTCTTTACCTACGCCCGCCCGCTGATCGCCGAAGAAGTCAAGCCGGAGTATCAAAAGGGATTGCCGAGGCACCTGAAATTGAAGCGCTGAATCTGCAAGCCGCTCGAATCCGCCCCGTATGGCCGACACGCTTCGGCATGCGAGCCGGATCGACGGCTTTTTTCAAAAAAAACGAAAAAGCGAAAAAAAATGCAAAAAAGGGGTTGCATTTTTCAAGAAGCCGTGATATACTATCCAATGTTCCGAGCGAACAAGTGAATACGACACGGGGCATTAGCACAGTTGGTAGCGCGCTACATTCGCATTGTAGAGGTCAGCGGTTCGAATCCGCTATGCTCCACCAAACCCAAGAAATCCGAACTTAATCCCAGTTGGGGATGGGTTCGGATTTCTTCTTTTTATCAGAGAAATTGAAGATATACAATAAAAAAACGGCATTGCGGAAAATATTGGGTTTCAGGACTTCAAGCCTCCTTCCCCGAATCGCAAGAAAAAAAAGCAAGAATATAGGCGTGGCATTCGGGCGGATTCATGCTAAAATATCTACATGGGCAAGAGAAGCGCGAACCGCCGTTCATCCCGCCCTGACAGTCAAATCCCTTTCCCCTATGTCTACGATTATGCAAGGAGAATATACCGATGGAAAACAACCGCGAATTGAACGAGATGATTTTCCAGAACTACGGCGAGCTCTATGACGCTATGCTCAACTATCTCAGGGAAAATTGCCTCGTCACGCATTTTCCCATCCAAGGCGACAGATACGACGAACAATCAAACAAGCTGCTTCTTGTCGGTCGTTCTCTCAACGGGTGGGGATGCGAAGACGAATACAGCGGCGCTTTTCAATACGAAAAAGCGCCTGCGCGCGACGATTATGTGGAAAAAGCATACCGTGCATTGTTTGCAAGGCGCAGATATGGATTTATCGAGGAAAACCGGGTTAAACGCCATTATGATACGATTGCAAGAAGCGCATTCTGGAGAACCGCGAAACTGATAAGCAGTGAAATCGTCGGTTTTCCGCCTGATGAAGCGAACTGGTACGAACGAATCGCATGGGCAAACCTCTTTCCCGCAGCGCCGAGCGAGGGTGGAAATCCATCCGATCATTTGATTTCAGCACAAAGACAAATTGCCAAGAAATTGCTGAGCCAAACCATCGACGTCTTCAAACCAACGCATATCCTTTTTGTAACCGGATGGGATGATTGGATGTACTACAGAACCGATCACAAAAAGGGGGATCATTTCCAATGTATGCTTGACGGTATTCCCGAAGCTGAAATAAATTCCATCGCCGACGGAAAGAAAGCCGTTATTTGGGGCGGTCTATGCCGGGGCGCAAAAATCGTCATTGCAAACAGACCGGAACGAAAAGCTGAAACGGAATATGTCAAGAGCGTCCTATGGGCTTTTCAGGATATCTGACACATTGCGCGCCCGCATTTTGTGCGGAATTTGCTTTTTGCTCCAATATTGTGCATCAAAAAACCTTCCCTCACCGAGGAGGGAAGGTCAAATGTCCGTTTACTTCGCCAGCGCGAAGGCCGCCGCGCCGGAACCGGCGATGCGTCCCCACGTGAACGCATTGGAGATGGTGAAGCCCATGTAGGCGCTGCTGGCCGTAGCCTCGCCCGCCGTATACAGGCCGGGGATCACCGCGCCGTCCGCACGGATGACTTCTGCGTTTTCATTGCGCGCAATGCCGCCGTAGGTGATGATTTCGCACGGAGTCACGCGAACCGCGCAATACGGCGCGTTGAGCTTCGCCAGCTTGAGGCGGCCAAACTCCGGGTCGTGCCCCGCGTCGCAGTAGGCGTTGTAGTTGGTCAGGGTTTCGCTCAGCGCCGCCGCGTCGAGCCCCATCTTCTCGGCCAGCTCTTCAAAGGTGTCGGCGATGACGAACTCCATATCGAGGCCACGCTTCACGCCCTTCTCATCCAGAGAGGCCTGATCGCTGATCGCCCAAACATAGCCCAGACCGTCCCTGTGCATCTGGTCGAACACCGGGCCGTTGAGCTTCTGGGTCATGTAGCCGCTGTCCTTTTCATCGACGAAGCGCTTGCCGTTCGCACCGACGAGCACGGTGTTGTCGCGGCTGATGAAGCTGGAAACGTTCGCCGTGGCAGACGTGCCGTCATGCTCGGCCATGATTTCGTAATCCTTGAGCACACACATCATGTCGCCGGTGTGGGTCAGCGCCGCGCCGACGTTGCTGGCCATCATAATGCCCTCGCCCGTCGAGCCGGGGAAGCCGATGCCCATCGTGCCCGCCTTCTCCGGGTCAAGGCGCACGGTCAGCTCCGGGTTGTACGCATAGCCGCCGGTCGTGATGACCACGCTGTCCGCGTAGATCAGCAGGGTATCCGCGCCGCGAACGGCCTTCACGCCCTTCACGGAGCCGTCCTCGTTCATCAGGATCTCCGTGCCCTCGGTTTCAAGCAGCAGCTCAACGCCGGTGCCCGCCAGCGTATCTTCCATCGCGGTGCGCATCGCCGGACCCGCGCCGTCCACCAGATGCATCATCTGGAGCGGGCCGTAGCCGACAATCACGTTGTCGCTGAAGGGCATGCCCAAACGCTCGCCCATCCAGTCGATCGTCTCGCCGGAGCGCTCGACGGTGATCGTCGTCAGCGCCGGGTCGAGGCGGTAGGAGGCGTTGCTCATCAGGTTGCCGTACATCTCTTCAAAGGTGTAATGCACATCCAGCGCCTTGGTGTATTTGGTCTCATAGCCGCCGACCATGCCCTGGCTGGTCGCGGTCGTTCCGCCGATCTGCGTCAGCTTTTCGAGCAGCACGACGCTCGCGCCGTTGTCGTTGGCCTCGACCGCAGCCGCAACGCCCGCGCCGCCCGCGCCGACAACCACAACATCTGTCGTCATTTCAATCGTCTCGCCCTCCGCCTGCTCGGCCTTCGGCGCGGCGGTCTTGAGCGCCTCGATGTCCGCGCCCGCCTCGGTCAGCGCCTGCTCGGCGGCGGCGAGGATGGCCTTGCTGGTCACGGTCGCGCCCGTCACGGTATCCACCGCGAGGCTCTGGGCGGCCACAATCGCGGCCGGGATTTTCTCAATCGCCGGGTCGCAGATTCCAGCGGTCTCCGCGTGCTCGACAACCTCAACGGCGGTGATCGCATCGCCTTCCACGGTCACGGCGACCTTCACCGCGCCGCCGATGCCCTGACCCTCGCCGGTGTACGTTCCGGCCGCCATCTCCGCAGACGCGCCGGCGGAGAGCAGCATCATGGCGCACGCCATAATTGCGACGATTTTCTTCTTCATGGTGGTTCTCCTTTCAGTTTCCCTTCGTTCTCACAGGGCGTGACTAAACGGAATCCGAGGATTGATTTTTCTTTCCGTTTCCTGTAAACTATATACAGCGTCATTCCCATTTCTATTTCATTGTACAATCTCAAGGCGCTTGAGAGTCAAGCCCTTCTTGCAAATTTTTTGACAATTCTCCGTTCTTCTTCTCTTCTTCCACTCTGCACGATTCATGTCAGGAGCGTATCGCATGAAAATATCCATCAGCGCGCTTTCCATCGCCTACGGCCTCACCCCGGAAGCTCTGCGTTATTACGAGGAGAAAGGGCTGCTTTCGCCGGATCGAGCCGCATCCAGCGGTTTTCGGCGCTTTTCCATCGCGGATGTGCAGCGGCTGGGCATCATCAAAAGCCTCCAGCGGCAGGGCTTCTCGCTGGATGAGATCAAGCGAATTCTGACCAACTGCGCCCTTAGCGACCTGATTGTGATGATGGATGAAAAGCGCGCCGCGCTGCGCGAACAGATTGCCCAGCAGACTGCCGTTTACGAGCGCATGACCGGCGGCACCGATCTGCTGCGCGACTGCCAGCGCCTGCTGATGCAGCCCCGGCTCTGCACGGGCTGCGCCGCTTATCTGGTCGATTTTGATTCGGTTCCCGCGCTGTGGACGGCCGTCCCCAAAATGCCGTTCCTCAAGGATCTGATTGACGCGATCCCGCTGACCAATTACTGCACCACCGTCCCGCTCGCCCTGCTGAACGGCCAGAGCGCCGCCACGCGTATCGGCATCGTCGCCCCGGTGGAGTTTACGCACGTCATTCACGCGGATTTTTCACAGATGCGCATGAGCGCCGGGCCGCAGGCCGTCAAAATCATCTTCGACCTGTGCCCGCCGGAGAAAACCTCCCTGCAGCCCGCGATTGACCTGACGCGCGCATTCATGCAAGCCCATCGCCTCAAGCCCGTCTGCGAGGGATACACGCGCCAATACGCCTGGTTCGTCGATCCCGACGGGCAGATGCGCCACTATTCCGAATTGATCGTGCCGGTGACGGCGGAATAAGCCCAATCGAGCCTTTTACGCCGTTTTCATACGCCAAAAAGAGCTGTGTACCCCCCGCTTGGGAAGGAGAACACAGCTCTTGTTTTTTGGGCGTTCGCCTGAAGGACGCGCCTTTGTCGTTCGTCTTTTTACGCCTTGCCGCCCGCGCGGAGCGCGCTGGCCGCCTGCTTGCGGCGGTTATTCTCGCTCCACGCATGCATGACCAGCGCCAGCGCAATGACGCCGTAGCAGATGAACACGCGGAAATATTCGCCGATGGCCGCGTCGCCGAAGAGGTTCTTGCCCGCCGCCGGAGCGAGGATGAACATCAGGTGGAACAGCACGCAGCCGACGAGCGCCTGCGTGTTGGTCGCGCGGATCACGGAAGCGCCGCCGACCAGAATCGCCGCGCCCGCGTACAGGCCGACCTGCTCGTGCGCGCCGTAGGTCTGGAAGGAACCCATGTTCTGCACGAAGATGAGCTGACCCCAGCCCGCGAGGATCGTGGAGAACACGATGGCGATGATGCGCACGCGATCCACGTCGATGCCCGCCGCGTTGGCGACCACGCCGCTCTGGCCGACCGCGCGGAACTGCTGGCCGAGCCTCGTGCGCATGATGACGACGTTGAACAGGCAGAGCAGCGCCACCACGCCGAACGTCGCCATCGGCACGCTGACCATGGAGAACAGCGTCTTCATCGCGGGGAGCTGCATCACGGCGGCCGCCGCGGCAATCACGCCGAGCTGAACGGCCAGCTTTTTGGCGTTTCTGCGATGGCTGACCAGATAACCGACCACCAGCAGCACCGCCGCAACGACGGCGAACACCAGCGCCGCATGAGACGCGGGAAGCTGCCAGAGCTTCTCCAGCGAATAGGCAAAGCCGCCCTCGCGAGAGAGATCCATCGTGTTGGCAATGCCCTGCGCGCCCTTGATCGTCAGGTTCGGGTTGCGGATCGGGATGATGTTATCAAAGATGAACAGGAACAGAAGCTGATACAGGCCGTTGGCAAAGTAGCCCAGAATCATCGAGCCGATCATTTCCTGCCCCTTCATCCGGTTGAGCAGTTTGCCGATCAGGGAACCGAAAATACCGCCCAGCGGCACGGTCAGCAGCGCCGCCAGCGCCAGACCGCCGACGCCCGGAACGCCCCATTCCAGCACGAGCAGGCAGGCGATCTGCGCCGCCATCGCGCCGATGGTAATCGCGAAGTTGATGCCCATGCCCGCGACAATCGGAATGATGAGCGAGAGCACGATGAACATGTTGCGCGACAGGCGGCCGAACAGCTCGTAGAGCACATAGTTGGGCGCGTAGCCGGAGAAAGCCATGCACACCGCGCAGAGCACGATGAACATGATGGTCACGATGTTGTTGCGCGCAGCGTCGCGCAGTCGATTCTTATCCACGGTTCGCACCTCCCGACTTGGTGAGCGCATAGAGAATAATGCCGTTGGAAATCAGGATGCGCAGCGTTTCGGAGATGGTGCTCTGCGGAACGAGCGCGTTGGCCACCGGCATGCCCAGCGTCAGCACGCCCTGAAACAGGAACGTTCCGATGACCACGTTGCTGATCTTCGCGCGGGACGTCGTCGCGCCGCCGATCAGGATGGCGGAAGCGGCGAGGAAGCCCATCTGACGCGGCGCCTGATAGAGCTGCATGAAGCCGTAGCTCTGACCGTAGACGATGATGCCCACGGCCGCCAGCATCGTGGAAAGCATCGTGCCGATGATGCGCATGCGATCCACGCTGATGCCGGTCGCGGCGGCAAAGCGCGGGTTCGCGCCCGCGGCGCTCATCGCGATGCCCGTCTTGGAGCGCATGAACAGCCACACCGCCAGACAGCAGGCCGCAAAGAACAGCAGCAGCCCCGTCGGGATCGTCACGCCGAAAATCTCAAAGGAGAGGAAATCGTTGAGCACATGGCGGTAGGAGGTCTGCAAACCGATGGTGGTGCGCAGGCCGTTGCCCAGCGGCCACTTCATGATCGGGCTTTTGAACGGAAGCACCAGCCACGCGATACACATCAGCGAAACGACGGAGAAGCCGACGTAGGTGGTGACGCTCATCTCGCTGCCCTTGAGGCGGTTGAGCAGCAGGCCGTAGAGCCAGCCCGTCGCCGCCGCAATCACAAGGCCGACCGCAATCGCGAAGAACAGCCCCGTGAAGCCGGACATGCCAAACTCGATGCACAGCAGGCCGCCAACCAGGCCGCCGATGATGCCGATCGGCAGGCCGAGGTTCAGGCTGATGCCGCACTGAATGCCCGGCAGCATCGCCAGCACTAGCACGCCGTTCATGCCCAGACGCACCAGCGTGTTGCTCAGCTGGCTCGGCAGAGACAGCCCCAGAATCATGGCCAGCAGGCAGAGCAGAATGAAGAACAGGCCGATAATCAGCCTCGGCACGCCCATATTCGCGACCAGCGGAATATAGAAGAGCACCGCTGCCGCCAGAATCAGCAGGCCAAGCGCGCTGACGGCCATGGTATACGCCTCGCGCAGGATTACGCCGTTCAGCCCCGGGTTCATGCCGCTCGCCGCCAGCGCGCGGTCGTATTGCAGCTCAAAGCGATCGTTCTGCACGGCGACAATGCCGGTGATCGTCGGTTTAAGCGTGGCCAGCACATCGTCCGTCAGCGCCGGGAAGACCGCCTTGATCTGCCCGCACAGCGCGCCGTATGCGTCGTCCACCTCGGCGGACAAGCGGTTCATCGCCTCCGTCGCGACAAAGCCGGAAAGATCGACCGTCTCTTCTTCCATCGTCAGGTTGTCCTCGGCCGTGTCGTCCGCCGCGTCCGCAGCCGCCGCGTCGTCCGCCGGGGCGCTCTGCGCGGCCTGCGCCGCATACGCCGCCTGCGCGCTCGCCTCCTCGGCGAAATACGCCCGCTGCGCCGCGAGCAGCACGTCGAGCGCCGCGCTCATCGGCTTGGTGTCGATTTCGGTCAGATCCACCGCGCCAATGCCGAGCTCCTCGGCCTTCGCGCGGGCTTCTTCCTCCGCCTTGGCCGCTGCCTCGCGCACGGCGGACATGCCGCCGCCGCTCTCGCGCGCCTTGGTCGAGGCTTCCGACTTGGCGGCCGCGACATACGCATCCACCGCGCCGCTGCCCGCCGTGTTGAGAATGGCCTGCAAGCGCATATCCTCCAGCACCTGCGCGCCGCTTTCGGAGCCGCGCGCATTCATGCCGTACAGGCCGACGACGCCCAGCACAATCGCCAGCACGGCGATCACCGCCGCCGCAATCACCTGCGCGCGGGTTGCTCTCAGCTTAGTCATGCGCCTCGCCTCCCTTCTTCTTGACATGCTCGGGCTTGATGCCGGACATCGCCAGACCGAAATCCGCATCGGACGCATCCGTCTCCAGCACGTCCACCACCTTGCCTTCCGCGACGATGGCGATGCGGTCGCAGATCGAGCGCAGTTCCATCAGCTCGGAGGAAACCATCACGACGGTCATGCCCTTTTCGCGGTTGAGCCGCACGAGCGTTTCCAGCACCAGCTTTTTCGCGCCGATGTCAATGCCGCGCGTCGGTTCGGAGACAAAGAGCAGCCTCGGGTTCATGGCCAGCGCGCGGGCGATGCAGACCTTCTGCTGGTTGCCGCCAGAGAGCGTACCCGTGTGCTGCTGTGCGGAGAAGCAGCGGATATCCAGCTCCTTAATGACCTCGTCGGCATAGGCGCGGATGGCCTTTCCATCCCGAAGGTGCGCGCCAAGGAATTTCTTCGTGAAATCGCCGTTGATCTGCATGGCGTTGAAGACCACGTTGTTTTCGATGGATTCATCCAGCAGCAGACCCACGCCGCGCCGATCCTCCGACACGATGGCCATGCCGTTTTTAAGCGCCTGCCGCGCGTTGTTCAGCGGGGAGGGTTTGCCAAAAAGCTCGACCTCGCCCGTACTGGGATAAATGCCCATCACGCCGTTGGGAATACCGACCTTGCCCTGACCGGCCAGACCGCCGATGCCGAAGATTTCGCCTTCGCGCACTTCGAGGGAGACGTCGCTTACCGTCTCGCCCGGCATATCCACCGCCAGATGGCTGAGCTTCAGCGCGACCGGCGCATCCGGGCGCACCTTGCGCGGCTCGGCGGTGACGAAGGCGGATTCGCCCTTGCGGCCGATCATCATTTCGGCCAGCCGGGTCACGTCGGTGTCCTTCGTGCGGCACTCGGCGACGAGCTTTCCGTCCCGCAGGATGGTGATGCCGTCCGCAGCGCTGATGACCTCGTCCAGCCTGTGCGTAATAAAGATGATGGCAATGCCGCGCGCGGCGATATCCTTCATCACCTTGAGGAGCTGCGCCGCCTCGCTCTCGGTCAGCACGGCGGTCGGCTCGTCAAACACCAGCAGTTTCACGCCCCGCTTGTCAATTTCGCGGGCGATTTCCACAAACTGCATGTAGCCGACCGGCAGACCGGCCACGAGGGTATATTCGTCGATCGACATACCCACGTTATCCAGCGCGCCGCGCGCGTCGGCGGACATCGCCTTCATATCCAGCGTTTCAAGGTTCTTGCCGAACACGCGGGAAATCGCGCTCGGCCGGCTGATTTCGCGGTTGAGCTTGATGTTTTCGGTGATGGTGAAGCCCGGCAGCAGCATGAACTCCTGATGCACCATGCCGATGCCCTTGGTCATCGCGTCATGCGGAGAGGCGATGGTCGTCTTCTCGCCGTCGAGATAGATTTCGCCGCCGAAGCCGCC
>ERZ772883.2452-NODE-2452-length-11531-cov-3.027536_pt1 | contig 11531 bp, 7 predicted proteins | sample MGYA00580575_ERZ772883 | MGnify/ENA primary metagenome ERZ772883 (study PRJEB29015, sample SAMEA2737666) | human gut metagenome | biome: human gut; feature: human-associated habitat; material: faeces | place: China | collected 2012 ...
CGCGCGCCCGTTATCGAAATTTGTGCAAAATTTCGGATTTGCTCATTTACTGTATATTGCTGAAACAACCAACCGAAGAAGCGCGCATTCCTGCCCTTCTTCCATTCTCCAGAAAGAGGGAATGGCATGATTACAACCTGCTCACAACTGCTTTCTTTGCCCAGTTTTCAAAAAATACATCTTCTGGCCGGTGAAAGCGGCCTCTACCGCACGATCAGCTGGCCTTTTGTAACGGTGACCCCCAGTGTATCGGATTGGCTCCATGGCGGAGAGCTGGTCTTCGTCACCTGCTCGTATTATCAGACGTCCGAAAACGATATGATCCTTTTTTTACAGGAAGCGCTGAAGGCGAAGCTGGCGGGTGTGGTTGTGCTGCAGGGCGGAGAATCGCACCTCGTCATCACACCGGCTATTATCGAATATGCCAATCAGCATCAATTTCCCCTGTTCTCCATGGAGTGGGATATTCCCATCGTGGACGTCGTGCGGGAAATCTCAGAGATGATCATCTTTCAGAAAAAGCAATTTGATACAAAACAACGTTTCTTTTTTGAAATGCTGTTTTCATCGGAATCCGAAGATAAATACGACCGCCTGACAACCCTATACGAGCTTCCGAAGTATCATCTGTCGGAGATTGCGCTGCTTCACCCGGCCGACTCCATCGAATTGACGGATTTGCTGGAAAAACTATCCTTCTTTCTTCAAAACCGTTACGGTGAAAGCGGAAAGATGCTCATTGCGGAAAAACACATCAACAACGTCGTCTGCCTGCTGCTCGCAGACGATCAGGACGCTTTAACGGCATTTGAAAATCGTCTTTCGAACTTTGTTCTCCATTATGTTCCCAAGTATTATGCTCCTCACGCTGTTCAATTGACCTTCAGCGAATCCGAACCGGCTGAAAAAGCCGTTTCACGCCTATATGATCAGGCCTGCAAGGCGCTGAAAATCTCCCGCGGCATTTTTCAGGATCAAGATATCCTTTTCTGGAAAGACGTGGGATATCGCGGTTTGTTTTTCGATCTTTCAGAAGAAAAACGCCGGCATTTTGTTTCCGGCACGCTGAAGGCTCTTGCGGACGCACCCGGAAGCATGGATTTGATCAATACCCTCCGGTGTTATTTGGATCAAAACTGCAATATCGTCCATACCGCTCAGATGATGTTTCTACACAAAAACACGCTGAACTACCGCCTGAACAGAATTCGCGAACTGCTCGGGAAAAATCCAAACGATCCCGATACCCGGATCAATCTTCGCATGGCGCTGGATATCATGCTCATCTTCCCGGAGGAACATTATTTTTCCTAATCCCTTTTAAGCGGGCTGAGCCCGCCCTCGCCTCCGCCGAGGTCTGTAAAACATCCAAGTCCTGCGCGCGCGGCCGATTTTAGGCAGTTCCCTACACGTCAAGGAACCTCAGCCCCTTACACACTAGACCATGCTTGCAAGGTCTAGTGGGTTATACCTTTGTGATTGAAAGATAAGAAAAAAATCCGAACCCATTTCCGATTTGGAAAATCTGGTTCGGATTATACTGGTTTGGTGCGGTAGATGGGACTGGATTCTCGCGGCTCGCCGCCGCTCGGTCAGCGCCGTTCTCAAGCCCCACCGGGGCTTGATTCATTACGGCTTCTTCAAGTCCCATTTGCGTTGATGATTTTAAGCAAACAAAAAAAGCTCTCGATTCTCTCGAAAGCTCTTTGCTGGTGCGGCAGATGAAACCGAATCCGAACCAGAAGAGTCTGCTTCCGTGACTTGTCTTTCGATGAATTTTACATGCTGGTCATCGGAAAATAGCAGGTATACCTGTCAGCCCCATATTATGGGCGAGTACAACAAACTGGAAGTTATCTTGCTAACAGACTGTGAAAATACAATTCAAATCTTGGATCAGCTTTTAAATCTGCAAGGCTGAAATCTTTGATTCTTTCCGATAATTCATCCCGCAAAAACTGTTGGTATGCTTCATCTTCTGAATACTTATGAAATATGCAGTCGCCTTTTTCAATCGAAATCATAATTTCTTCATAGATATCCTCAATCTTTTCTTCGCAAACAACGGGTACAGTGTGCTCACAGACCAGCTCTGGTGCCCAACCAGTCTGATTGAAAAGAAATCCTTTTTCCATGACTCCGTACAAAGAGCAGGATTTCCCTAAATATATCCTTTTTAGCGCATTTGGATAGCACTCATAGATAACAGGTTTTTCATTCACTTCGTCCATAAGGATATCAAAATCATCTTTCGGAGCGCCGAAGAAAATTGCCGTAATTCTATTATTTATAGCATAAACATACTTTTTTCCATGAGTAGACACTTGAGGAATCAATTCCTTTAGTCCCGCCTGTTTGGACGCATGATATATCAAACTCGTGTACCCCCATCAATTCCGATTTATTGAACAAAGTATACCATATTCCTCAATAAAAGAATATCCCTATATGAAGAATGTAATTGTTTTGTTGTATACTTGTTTCGCAAGGCTTCTAAGGAACCTTAGCCCCTTGCACACTGACCTTGCTTGCAAGGTCTAGTGGGTTATACCTTTATGACAGAAAGATAAGAAAAAATCCGAACCCATTTCCGATTTGGAAAATCTGGTTCGGATTATACTGGTTTGGTGCGGTAGATGGGACTGGATTCTCGCGGCTCGCCGCCGCTCGGTCAGCGCCGTTCTCAAGCCCCACCGGGGCTTGATTCATTACGGCTTCTTCAAGTCCCATTCGCACTGATGATTTTAGGCAAACAAAAAAGCTCTCGATTCTCTCGAAAGCTCTTTGCTGGTGCGGTAGATGGGACTTGAACCCATACGTCGTACAACACACGCCCCTCAAACGTGCCTGTCTGCCAATTCCAGCACTACCGCATATTCACTTCGTACACCAGCGGTGCAACATGTATATTATACGAAACCCGTCCGGATTTGTCAACCCTTTCTTTGAAAAAAGTTTCCTGCGCGCGGCGGGCGCGGGGTGCGGCGGCCGCTGCACCCCGGCAACATTCAACCGTCTTTGGGTTTTTCCTTCGCGTTGTCGGCGGCGAGCCGCGCCACGTCGAGCGCCTGCCGCAACCGCTGCGGCACGGGCACGCCGAGCAGCACCGCGTTTTCCAAAATCGAAAGCGATTCGTTGACGATATAGAACATCGTCGCCGCGCCGGTGCAGGCCGCGCTCCCCGTGAGCTGATCGAGCACGGCGGCCAGAAGGACGATCACCAAAATCATCGCCTTGCGCGCCAGACCGGCAAACCCCGCCCGGCTGCTCAGCGCGCCGCCCTCGCTCTTCGGGCTTTTGCCCAGCAGCGCAACGCCCACGCCGCTCAGATAATCCAGCGCCATCAGCAGCACAAGCAGCCGAAGCGCCATCGGCATGCGCGTCAAAAGCCCGGCCGCAGCGCCTGCCGCGGCCGCAATCCATTTCATCGTCTTTTCCATCTGCCCTCTCCTCTCTCGCGCGGGGAAAAAAGCGTCTGTATGCAAGAAAACGCCCGTTCTTCCCGTCTATATAGACAGAAGCCGTTTTTCCCCCGTTCAGGCTATGCGTCCGGGCGGGTTCGCGTGACGCGCGCGCAAAAAAACCTTGCGCCAAGCGGCAAAATGCAGTATGATAAAGGATGACGTCGTATACACAGGCGGGGTTCGCCCCGCTTTTCGATTGAATAAGGAGGTGAAGCCCATGGCAGATGATCGCCAGACGCCCCGCCGCAGACGCAGACCCCCGGTCGCGCCCGTTTCGGAGGAGCCGGTGCGCATCATCGTGGGCACCGAGGAGGATACGCCGGATTGGATGGTTTCCGATACCAGCGGCGCGGCCTCCCGCAGAAACAAGCAGAAAAAAACCGAGCCGGAAGCGCCCAGGTACACCTCGCGCGGCGCGCAGGAGACGCAGGCCATTTTGCAGATGAAGCAGACGCGCAACGAACGCGCGGCCGACGCGGCAAAGAAACCCGCCGCGCCCCGCAAGGCCGCCGCGCCGCGGAAATCGCCCGCCCGGAAAAAGAAAGCGACGGCGCGCCCGATGAGCAAAAAGGCCAGAGAACGCCGCGCGCGCAAGATCCGCCGCCTGACCATCGGCGCGCTCTGCGGCGTGATCGCCGTGGTGCTGCTGATCGTCGGCATCCGTTCGGGCGCGCGTCTGGTGGATATCAAGCAAACGCTCGACCGCGGCGACGGCGTGTTCTACCCGAACATCTACGTCAACGACATCCCGCTTCAGGGCAAGACGCTCGACGAGGCGGCGGCGCTCGTCACCCAGCAGGTGCAATCGCTGATTTCCTCGTTCAAAATCACCCTGCGCACGCAGGATGGCCGCAGTTGGGATATCACTGGCGACAGCCTGAACATGCAGTATAACGTCGCCGACCAGCTCGATCAGCTCTGGGCCATCGGCCACACGGGGTCGTCCTCCGCTCGCTACGAGCAGATCAAGGCGCTCGAAGAAGAACCGGCCAGGCGCTATACCACGCTCTCCTACGATATGAGTCAGGTCAACCAGATCCTCTCTCAGATCAAATCCGAGGTGGATCTCCCCGCCGTCAACGCGACGCGCGTGGATGACGAGACCAAATGGCCGCCGTTCTCCTATACGGATGAGGCAGCCGGGCAGACGCTGGATATCACCGGGCTGAACGAGCGCATCTGCACGATGGTCAACATGCTGGAAAGCGGCGTGGTCGATCTGACCCCGGTTCCCGTACAGCCCTCGGTCACGCGCGCCCAGTTGGAAGCGCAGATCGTGAAGCTCAGCAGCTTTGAAACCACCGTCGGCAAAACCGGCGACTACGTTGAAAGCCGAACGGAAAATATCCGCGTCGGCACGGAGCGCTTCAATCGCCTGACCGTCGCCCCCGGCAAGTCCGTCTCCTTCAACAAGGTTGCGCTCAAGCGCACGGCGGCCAACGGCTATCAGGCGGCGCTGGAAATCGCCTACGGCAACTACGTCGAAGGCATCGGCGGCGGCATCTGTCAGGTGTCCTCCACGCTGTATAACGCGGTGGTCAACGCGGGGCTGACGGTCAACAAGCGCACGCCCCACGCCATCCCCTCCAGCTATGTGGACAAGGGCAAGGACGCGACTGTTTCCGATGATCGCTATGATTTCGTGTTCACCAACAACACGGGCGCGAACATCTACATCGAGACGCAGTTCGTCAAGGTCAAGGGCTATTGGACGAGCCGCTTCATCATCTACGGCCGCCCCGATCCGAACGGCTACACCTACAAGCTCGATTCGCAGGTGGTGGAAACCATCCCGCTGCCCGACCCCACCTACGAAAAGGACAAGACCGGCGAACACGTCATCTACGACGACGAGACCCAGATCAAATACAAGGGTCGCGAGGGCTACGTCGTGGACGTGTATCTGGTGACGATGGACAGCAATGGGCTGGAAATCTCCCGCGAGAAAAAATACACCGATACCTACAAGGCCGCCGCGCCGATTTACTACGTCGGCGTGACCCCGCGCGAAACGCCCCTCCCCGATACGCCGAGCATTGATTGACGCCATCCAAACGCATCTTGCATACATCAGCAGAAAGGAAGGATTCTCCCCATGAAACGCCTTCAAACCCGTGCCGCAGCCGCCGCGCTGAGCGCCCTGCTGCTGGCCTCGCCCGCCTGTGCGCTGGCCGCGGAGACCGCGCCGCTCACCCTCAACACCCAGCAGGACGCGACCGTTCAGGCGAGCCGCAAGGATCTGGGTCAGCTTGAAATCTTCGGCCGTCAGCGCGCCTATCGGGGCGTTTCCGCTTCAGATCAATGGCTGTATCAGGCGCGGCTGGGCGGCCTGTCCGTTCGGCTCTGCCTGTTCACGCCGGAGGGCGGCGGCGTCACCTTTCAGGAGAATCTCTGCGCGGCGCAGACCGGCGGCTCGGGCGACATCCGCCTGTGCATGCGCGCGGGCAGCGATCAGGGCGGCCTGCTCCTTCAGATGGATCAGCACGCCGTCGATGTGCTCCGCCGCGTCGGCGTGACGGAAATCGTGCTGACCGATATGGATTTCTATGTGCAGGAAACCTATCTGGTCGAGGATCTGGCCGCGATGCGCGAGGCGCTTTCCCTCACCTCCGGCGAGCAGCTCTGTCTGGGCGGCGAGGACGCGCCCATCACCGTCGTCAGCGAAGACGGCGTGCGGCGGCAGATCGCGGAATAATTCAAATCGCACATTCGCCCGCTTCCCGCATAGACTGGGATCGGGCGTTTTCTTTTGCTTTGCCTTGTGTCTTTTTCAAAAATGGGGTACAATAGGCGTATCAAAATCCGCCGGGAGGTTCAGTGTCTGATGGATGCCCTGATTCAATCGCTGGTTCAAGCCAATTTCGCGCCGGAGCGCATCGCGCCGCAGGCCCCGATGGCGCAGTATACCACCCTGCGCATCGGTGGCCCGGCCGAGGTGATGGTGAACATCCACTCGGCGGATGAAATCGCCGTTGCGCTCCGCGCCGCCAAACAGGCGGATGCGCCGGTGACGATCATCGGCAACGGCTCCAACCTGCTGGTGCGCGACGGCGGCATCCGCGGGCTGGTGCTGCGCATCTCCGGCGGCCTGAACGCCATTCGCCGCGAGGGCGACTGTCTGCTCGTGCAGGCGGGCGCGTCGCTGGCCGCCGTCGCCGCCTTCGCGCGGGACGAGGGGCTTTCCGGCATGGCCGAGCTGGGCGGTATCCCCGGCACCGTCGGCGGCGGCGTGCTGATGAACGCGGGCGCTTACGGCGCGGAGCTCGCCCAGCTCGTCACGCAGGCGGAAGGCGTCTCCCTGTCGGATGGCAGGCGCGTCGTTTACCCCGCCGACCGGCTGGATTTCTCCTACCGCCACAGCGCGCTGATGGACGCGGGCGTGGTGATCACGCAGGCGACGCTCGCGCTCACGCCCGGCGATCCCGAAGCCATCCGCGCGCGGATGGAGGAATGTGCCAAGGCGCGCCGGGAGAAGCAGCCGCTCACGCTGCCCAGCGCGGGCAGCACGTTTAAGCGCCCGGAGGGGCATTTCGCCGCCAAGCTCATCGACGACTGCGGCCTGCGCGGCCTCACCGTCGGCGGCGCGCAGGTCAGCGAGAAGCACGCGGGCTTTATCGTCAACATCGGCGGCGCGACGGCGCGCGACATGCTCGAATTGATGCGGCAGGTGGAGCAGCGCGTCTTTGAGCAGACCGGCGTGCAGCTCGAGCCAGAGGTTCGTATTCTGGGCGAAGACTGAACAAAAGAAGGAAGAAGCAAGCATGAAATTTCTGATCGTCACCGGCCTGTCCGGCGCGGGCAAAACGAGCGTCCTGCGCCATCTGGAGGACAGCGGCTATCAATGCATGGACAACATTCCGCCGCTGCTGCTCGCGCCCGCGTTCACCCTCTGCGAAAAGGTGGAGCTGGATACGCCCGTCGCCCTCGGCGTGGATTCCCGCAGCGGCGCGCTGTTCGACGCGGACGCGGTTTGCAGCGCCATCGATCAGGGCGGCGACAGCCACGAAATCTCCATCCTCTTTCTGGAGGCGGACACCGAAACGCTCATCGACCGCTATAAGGAGACGCGGCGCGACCACCCGCTCATGCGCGGCGGTATAACGCTCGAACAGGCCATCGCCAAGGAGCGCGAAATGCTTCAGCCCCTGCGCGAGCGCGCCAATTACGTGCTCTCCACCGGCGGGCTGCGCGCCAAGGAGCTTTGCGCGCGCGTGGACGACCTGCTCTCCGGCAACGAGAATCAGCGCGCCCTGCGCACGGAAATCATGTCCTTCGGCTATAAGCGCGGCATCCCGCGCGAAAGCGATTTGGTGTTCGACGTGCGCTTCCTGCCCAACCCATATTATATCAAGGATATCCGCGCCTACACCGGTCTGGAAGCGCCGGTTCGCGATTACGTGCTCGGCAAGGAGGAAACCCGCGAGTTTTTGGGGCACCTGTACGAGCTGGTCGATTACCTTCTGCCGCTGTATCAGCGCGAGGGAAAGCGGCGGCTGATGATCGCCGTGGGCTGTACCGGCGGCGCGCATCGCTCCGTGGCCATCAGCGAGGCGCTCGGCGCGCATCTGCGCGCGCTTGGGCAGACCGTCAGCGTCACCCACCGCGACATCGCCATCGAAGAGGCGAGTTGGCCGTTCCGCAGGGCAAAATAAGCGGCGCGGCGCATCTTTTTCAAAAAAACGCGCATGCTGTGCTTATCACCGTTTTCGGAGGATAAGCCGCATGCGCGTTTCTTCTTTTTCCAATGTTCCGTTCATCCCGCCGATTGCGCCGCAAGCCGCGCCGCCGCAGGCTCCCTGCGCGCCGCCCGCTCCGGCGGCGTTTCTGCCGTTTTCCGCGCAGGCATTCGATCAGGCGCGTCTGCGCGACGTGCCGGTGCTGCTCTTCATCTGCGACGCGCCGCCGTCGTTTGCGGACGCGGCGCTGAATATGCAGATCTTCGAGCGCACCGTGCCCGTCTGGCTCTATCCCGGCATGCGGCCGGACGTGGAGCTGCTCTGTCAGCGCGCGGGCGCGCTGTTTTCCGGCGAGGGCGCGCTGCCTCTGTGCGCGCTGATGCTCGAAGACGCGCGCGTGTTTCTCGCCGCGCCGCTGCCCCCGGCGGGCTTTGCGCTCGATCCGTCGCGGCTGTACGTCTGGCTCTCTCAGGCGGATCGCCGCTTCGCGCAGAACCGCGACGCCTTCATCCGTCAGGCTGCGCAGACCGTCCGTTCCTTCCGTGCCGAGCCGCTGCGCAAGCCCTATTCTCCCGGCGACGCGGCGCATGACCTGACCCGCGCGCTGCTCGCCGTGCGCGACCCGATCAACGGCGGCTTTGGCAAGCTCAAGCAGCCGCTTTGCCCCGCGCTGCGCTTTTTGAGCCGCGCCGCACAGCGCGACAGGCAGGCGCACGCGGCGCTTGACCAGACGCTCGACGCGATGCTCGCCTCCGACCTCTACGACCCGCTGGACGGCGCGTTCTTCCGCGCGACGCTGACGGAAGATTGGCGCGCCTTTGTGCCGGAAAAGCCGCTGGCCATCAACGCGCTGCTGGCGCTGACGCTGCTGGAAAGCGGCCGACGCGCCGAGGCCGTCCGCACGCTGGATTTTCTGCTCTCCGCCTGCTTTGCGCCGGGCGGCGCGCTGAACCCCTGCCTCACCTACGACAGGGAGAGCTGCGCCTTCACGCCGGAGCAGGTCTGCGCCGCGCTCGGCGGGGAGGACGGCCTGCGCGTCTGCCGCCTGCTGGGGCTGCGCCGCCAGCACACCGGGCTTCCGCCCAAGGTCACGCCCAGCCGCTTCTCCCCGGTCGAAGATTCCCCCGAGGCGGATCTGCCGCGCACACCGACCCTGCCGCGTTCGCTCACCCCGGAGGACGCCGCCTTTCTGCGCCGGGTCATGCCCCAGCTCCAGCGCGTGCGCGCCGCCCGAACGCCGCCGACCTCCGCGCCCTGCATCCTCAGCGAGGATTGCGCGCTGGCGGCGGCCGTATTCGCGCTGTGCGGCAGGCGCTTGGGCGAATCGCGCTACATTCAGGCGGCTCAGCGCGCCGTCGGCTACCTCGCCGCGCTGTCGCCCGCCCTGCCGCCGTCGTATTCCCCGGTCAGCGCGCTCAACGCCCAGCTCACCTGCGGCGCGGGCGCGGCGCTCGCGCTGGCACTGCTGACGCTGGGGCAGGCGGAGGAGCTGCACACCTATCGCGAAAGCGGCCTGCGCCTTCTGGGCGCGGCGCTGCATGCGTTCACAACGCCCGACGGCCTGCCGATGCACACCCCGCAGGACGCGGCGGCGTTCTTCCCGCGCATCCCCGCGATTTGGGATTCGGAACTGCCCTCGCCCGCCGCGCTGCTACTGCACGCGCTGGCGCTGGCCGACGCTTGCCGCCCGCAAGCCGGATACAAAGACGCGGCGCTCGTCCTCTGGCAGGCCGCCGCACCGTATGCGCGCCAGCAGCCGCTCGCCTGCGCCGGGTTGATCGACGCGGCGCATTTCACGCTTTCAGAATCTCGCGAAGCGCCGCCGCGTCCACAGTGAACAGCGAATCCTCGCCGAGCAGCACGCCGTCGCTGAGCGCCTTTTTCTCTTCCTGAAGCAGCACGATGCGCTCCTCGATCGTTTCGGCGGCAATCAGCGAAAACACCTGAACGCCCTTCGTCTGCCCGATGCGGTAGGCACGGTCGGTCGCCTGATTCTGCGCCGCCGTGTTCCACCACGGGTCGTAGTGGATGACCACATCCGCGCCGACGAGGTTCAGCCCCGTGCCGCCCGCCTTGAGCGAAATCAGGAAAACGGGCGTGTCGCCGCCGTTGAATTGCTCGACCAGCGCCATGCGCTTGGCCTTGTCCGTTTCGCCCGTCAGCTTGAGCGTTTCAAACCCGGCCTCGTGCAGCGCGTCCTCCAGCAGCGCCAGCATCGACGTGAACTGCGAAAAAATCAGCATCCGATGCCCCTGCGCCGCCATATCCCGAACGAGCTCGAGCAGTTGTTCGAGCTTGCCGCTGCCGCCGTCATATCCTTCCAGACAGAGCCGCGGATCGCAGCAGAGCTGGCGCAGGCGCGTCAGCCCCGCCAAAAGCCGCATGCGCCCCTGCGGGTCAGCCAATTCGCTTTCCGCATCCCGCATCAGCTTTTCAGCGTATGCGTGATACACCTTGGCCTGCCCCGGCGTCATCTCGCTGGTCATCACGGTTTCAATCTTGTCCGGCAGATCGTCGAGCACATCCTTCTTCATGCGCCGCAGGATGAACGGCGCGACCATCAGGTGCAGGTTTTGGCGCGCCTGCTCGTCCGCATCCTGCACAATCGGCGCTTCAAACCGCTCGCGGAAGCGCTTGTAGGCGTGCAGATACCCCGGCATCAGGAAGTCGAAGATCGACCAGAGCTCGCTCAGCCGGTTTTCAATCGGCGTGCCGGTCAGCGCGAAGCGGTGCGCCGCATTGAGCGTCTTGACGGCCTTCGCCGCCTGCGACGCGGCGTTTTTGATGTTCTGCGCCTCGTCGAGCAGCACATGCGTCAGCGGCTTATCCCGATAAGCCAGCACGTCCCGGCGGAGCTGATCGTAGGACGTGATCAAAATCCCGTCGCGCCATGCTTCGATCTGCCCCTGCCGAACGGCCGCCGTGCCCAGCAGCGCCACGCAGGGCAGATCGGGCGCAAACCGCGCCGCCTCGCTGCGCCAGTTGAGCTGGAGCGACGCGGGGCAGACCACCAGCGCGCGCACCGGCCGCCCGCACGCCCGCTCACGCAGCAGCAGCGCCAGCGCCTGCACCGTCTTTCCAAGCCCCATGTCGTCCGCCAAAATGCCGCCGAACCCCGCGTCGCTCAGCGCGCTCAGCCACGAAAGCCCCGTCCGCTGATAGGGGCGCAGCTCGGCGCAGAGCCCGCGCGGCGGCTCAACCTGCGTCTTCTGCGCGTCCTCCAGCCGCCGCATCCACTCGCTGAGCGCCTTGGGCACATCCAGCGAAACGCCCTTGCGCTGGGCGAGCGCCTGCTCCAGATACATCGCCCGTTCCAGCGGCATTTCACCGCCGCGCTGGGCGTCCTCCACGCTCAAACCGGTGCTTTCCAGCACCTTTTCAAGCTGCGCCG
>ERZ772883.2456-NODE-2456-length-11512-cov-5.059265_pt1 | contig 11512 bp, 12 predicted proteins | sample MGYA00580575_ERZ772883 | MGnify/ENA primary metagenome ERZ772883 (study PRJEB29015, sample SAMEA2737666) | human gut metagenome | biome: human gut; feature: human-associated habitat; material: faeces | place: China | collected 2012 ...
CTTTGTCAAAGTTTCAAAAACTTAGGCAGCGTGTCGAAAAAGCTTTTTTCGACACGCTGAGCGGCAGCTTTCCAGCTGCCGCTTTCCTTATTATTATTTCTCCTCAAAATATTCTGCACCGGCTCCGCAGAGGGGGCACTTGTAATCCTCGGGCAGGGTATCGCCCTCATACACATAGCCGCAGACCTTGCACACGAACCGCTTCTTTTTCTTCCCTTCTGCATCCTTTGCCGTAGGAGCAGCCTTCACATCCTTGGCCAGCACTGCTGCCAGCCGCTCCAGCTGCATAGCCTGATCCTCTCTCAGGGCAGAGCGGATGGAGAAGGTGTCCTCTATCTGCGTCCAATCCTTCAAGCCCTGCAGGATCTTCCCCATTTCCCGGCCGCTGACGGGAGCCCAGGAGCCGTTCTCCAGCAGCACCATCCGCCGGCCCCTCAGCCCATGGGCGGCAATGTCCCGCAGCAGCTCGTCCATGGTGATGAATACCCCAGCGTTATAGGTCGGTGCGGCGAACACCAGGTGACTATATTGGAATGCCGCCGACAGAATGTAGGACGATGGGGTTACGGAGGTGTCGAACATCTGCACCTTTATCCCCTGCTCCGCCAGGCGGCAGGCCAGGATATTGGCTGCACACTCCGTATCCCCGTAAATGGAGGCGTAGGCGATCATCACGCCCTGCACCTCCGGCTCGTACCGGCTCCACAGGTCGTGCTTGCCGAGAATATATTCCAAATCTCTCCGCCAAACAAAGCCGTGGAGCGGCAGGATCATGCTGATCTCCAGCCCCGCCGCCTTCTGCAGCACCGCCTGCACCTGGGAGCCGTATTTTCCCACGATGTTGGTATAATACCGGCGGCACTCGTCCAGATAGTCCCGGTCAAAGTTCACCTCATCAGCAAATAGATGTCCGTTCAGGGCGCCGAAGCAGCCGAAGGCGTCCGCCGACAGCAGCAGCTTGTCCGTCTCATCGTAGGTCATCATCACTTCCGGCCAGTGCACCATAGGTGCCATCACGAACTGCAGGGTATGCCGTCCTGTGCAAAGGGTATCCCCCTCCTTACACACATGGATGCGGTCATCATAGGCGTGGCCGAAGAACTGGCCGATCATGGTCTTGGCCATGGCGGTACACAGGATCTGCACCTCCGGGAACCGCAGCACCAGGTCCTCCAGCTCGGCGGTGTGATCGGGCTCCATATGGTGTACCACGATATAGTCCAGCGTCCGCCCGCTTAGCGTGTGCAGCAGGTTTTCCCTGAACTGCCGGATCACCTGGGCATCCACCGTGTCAAAGAGCACGGTTTTTTCATCCAGCAGCAGGTAGCTGTTATAGGAAACGCCCTCCGGCACGCCGAAAACGCCCTCAAACACCGCCAGACGCCGGCTGTCGGCGCCGATCCATGTGTAATCCTCATTGACATTTCTGACACAGTACATATTGTTTCCTCCTGTTCAGGTTTTTTCTTTATTATACTGCAATTTTTTTACAATGTACAGATACAAAATGGTAAATGCAAAAAAAGGCCGCAAAAAACATGGGCCCACGGCAGCGCGTAACACGCGTTGCCGTGGGCCAAGCCTTACGCCTCACAGGTCGGAGACAGTTTCCGTCTCCTGAATTTTACGCCTTCATTTTCAGCACGATCTTATTACGCAGGATAATCAGCACAGCTGCAGCGGCGCACAGGCCCAGGCCGATCAGATCCGTAGACGTACCCGGATAGATCAGGAACAGAGCGTCCGTACCCAGCTGGAAGCAGTGCAATGATCGGCAGGATATTTACGCAAGTACGGCGGGTGACCTCCAGCACGCATACGATCACGACCACCGCCACCACCAGGTCCATTATATTTGGGATTCACGCCGATACGGTATACCAGCGTATTCATTTCCACGCACATGTATGTAAATGCCGCCGCAATGAGGACCATCAGCACCACGTCCGGTGCCGACGGGCGGTTTATGGGCGATTTTTTGGTGCCCCGATACAGTGCGAAAGTCATCACAGCGCCTACGCCCACATGCACGCAGTACAGGTACCACGCCGTTGTGGAGGACAGCACCAGTGCATAGATATGGAACAGTGCCATTGCCAGAGCAAAGAAGAAGATGAACTTTTTCCATCCGCCGGTCAGTGTCCTTTTGGATGCGCCATCCTCTTCCATTGCCTTCAGATCTATCTCTTTTTCCAGTTCTTTTTCTTTCTTTTTAAATAGCTTCATATCTGCCTCCATACATACATGGATTAATTAAGATCCCACAGGCCGATAGTATTGCGCTATCGACCTGTGGGCAGGTTGAATCAATAGCTCACTCGACGGGCTTGAGGTTGTCGGGGATGTTCAGGCCGATCTCGGTGTAGTACTTGTAGGCGCCGGGGTGCAGAGGCGTGACCATACCCCTAAGGAATAAGCCCCCGCCAGAAATCAAAAAAAGTGCAGCCCTTCGGCTGCACTTTTTCATCACTTTTCTCAGGCCTTCTTTGCGATATCGCACAGGGCGGCAAAAGCCACACTGTCGTTGATCGCCATCTCAGAGAGCATCTTGCGGTTAATCTGGATACCGGCCACCTTCAGGCCATGCATAAAGGTGGAGTAGTTCATGCCGTTCTGCTTGCAGGCGGCGGAAATACGGGTGATCCACAGCTGACGGAAGTCACGCTTCTTCAGCCGGCGGCCTACATAAGCGTAGGTCAGGGACTTCATGACCTGCTCGTTGGCCATCTTGAAGTGCTTGGACTTAGCGCCCCAGTAACCCTTGGCCAGCTTCAGGGTCTTATTTCTTCTTTTACGCGCCATCATTGCGCCTTTAACTCTTGCCATTTGTTCTTGCCTCCTATTCTAACGCTTCCGTCAATTATTTGTAAGGGATCATCTTGCGGATGGTCGCCTCGTTGGTGCAGTCGGCATAGGTGCCGCTGCGCAGACGACGGCCACGCTTGGTGTCCTTTTTGGTCAGGATATGGCTCTTGAAAGCGTGGGCTCTCTTGACCTTGCCGGACTTCGTCAGATTGAAGCGCTTTTTGGCGCCGCTGTGGGTCTTCAGTTTAGGCATGATAAATACTCCTTCCGTATATTCTCCGCCCCGTGGCGGAACCATGAATTACTTGCCTGCTTTGGGAGAGAGGAAAATGGACATATTCCGTCCCTCCATCTTGGCTGCTTTTTCCAGTGTCGCTGTCTCGGCGCACTGCTCTGCAAACTTTTTCAGCAGATCCCGGCCGATGTCCGTATGAGCCATTTCGCGGCCGCGGAAGCGTACGGAAACCTTCACCCGGTTCCCGTCAGCCAAGAACTTCTGGGCGTTTTTCAGCTTCGTGTTAAAATCGCCCACATCGATGCCCGGGGACATCCGGATCTCCTTGATCTCCACCACATGCTGGTTCTTTCTGGCTTCCTTTTCGCGCTTGCTCTGCTCGAACTTGTACTTGCCGTAGTTCATCAGCTTGCACACAGGGGGCACAGCCTGCGGAGAAATTTTCACCAGATCCAAACCACGTTCGTCAGCGATGTGCAGCGCCTCCTCTGCGGAAACAATGCCCATCTGTTCGCCGGTCTCGCCAATGAGGCGGATCTCCTTGTCGCGGATCTCCTCGTTCAATTCATGCTGCAGCTTGCTAATGGCCGAAACACCTCCACTCAAAAATAAAAACACGGATGCCGAAAGCACCCGCATAGCCAAATCCGACTCCCCCATAAGGAGCCGTTTCCTGCTGTTGACCTCTTCGCTGACGCTGGAGGTGAGGCGGATGCATCCTGCCTTCTTTGTTTTCCTCTGGTATTGTAGCATCCAGACGCGGCGTTGTCAATATTTTTTTGCCGCTGAATTGTATATTTTTCACTGCTTCACGCCACACTACCATCATACACAGGTTTAAAAGGAGGTGCCACAATGGCAAAGAATACCCAGAACCAGAATAAAAACCAGAATCAGAACAAAAATCAGAACCAGAATAAGACCCAGAACCAGGAGCAAAACAAGCAGGCCAAGGAGTGCAACTGACCCATCCTGCCGCAAAGCAAGGGCGCCGGCAATAGCCGGTGCCCTTTTGTTTTCTTTCTCTCCCCCGCCCCGCGCGCACCCCTTACCATGCTCCCAAAGGGGCCGATGCCTATATCGGCTTGTCTGGTCTTGCACCGCACCCCTTGCAAAAAACTGTCATTGCGAAGCCAGTGCGCACACTGGCTGTGGCAATCCGCGCCCCCTGCACCGCACTCTCCTCCTTGCGTAAGGGGCATAGTCCTCCCCCCCCCACCCCGCAAAAATGCGGTGAGGCCCCAATGGTCTCACCGCATGAAGGGTGGTTTACAATTTTTTGCAGTTTTTAATGAGCGGCGCGGCCAAGATATTCCTCCAGCGTAACACCCTTTTCATGGATCTCCTTCGCCACCTGACAGCCCACATAGCGGTAGTGCCACGGCTCATAGATGATCCCCGTAATGTCTGTGGTGCCGTTGGGATAGCGCAGGATAAATCCATAGCGCCAGCTGTTGGCCATAAGCCACTGCTGGGTGGGTGTCGATTCCTGCGACTCGTCCAGATTCCAGTTGCTGGTGTCAATAATGTCCACCGCCAGGCCCAGCTGATGCTCGCTGGTACCGGGCACAGCCACCTCCCGGGCAGCCTTTTCCTTGTCGCCGCCGTAGGCCGCCACCTGCCGGTCAAATAGGGTCTGCTGTGTATCCCATGTGCGGTATGCCGAGCATACATAGGGGCTGCAATCCCCATAGTCGCTGCAATCGTCCATCATTTTCTTCAGCTGAGGATAGCAGCGGCTGTCGATCTCCGCGCCGCTGTAGCTGGAAATACCGTCCAGCGTTGTCAGCTCCGGCTTATATCCCTCCTGTATGGCGTTCCACGGATTCACCAGCGCCAGATTCCATACGCCGTCCACCTGCTCCGGCTCGTGATCGGGTTCAGGCTCCGGCTCCGGATCAGGCTCCGGCTCCGGATCAGGCTCCGGCTCCGGATCAGGCTTCTGCTCCTTCTGAGGCTTCTCCTCCGGCTGCTCCTGCTGGGGCGGCTGATTCTGCTGGCCGGGATTTGTCTGCTCCTGGGACGGCTTCTGCGGCTGTATCGGCTCCTTATTTCCGCTGCCGCGCAGCAGGAAAAACACCACCAGCCCCAGGGCGATCACCAGCGCGGCGATCCCCCCTATACCCAGCGGAGTTTTATACCATGGTTTTTTCTGCATTCTTCTCATTTTTACTATCCTCCACCCGTTTTCGCTCAGTCCCGCAGGGAGCCGGGGTATACGCCGCTTTCATGGAGCCGCTTCAGCTCCTGGGCCACAGCCAGTCTGTCCTCATGATAGGTCATGCCGAACCACCGGTCCCCGGACTGCAGCACGGACACCTCCAGCCCCCCCTCGCCTATGAGCTTCCCCACCAGGCTGGGCAGCATACATTCGGCCTTGATATTCTCCCCGGCCTCATTGCACAGAAAGTCGTAGAAGAACTTCTCCAGCTCCTCAAAAAACGACGGGGCAAACCCCCAGAAATTCATGGAAACCACCGTGTCGCCCGCCAGAACACCCTCCGCCTCATCGGCGATGGTGCCGTCCTTCTCCAGCCGGATCTTCAGCGTCTCCTTAATGCCCAGCAGCCGTCCGTTTTCCACCCGGCAAACGCCCCGGGACACGGTGCCCCTTTCGCTGACGGTGTTTTTCAGCAGATAGCCCACCATGGCGGCAGCGCCCTGCCGGGGCAGCTTCTGCAGCTTCTCATATATCTTCCGGTATGCGTCCACTCCGTAGTAGTCGTCGGCATTGATCACGCAGAACGGCTCACTGACATAGGGCCGGGCACACAGCACCGCGTGGCCCGTGCCGAAGGGCTTTTCCCTCTGGGGCGGCACCTGATAAAAATCCGGCACGCCGGAAAAATCCTGCACCGCGTAGCAGACCTCCACCCGGGAGCCGTCGGCGGCGGTACGCCGGGCCACATAGTCCCCGCAGATGCGCCGCATCATCTCCTCCATACCCGGCTTGATGATGAACACGATCTTGGTAAAGCCCGCGCGGATAGCGTCATAAATAGAGTATTCCATCAGAATTTCCCCATTGGGGCCAACGCCGTCCACCTGCTTGTTCCCGCCGTAGCGGGATCCAAGTCCTGCGGCCATAATGACAAGTGCTGCCTTCATTCACGCATCCTCCTGCATTTTCTCTTGTGTTCCCTGATTATATCACGGTTCCGCCCGGATTACAAGCGCTCTCAAAGCTCCATCTCACCGGCCAGGCTCATGACCGCCTGCCCGCCGATACGCACCTTCACCGCGCCGTCCTTCTCCACCAGCCGGCTCAGGATGCGGGACGGCCGCCCCATGTGCTCTCCCTGCAAAAACAGGTTCTCCTTCTCCGGCTGCACCATTCCCCGCTCATAGAGATAGTATGTCAGCGCGCCGTTGCTGGTGCCTGTGGCGCACTCCTCCGGGATGTCATACAGCGGCGCGAAATTGCTGCAATATACCGCCTCCGCACCCAGGCAGAACATATGCACTCCCGTAACGTCGAACCGTTTGGACAGCTCCGTCACTACCCGCTCGTTCTGCGCGGCCCGCATCAGCGTCTCGTGGTCCTTCACCGGCATCATGATGTCCGCAAGGCCCGTGCTCACGATCTCCGGCTGCAAGCTCTCCGGCCTGTCCGCCGCCGTCAGGCCATAGGCTCCATACAGCTCCTCCCAGCTCTCCTCCGGCAGCACGCCCAGCGTCTTAGGGGGCGCCATGTCCATCCATACGGTGCCGCCGCTGACCTCGATCTCCAGCGCACCCGCCCGGGTCAGGGCTGTGTGCCTGCCGTCGCCGATTTTCCCCAGCCTGCGCAGCATGGCAAAGCTGGCCACCGTGGCGTGGCCGCACAGCTCCACCTCCCCCGCCGGGGTAAAATAGCGCAAGCGCACACCCTCCGCCGTCTGCTGCACAAAGGCGGTCTCCGAGTGCTTCAGCTCCGCCGCCACCTGCTGCATCACCTTCGGCTCCAGCACTCTCTCCGCCAGCACCACGCCCGCCTGGTTTCCGCCGAATACCCGGTCTGAAAAAGCATCCATCACATATACTTTCATAATCACTCCTCCTTATTCTCCCATTATATCTCTCATGTTTTTACTTCGCAATAGTCAATCTTGACGAACCGTTTTTCCTCTGTTATACTGTTTTCAAGAAAATCAGCACGCGGTAAGCCGCTGAAAGGAAAGGGATCTCATCTAAAATGCAGCAACAGAGTCTACTGAAGCAGTTCATCCATTTCTCCACGGCCACGGTGGCCTCCCTCATGGTCTTCTCCCTGTATTCCATTGTAGATGGGCTGTTTGTAGCCCGTGGGGTAGGTGAGTATGCCATGAGTGCCGTAAACCTGTCGGTGCCCTTTGTCAACCTTCTGTTTTCCATCGCGGTGATCTTCGCCGTGGGCACCTCCACCATCATCGCCTTCCTCCTGGGGCAGAAGAACGCCCAGAGTGCCAGTAAGCTCTTTTCCCAGAATCTGGTCACTTTAACGGTGCTGGGCGTGATCATTTCCGTCTTGGTGCTGGTGTTCACAGAGCCCTTTGCCCTGCTGCTGGGTGCCAATGAGGACACACTGGAGTATACCGTCCACTATCTTCACGGTTTGGCTCCCTTCACCGTGTGCTTCATGATCTCGTATAATCTGGAGGTACTGGTCAAGACCGACGGCCGTCCCCGCCTGGCGCTGATCACCGTCTGCATCGGCTGCGTCACCAACTGTGTGCTGGACTACCTGGCTATTTTCCATTGGGGTATGGGTATCTGGGGTGCAGCGGCGGCCACAGGTGTCAGTCAGCTTCTCACCTGCGTCATCTATATGACCCACTTTTTCAGCAAGCACACCACCTTCCATCCGGTGCGCTTCCGGATGGATTGGGCCATTTACGGTCGTCTGCTGCCCATCGGCATTTCCGACGGGCTGACGGAGCTGTGCAATGGCCTGATGATCTTCCTGTTCAACCACACCATTCTCCACTGCATCGGCACCGATGGTCTGGTGGCCTATACCATCATTGCCTATGCCAACACCTTGGTCATTAACATCACCATGGGCGTCAGTCAAGGCAGCCAGCCCCTGATCAGCTTCCAGAACGGCCGAGGGGACGGCGAATCCATCGGCAAGCTCCTGCGCTACGGTCTGCGTACCATGTGCGGTATTGCCGCCGTGTGCTTTGCGGTGCTGTTCCTGGCCGCTCCGGCGTTGGTGGGAGCCTACCTGCCCGGGGCCAGACCGGAGATGCTCTCCTTTGCCACGGATGCCTTCCGCCGCTATAGTCTGTGCTATCTGCCTGTGGGCTTTAATATTTATATCGCCGGCTTCCTCACAGCTATGGAACGGCCGCTGCCGGCGGTGACTATTTCCACCGGCCGGGGCCTGATCCTGCAGGCCGGGGCGCTGCTTCTGCTGGCAGCCGTCTCCGGCGGCAGCTCCATCTGGTTTGCCCCTCTGATCTCAGAGCTTCTGTGCCTGGGCCTGTCCGTCTTCTTCCTCCTCCGGCTGAAGCGGAACCATCAAATTTTTTCTGTCTGATCCCTCTTGCATATACCCGCATATATCAACAGCAGGGCGCCATATGTACTCTGCGTCAGCGTATCAAAAAAGCCTCGCAGAGTTGGAAAGGATGTCCCGCTTTGCCTGCAAGTAGCCCTGCCGCTGGGTCTGTTTTTCATCCAGGATGTCCAGCCGCTTTTTGAATATCTTCAGCCGCTCCCGATCCGCCTGGGTGAAGTTCATCTTCCGGTCGCTCAGCGCCATGTCCGCCGCCAGGCTCAGCACATCCCGATCCGATAGCCGCGGGTCCCGCTGCTGGTTTTTTACGCCTTCTCCTTCTCCGCCTCGCGCCTCAGGTCCTCTATGATTTTCTTCCACTCCGGTGGCGTCCAGCGATACGGATCCTTCTCCTTCTCGAAGTCCGGGCACTCCTCCGCGATTCCCGTCTCGTCCGGCGTGTCTTCCCATCTCACGCTGTACTTCTTCGGGATTCCGTCCGGATACTTGTCGCAGGTCTTTACTCCCCTGTGAGCCTTCTCGCACCCCGCGCACACTTGATAGCGTGGGATCGGCGGTTTCTCCTGTTTCACTGATTGTCTCCTCCCTTACATAGATTCTGATGCTTTGCGGCCCTGTCTGCTCCATGCGATATGGGACAAGCCGGGTAGTTCTCGGAAGAAGGATCTCGTTTTCCGTGTTTCTTCCAAACCCCGCCAATCTTCTCCCATTCTCGGACTGGATCACCATGTTGACCGTGTACTTCCCTCCGGTTCTGTCCTCGTTGCGCACCGTACTGCATGACAAGTAGCTGTGCAAGTCAACAATTTCTTCCTTTTTAAACAGCATCAAAAAGTCTGCCATCGCTTCGAAGCCGCCAAAGTCGTCAAAGTTATAGTGGCGGTACACCTCCCCTCGGTAGACCGGCAGCTTCTCCAGTGCCGTGTCCAGGTTGTCCCGCAACTTCTTCTGATACTCTGTCAGCTCCGCTCTCGCGGTCAGCTTTCCGTTGAGTGTATAGCTGTCCCCGGATTTATAACTGATGATAGCAGATTCCTCATCGTCCGTCAAATGGTACTCCTCTTTGAGGTTGTCCCGCTGCTGATAGCGAATGTCCGGGTCCGCCGTGGGGTTCTTGTTGTCGGAAGATTTTTCTTGACTATTGTCATTACTTTGGCGTATACTATTAGTGGAAGCATTCCCCCGCAGAGCGCCGGCCTTGCCGGAAGAGCCATCAATTCGGGGAGTGCTTCTTTCTTGCATTTTCCCCACATTGTAGACAATGCTTCCGCCTGCCCCTTCAGCGACAGATATGGTCGTTTTGTAATACTTCCCATCAAAATCCATGAAGTAAGCCGTTCGATAATTCCAACCGCCGCTCGCCATGTCCCCATGGCGGGCGTCTTTGTCTATTATTGTTTTTTTGCCTTTGGAGGATACCTCCACCAATTCGTCAATATGTGCGGCGGCATTGGCCTTTCTCTCGAACGCAGCATCGCTCATGGTTCGCCCGTCGCTGGTGTGGTTGTCGCTCAGCTTCCCTGCAGAGGTTCTTGTAAGCAGGAGGACATCCCCGTCTTCCGCAATGAGCTGGACATCCTGTCCACGGCGGATTTTACCGTTGATGTAGTCCTCCAGCTGCTCACTCCAGCTGTCAGGGTCACTGCCAAACAGCACCTGGCGGTCTGCCTTCACATATTTTTTCCCGTCACTTGTCTCTCTGATGGATTTCCTGCTCTCCGCCGGAGCGGTCTTCTCCATCGTCCTTCGGTTATTCCGGGCGGCATCCACCAGGGCGTTGTCCCAAATCTCCTGCAGCTCCTGGGTGTACTGCATCATGGCGCGGCTCTCCGTCCGGTCCGCCTGCAGGCCCTCCAGGGCGATCTTCAGGTTTTCCACCCATTCCCGCAGCCAATCCCGGATTTTTTCCGCCAGGCTGCGGTTTTCCTTTGCCAGCTGCTCCACCACCGTGCTGTTCCCCAGCATCATTTCGCAGGCGTCAGCTACCACCTCCCGGCTGGCCTCCTCGCAGGAATATTTGCCCTCCATCGCCAGCTCCATGATGTCCGGCACCATCTCCTCCGGTGTGGCCTTGGTCTCCAAGATCGTACGCACCGTCTGAGAGATTTTTTCATTTTCGCCGCTCTTCTTGGGCAGCAGTACCTCTCGCGCCGCCTTTTCGCCCCCAGGGAACACGCCGTATTTCTCCCGGTATTCCGCCAGCTTCTTCTCCAGCTCCAGCATCCGCGCCGCCTGTTGCGTCCGGATAGCATCCTTTTCCCGGCCCAGCAGGTCTTGCAGGCCTCGGCTGCTCTCCAGCCGCTGGAGCGGCGTCTACACAATCTCCACCCGGTTGGTGTCCTTGATGATCTCATCCTTCAGATGCAAAATGCGCTTCGTATTTTTCTTCTCCCCGGTATAGGAAAGTCCCGTCAGCTCCGCCCGGTTAGCCGACAGCCTGGATTCATACTCTTCCAGCTGCCCCCCGTCCTTATACTCTGCCAGGAGCTTCCATCCCGCTCGTTTTTGGCGGAGCTTCCCTCCACCATGGTCAGAATTTCCCGGTCAGATCCCCCACTTTTCTGAAATATAGCACTATCTCCAAGTTGACCATCAGAGCGCATCACACATGTTTTTCCCTGCCATTGACTCTTATCTCCCGTAGCGCCGGGAGTAGCTCTTAAGAATACAGCACAAAAGGCTGGCAAAATGCCAGCCTTTGTCGCCAAAAATGGAGTCAGAAATGTCTATGAAAATGTCGATTTAGTCTGTCAAAATAGGCTTTCATTAGGTGACATAAAATATCCGTAATTGAAAATTTTTTTATAAACCATACACTTTATTCAGGACAAAGCCACGCTATAGAATATGCGTCCACATTCAGCCCAGGCTGTATATCCAAAACGGTTTGTCCGCCCGATTCTGTCAAACTCACACTATAAAAAGTTATCAAAAAAGCAGAAAAGGCACCCTATTGGGTACCTTCTCTATGTTGGCGCTACCTATTTTTCCGG
>ERZ772883.2460-NODE-2460-length-11500-cov-15.940411_pt1 | contig 11500 bp, 8 predicted proteins | sample MGYA00580575_ERZ772883 | MGnify/ENA primary metagenome ERZ772883 (study PRJEB29015, sample SAMEA2737666) | human gut metagenome | biome: human gut; feature: human-associated habitat; material: faeces | place: China | collected 2012 ...
GGGTTACCAGAGTGGGCAGCCTTTCCTTCTACATGAAAAAAGGCACCCTCTTCATTGCTCTTCCCTCAGGCCGCCGCCTTGCCTATCCCGGCGCTGCCCTCACCGGCAGCACTTACGGCAGGACAGCCATCACCTACATGGGCCTTGATACGAAGAGGAAATGGAGCCGCATAGAATCCTACGGCCCCAAATTCGTAGAAAACATCATCCAGGCCATCTCCAGGGATATCCTTGCCTACGCCATGCATAACCTCAGAGACTACTTCATCTGCGGCCACGTCCATGACGAAGTCATCGTGGAATGCAGAGAGGGAACGGCGGTGGAAGAAATCACCGATATCATGGAGCAGACACCGGACTGGATGCCGGGGCTGCTGCTGAGGGCCGATGGGTATGAGACGAAGGTTTATCGCAAAATGTGAGGGTTGCTTTGGAGTTATGGGGGGAGGGATCGGGGTCGGGACCGGGATCGGGACCGAGTTCGGGATTGGGATCGGGATCGTGGAGCCCCGCTTTACACCCGTCATCCTGAGCGCCAGCGAAGGATCTCGGTACATGGAGTAAGTGAGTGAAATGCCGGTAAATACCAGTCGGCGGGGCGGTGCTTTCCTGTATTCCCGAAGGGGCCTGCGGCCGTTGACCGCAGAGGGGCGTATGGCATCCATCGGGCCTGCGGCCCTCGGTGCCAAGGGTTGTGGCCGCTGATGCGGCGTGGGCGAAAAGGGGCGCTTTTCTATAGTAAAGGCGACTTTTTCTATGGAATGGAGCGGAATAGAGTGGAATAGGAAGCCCATGGGCTTCCTGGCCTATAACTTATGGTTTCAACTTTGAATCTGATTCTGCTACAATAGAGAAAATAAGGAAGGGGGACGACGTATGCCCACGCTGAATTGGATTGGAAAAGACAAGGTAGTGAATTATCATCTGAAGGTGCCTTACCATGTACTGGAGAGAAAGTACAGCTTCGATGAAAAAGGACAGCATGAGGAGGATAACGGCAGTGAGAACATGATCATCCATGGAGATAATCTGCTTGCACTGAAGTCGCTTCTTCCTAGGTATGAAGGTAAAATCAAATGCATTTACATTGATCCCCCCTACAATACGGGCAATGAAGGATGGGTGTATAACGATAATGTGAACGATCCCCGCATTAAAAAGTGGCTGGGGGAAGTGGTGGGAAAAGAAGGGGAGGACCTGTCCCGCCACGATAAGTGGCTCTGTATGATGTATCCCCGGCTTCGACTGCTGCAGAAACTGCTGGCAGAGGATGGGGCTATTTTCATTTCCATTGATGATAATGAACAGGCTAGTCTGAAAGAAATCTGTGATGAAATCTTTGGAAATAATAACTTTATTGGCAAAATTTCATGGCAAAGAACATATTCCCCAAGAAGTGATTCTAAAGGGATATCTAATGAAGTTGAGTATATCCTTGTATATGCAAAATCATCATTATGGATTCCTTTAAAATTGCCAAGAACTGCTAAAATGAATGCCATGTATGGAAGAAAAGATGGAGATAAAGTTATGTGGCGGTCAGACAATCCCTGTGCTCCTGGTGCTGCTACACATCAGGGAATGGTTTATGCTATACAGAATCCATTTACTGGTAAATATCTTTATCCGACCAATGGAGCATGCTGGAGATATCATCAAGATGATATGCTAAAAATCATGAGAGAATGGGCTGATTACGAATTAATTGATTTACATGATGAAAAGGAACGTGCTCGTATTTGTGGCATCAGTGAGACGGACATAAAAAAGGACGTCAAGGGAATAGTTATAAAAGGCAGCTTGAAAGAAGCCAAAATCAGCGCAAGAAAAAGAATGGACCAAGGCTCTTGGCCTATTTATTATTTCTCATCAAACGGAAAAGGTGGAATAACGAAGAAAACATACCTTAAAGCGGAAAATGGTAGAGTGGTTACGAATTTCTGGCCTTGTAGTGAAGTAGGGCATACGGATGAAGCAAAAAAAGAAATTAAATTGATTTTTGACGGGGCTAATATTTTTGATACACCAAAGCCAACTCGATTAATTGAGCGTATATTTCAAATAACTCCTGATAAGAATGCCATTATTCTTGACTCTTTTGCCGGCTCCGGAACCACTGCCCATGCAGTATTAAATCAAAACCAAAAGGATGGAGGACACCGTAAATTTATTTTAATTGAAATGATGGACTATGCCGATACCATTACTGCTGAGCGGGTGAAGCGTGTGATTTCTGGATATGGAGATGGCAAAAAGGCCGTTCCCGGCACCGGCGGTAATTTTTCCTATTATGAGTTAGGCCAGCCCCTCATGAAGGACGGTTTCCTCAATGAAGCGGTGGGTGAAAAAGCTATTCGGCAGTATGTGTATTTCATGGATACGAAGGAAAATAGGCCGGAGGAAAAGGTGGAGGAGCCCTATTTCCTTGGAAGGCATCTGGGTACGGCCTATTATTTCTTCTATAAGAAGGATGAATCTACCACCCTTGACTATAAGCTGCTCAGTACGGTGAAGACGAAGGCGGAGTCCTATGTGATGTATGCGGACAGCTGTCTTTTGTCGCAGGATGAACTAATGAATTATCATATTACTTTTAAGAAGATTCCCCGGGATATTGCCCGTTTATAAGGAGGTCATGATGGAGCTGAAAAATTATCAGAAAACGGTGATGCATGACCTGGCTGACTATATGGACGCTGTGAATGAGGCACCGGACCTTTTCCGCGCGTGGGATTTGTACTGGAGCAGGAAGGATATTGCTGTCGGTGACCACGGTGTGCCGGGCTACAATAATTCCATCAAAAGGGTGCCCCATGTGTGCATGAAGGTCCCCACCGGAGGCGGTAAGACTTTTATGGCCTGCGCTTCTTTGAAGATGATTTTTGACAGGATGCCTCTTTTGAAAGCACGGGTGGTGGTGTGGCTGGTGCCGTCCAATTCAATCCTCACCCAGACCATTTCCAATTTGTCAAATCCCAATCATCCTTACCGCGTAAGGCTGGATCGGGATTTTCAGGGTAAGGTGGAAGTGCTGACGAAGGAGGAGCTTCTTTCGGGGCAGAATTTCTCACCGGACACAGTACGGGATGAATTGACGGTATGCGTCCTTTCCTATGATTCTCTTCGCATTGACAGTCGGAACAAGGATATTCGCAAAGTGTATCAGGAGAATGGCAACCTCTATCGCTTTGCAGAGGAGTATCAGAATAAGGAAATGCTTCTCCCCAATACGCCGGACACCGCACTGATTCAGGTGCTGCGCCAGCTGTCACCGGTGACCATTGTGGACGAAAGCCATAATGCTTCTTCCAACTTGTCCATTGAGATGCTGAACCACCTGAATCCATCCTTTGTCCTTGACCTGACCGCCACGCCCAGAAGCAACAGCAATGTGATTTCCTATGTGGATGCCCGAGAATTGAAGAAAGAGCACATGGTGAAACTGCCGGTGATTGTATATAACCGGTACTCCAAGGATGAAGTCATTGGCGATGCCATCAGGCTTCGGAATTTTTTAGAAGAAAAAGCTAAAAAAGAGGAAGAAAATGGGGCACCCTATATCCGTCCTATCGTCCTTTTCCAGGCCCAGCCGAAAATCGCCAGTGACAGCGATACCTTTGAAAAAATCAAGAAAATTCTGGTGGACCTTCATATTCCGGAAAACCAGATCGCCATTAAAACGTCTAAAGTGGATGATTTAAAAGACAGAAATCTCCTTTCCCGGGACTGCCCTGTGCGCTATATCATTACGGTGAATGCATTGAAAGAGGGATGGGACTGTCCCTTTGCCTATATCCTTGCATCATTGGCCAATAAGACATCCCAGGTGGATGTGGAGCAGATTCTGGGCCGCGTACTCCGCCAGCCCTATGCCAAGAGGCAGAATGATTCTGTACTGAATATTTCCTATGTGCTCACCTGTTCCGCTGACTTCCGCTCTACCCTGGACAGTGTGGTGAAAGGGCTGAACGGTGCGGGATTCTCGTCAAAGGATTACCGCATAGGCAGTATGGCGGGAATGGAAAATCCAGCCGACGAAAAGGTGCCCGCTTCCATTTTTGACACCCCTGCCAAAGTGCCGGAAAAGGTCAGCGCGGCCATGGAAGATACTTCTACAGAAGATACAGCGCAGGACGACCTGTCAGATATCCATACCGATGCCATTTCCCGCAGTCTGCAGACGCCCTCTTCCATGACAATTCAAGAAACTGGGACGGAAATGGAAAACCCATCGGATCCCCTGACTGACATGGTCAATCATGCGGAGAAAAGAGAAAAAGAGTACATCCATGATGCCAAAGAGGCCGAAGAAAGTGGACTAAAGGGAGGGGAGCTGGGAGATATGCTTCATCAGTACAAGATGAAAAGTGAATTCCAAGATGAAATGGAAACCATAAAGCTGCCGCAGTTTGCGATAGTAACCGGAGCTTCCCTTTTCAATGGTGCAGGGAAAATGGCGGTGACCAAAGATGCATTTCTGAAAGGTTTCTCCCTGGAACACGAAGATGCCCATGTGGCCTTTTCCAATACGCCGGACAATATGTATACGGTAGACCTGTCTGAAACCGGAGAGGCTGTACCGCAGTACAAAATGACAAACCGTTATGTGAGAGCAGCATTTCGGGAGAGCCTGGAGGCCATGCCGAATGAACAAAAGCTGCAGGCATGCATTAACAGCATATCCAGTGCCATTTCCCGCTATGATAATGTGAAAGATGAGGAGGTGCGTCAATACCTGAAACGGGTCTTTGAAGGCCTGACGGAGAATGAAATCGACCAGGCCCTGCAGTCTATCAATGCCTACGGCCGGGCGGTAGAAGAAAAAATCAGAAATCTCCAAAATGAATATCGAAAGAAAACATTTTCCAGAAAAGCGGAAGCAGATTTATCCGTGAGCCCTCTGTACAGTTTCCCAAAGGTCATTACTCCTGCAAAAGCTGTCAGTTCCATTCCTAAAAGCCTTTATGAAGCAGAATCAAATGATATGAACAACTTTGAGTGGACCATGGCCAACGCCATGGCGCAGATGGACAACGTCAAGTGGTGGCATAGAAATATTGAGCGCAAAGGATTCTTCATCAATGGCTTTATCAACCACTACCCCGATTTCATCGTCATGACGAAGGCAGGTCGCATCCTTATGGTAGAAACGAAAGGAGACCAGCTTCTGAATGATGACAGCAGGGATAAACTCCTTCTGGGACGCAAATGGGCAAGCATGGCAGGAATCAGTTATCGGTATTTCATGGTATTTGAATCCATAGATCCGAACCTGGACGGTGCATTTGCCAAAGAGGATTTCCTTAATCTGCTAAAGAAACTTTGATTTCCATCCATCCCGCCCATGATTCACCGGCGGAGAGGGAATAGCGTTCGGGTTCGGGATCGAGTTCGGGGTAGGGGGCGCCTGGAGGCGTGGTCGAAGCCCCGCCGACTAGTATTTATTGCGTCCCAGTCACTGACTCCACGTACCGAGATCCTTCGCTGGCGCTCAGGATGACAGTGGAGGGCAGGGCTTCCCGATCCCCGGTCCCGGCCTCGGTCTCGACCCCGACCCCAGTCCCGAATCCCCAACCCCCAATCTCGATATTCTAATCCACATCTAACCTCTTGCTGTCAAGTCCTGTCATGGCCCCTGCGTATAATAAAGGTAGAAACCCCTTAAGGGGAAGCATCTTATATCATTACAAATGAGGCGATAGATATGAAAATCGAATCGGTGGAAAAGACGGCGAAGGTCATTGCAGCGCTGCTGAAGGAGAAGTTCCCGGACGTCCACTTCCACGTGGAGGCGGAATATCCGAACGGGGAGGACCAGGTGGTTGTCCGGTATACAGATGGACCGGTTCCTCAGCTTGTCCATTACTATGTAGATAAGTATAAAAACCTTTTCATTATCAATGGAGACTTGTTATATCTTCCTCTTGATCCTTCCATCCTTGGATGTTCGGGAACCGGTCTTGTGTTTTGCGACTGGTCTTTGTCGCTTTCCGTTCAATCAATTGCTTTAAAAGCTTATGAATATGAATTTAATAAGCCTTATGCTTCGGAAGGCAATGAATTTATTTCGATTTCTTCCTACTACGAAGACCGCCCGCAGCTCTGGCCGGCGAAGTATCAGCGTCTCTATGAGGAGCAGAAGAAGGTGCCTAAGGAGGAGCCGCCGGTGCTGAAGAAGAAGGATGATAAGGTGGTTTACTACGAGGATTTCAAGAACGCCGCTTTGGACTATGCGATCAAGCATCATAAATGGTGACTAGTTCCTAGTGGCTAGTTGCTAGTGGCTGGGAGTGCCTTACGGCGTGGCCGGGACCGGGATCGAGTGAGGGGGATGTGGCCTGCAGCTAGTTACAAGCTACAAGCTACAAGCTGCTAGTTACTAGCTACAAGTTTCATCGAAAGAAGCAGGAATGATAGCAGACAGGGCACGGGCCATGATGGCTGCAGGTGGAGAGTTTCCGGAGCTGGAGGTGCGGGGCGCTTTTTCCGGGGAGTGGAGGAATCTGCCGGAGCGGCGGATTTCTTTTCATTTCTACACGGAAGGGGATTATGAAATCTTCAGTTGGGGCGCGTTCTGCATGAAATGCGGACGTATGCCGGTGGTCAGGGGAGCCATTGATTATTATCCCTGGCATCTTCTGGGGCTGGCGGCTTTTTTCTATACCGTGGATAAAAAGGGCGGTGCGGAGTTCTTATTTTATGATCCCGGCTGCTGGTGCGATGTGGTCTATCTGGAACCGGTGGCGGGCACGGGGAAGATGGTGCTGACGGTGCGTAAAAACAGGGATTACGATAATCCTGAAGAGAATGTGTGCCCGGTGAAGTTCCGCTGCCTGGTGGATAGGGAGATGCTCCTGCATAATTTCCGGAAGGCTCTTTCCAAAAAGGTGAGTGATAGGTCCCTGGAAAAATGGATGATCCCGCGGGTGAACGATGCTTTTGACGCGGGGCTGGACAGGGAGGAGAAGCTGGCTCAGGTAAGAAAGGCGGTTGAAACGGCGGTCGGTGCGGCGCCCTATGAAAATGATCCGGGGCAGCTGGAGATGTATGAGATTAAAATGAAGTATGAGGATCTGGAATGCTTGGCGGCTGCGCTCCGGGAAGTGAATATGGTCCGACGTGATCCCTGGGTGATGGAAGAGCCCCTGCCGGAGAGGAAACTGGAGGAGTTTGTGAAATAGACGATAGTGGCTAGTGAGCTGGTAGGAGTCAAAAGCACCGCGTAATGTAGAGCACCCCTTCGTCTAAGAAATCTAGTAACTTGTGTCTAGTAGCTAGTATCTAGAGGAACCAGGAACTAGCAACCAGCTACTAGCCACAAGCCACTGCGCCGCTAGGCGCCCCGCCGACTGGTATTTACTACCGATTATCTCATATGCTCCAAGTACTGAGATCCTTCGCTTTCGCTCAGGATGACGGTGGAGGCGGGAAGGGAATCCCGTAACGCAGTCTGACGTCTGATTTCTGATTTCTATCGTCTAATCTACGCCCCTATCCTCCGTCGCCTAACGGCGCCACCCGCTGGCCGGGCTTTAAGGTGTTCGCTTAATGTGCAGGCTATGCTCACACAAGAGCCCAGCTCAGAAATCCTCTGCAGGATTTCTGCTTATGGAAGGAGGCTTTAGCTCTTCGTCATACAGCTCTGCTCGAGATGACAATGGGGGCGCTTGGCGTTGGAATAGAGGGGAGGAAGGGTACAATAAAAAGGCAGTGAGGAAATGGAAAAGCATTTCTTCATTGCCTTTTTTGACTTGTTCACAGGAAGTGGTCATTGGGGAAATATCAAGAAATCCGCTTATTAAATAATGATTCATTGCTTAAGGGCCGCTCATGGATCAGCTGTTTGTCATGCGGAAAAGTACAGTTGTGCTCTTTATAACCGACTGATAGGAAATATCAGATGCATAGGGATATTTTTTCTGATAAGAAGTCCAGAGCTGTGATAAATGGCTGTCTGATGAGAGTTTGGATAAAATCTGCTGGCCAGTATCCAATAAAGATGAGGTATTTCTTTTGGCACAGGTTGCCTGAAATGCATTTTTTAGTGTGTAAGGGTCAATGTTTTCATGATATGCCTGCAGCAGTTCGTGGATATCATAATAGTCTCTCATCCTTGTATTAAGTGGTCCTCTTGCGAGAACTGTCTGCAGTTTTTCCGCCAGCAGTGTTTCCAGATTGTAGGTCCAAAGGGGAATGGTTCGGTCTTCTAAAAGAAGTTTATAGTCATATTGAACCTCTCTGGGAGTTATTTTGTCACCGGTGGAAACATCGATTTTCATAGGGACAATCATGGGGCCAAGGAGGGCGTTCATGGTTATGCGTAGTCCGGGATATTCCATTTCATCCATAATATGGCTGAGCTGCTTTATTTTGAACTGTACATCATCCTGTAAATCAATTTCACAAATTTTTGTTATGACGTTTCTTATGTCCTCTTCGGACAGGTTCAGGTTTTTGATGGTGGTGTCTATGTCCATAGTGGCCCGCAGCGCAACACCAATCATAGAGGTTACAAGTATTCCTCCTTTAATGATGAATTTGTCTTTATAGGAGGAAATTGATAATCGTTCAAGGAACCGTTCCATCATGTAGATGCGGATAAGTATCCGGGCATCCGCATGATTTTTCTGCGCTAGGCTCCGGATATGTCCTTTCAGCTGCTCTGTTGTCATTTTCATTATAGAAGCACCTCCAGATATTGACGGATTAATGTGTCCACATGGAAAAGGGGAGCGTAGGTCATGAGCCGGTTCAGGTCCTTGTCGGGGCGGGATATGTAATTTTTAAGGGCGGCCTGGAAATCCTGGATTTCAAAGGAGCTGCGGCTTCTAACCAGGTCGCAGATGGTTCTTTCCAGGTCGTAAACAGGTATGAGGTGGTTAAAGGAGTTCCTGTATTCCATGCGCCCCAGGGATAGGAGTTCCTTTTTTACGGTGAATACTTTGATACCGGATTTCTTCATTTTTTGCGTGTTATAGCCGGAATAGATGGTGATGGTCTGGTTCATGGGTTCATGGTCAGTAAGGCCGTGGTAAAAGAGGGCTTCATCATGAGAAAAAACAGCCTTAGGATACCGGAGATGAAGTATAAAGGCTGGATCTTCCCAGACGCCTGGAGATAGATAAACGCCGCGGGCCGCCTTTTCAAAGTGGTGGGTCTCCACAAATCGATAGAAGGCAGCTTTGGAAATGCCCCGCTTCATAGCGTTTTTCATCAGCAGTATGCCGGAGTTGTCAATCAGGGAACCTAAAGTCATGAAATCACCTACTTTCATGCTTATATTATAAATGAAATAAGCACGAAAGTCGAACATGGAGGAATGGGGAGCTGATAGATGGTAGACAGTAGAAGATAGTGGCTAGTGGCTAGTTTCTAAAAACAAGGAACCAGCCACCAGCCGCCCCGCCGACCGGTATTTACTGGCGTTCCGGTCACTTACTCCACGTACCGAGATCCTTCGCTGGCGCTCAGGATGACTGTGGAGGGCGGGGGATTAGTATCTTGTAGCTGGTAGCTTGTAGCTTGTTTAGTGGCTAGTAGCTAGTTGCTAGTTGCTAAAAACAAGGAACCAGCCCCCAGCTACCAGCCACAAGCCACTGCGCCGTCAGACGCTCCCAGCTACCAGCCACTAGCTACTAGCTACTGGATTTCTAATCCACCTCTAATCCTTCGCTGTCAAGTCCTGTCATGGCCCCTGCGTATAATAAAGGTAGAAACCCCTTAAGGGGAAGCATCTTATATCATTACAAATGAGGCGATAGATATGAAAATCGAATCGGTGGAAAAGACGGCGAAGGTCATTGCAGCGCTGCTGAAGGAGAAGTTCCCGGACGTCCACTTCCACGTGGAGGCGGAATATCCGAACGGGACGGATAGGGTGGTTGTCCGGTATACAGACGGTCCCTCTCCGGTGCTTGTACATTACTACATCGACAAATTCCAGACCATGCACCCTTTGAATGGAGACCTGGTTTTCCTAACTCTTGCCCCTTCTATACTGGGATGTTCGGGGACCAGCCTTGTGTGCTGTGACTGGAGACTGTCTCCGGCCGTTGAATCCATGGTGCGAAAGGCCTATGAGGCGGAATTTCATGAGCCCTATCAGTATAATGGTCATGGTTTCTTTGATATTACTTCCTATTACCGCAGATGCCCGCAGCTCTGGCCGGCGAAGTATCAGCGGCTCTATGAGGAGCAGATGAAGGTGCCTAAGGAAGAGCCGCCGGTGCTGAAGGAGAAGGATGATAAGGTGGTTTACTACGAGGATTTCAAGAACGCCGCTTTGGACTATGCGATCAAGCATCATAACTGGTGACTGGGGCGCCTGACGGCGCAGTGGCTGGTAGCTGGTGGCTAGTGGCTGGTGGCTAGTTGCTAGTTTCTGGTTACTGGATTCTTGCTACAAGCCACAAGCTACAAGCTACTAGATGCTAGATTTGACGGCGCGGCCGGGACCGGGATCGAGTTCGGGGGCTGGCAGCTTGTCCTCTCCCCGCTGTCATTTCGACCGCAGCAAAGTGGAGTGGAGAAATCTCACTGCTCAATGGTGCAGGACGCATTACGGTGGAATAAGATGATAGAAGTTTATTCCATTATAAAAAAGCCTCTCTTTCGAGGGGCTTTTTTCGTGGCTTTATAAAGATGAACAGGAAGCTCATCAGTCAATTACATCAGAAACCGGTCAAGGTTCCTTTTTGCGTACAGCAGGCGGCTGTATTCACGTAGGGGCCTGGGCCTTCGGCGCAGAGGGGCTTATGGCCCTGTGCTGCCGCACGGGCCAAAGGTTGCGTCGCTGCCGCTCAGGGGCAAAGGCCTTGGTGGGCGCCCTTCAAAAAGAAGGGGCGCCAGAATGATAAAACCTTTACAACCGGGCTTCGCCCGGAGGAAAATAGAAAACCATACAACCGCCCTGCGGGCGTGGGAAATACACCCCTATTCCTGCTTTGCGGGACTTCCCCCGGAGGGGGAAGTCTGCTCTCCTCTGTCCTTAGTGCTAACTTAAGTTGCGCAATGTATAACGACGCTAAAACCTCCCCCCCGGGGTGGCAAGCGAACGAAATTTGTAGGGAGCCATAAGGCGACTGAAAATTTCGTGAGACGCTTTCCCGTGGAGAGGTGCCGTAGGCAGAAGGGGTGCATTTCCGACGGGCGTCAGCCCGGTTTGCCTGTTTTTCAACGCCCGCCAGGGCGGTTGTCTGGTTTTATCATAAATAAGAGGCGCCTTACACAAATTAAATGGCGCCCACCACCTTGCCGCCTACGGAGGCATTAGGCTCCTTCCCCAGGAAGGAGCTGGGCGAAGCCCTGAGGATAGGTCCGAGTAATGCACTTTGTACTTGTGAGTCAAATTAGGCCCTTTCAGGGCCTCGGCCTTTCTTTGAAAGGCCTGCTATCCTCCGTCGCCTACGGCGACACCTCCGGCCGGGCTTTAAGGTGTTCGCTTAATGTGCAGGCTATGCTCACATATTAGCCCGGCTCAGAAGCCCTCTGCAGGGCTTCT
>ERZ772883.2470-NODE-2470-length-11466-cov-7.645956_pt1 | contig 11466 bp, 10 predicted proteins | sample MGYA00580575_ERZ772883 | MGnify/ENA primary metagenome ERZ772883 (study PRJEB29015, sample SAMEA2737666) | human gut metagenome | biome: human gut; feature: human-associated habitat; material: faeces | place: China | collected 2012 ...
CAGGAAGACAACAAAGTCATCCGGGTGGTATTTCACTAACTCTCAATTTATTTCTTTTCTGGGCGTAGATTTTCTAATACTTCATCCGGTACATACAGCTTCCCCCAGCCGGTTCCGAGGTCGATCTTTGGCTTGTTGGCGCCGTGGAAGTCGGAGCCGCCGCTGATCTTCAGATCATATTTGGAGGCAAGTCCGCGGATCTGGCGCTCCTCAGCGGTATTGTAGGTGCTGTAGATGGCTTCGATGCCCACGAGACCGATCTTTTTCAATTCCGCTACGAGAGTATCCAGACGATCATCACTCATGTGATAGAGGATTGGGTGCGCCAACACTGGTACACCGCCGGCCCCCAGGATCAGTTCCACAGCCTGAGCGGGTGTCACCTTTTCCCTCGGAACAAAGCAGGGACAGTGATCGCCTACGTAGCGGTCAAATGCTTCCTTCATGCTCTGGATATAGCCGTGGGAGAGGAGATATCTTGCAAAATGAGCCCTGGTGATAACCGCACCGGGGAATTCCGCCAGAAGTGCCTCGTAAGTAATGTCAATGTCATGCTCTCTGAGCAGCGCGCACATCTTTGCATTGCGGTTCTCGCGGGAACGAATGAAATCTTCTAAGTAATGGGCAAACTTCGGCTGGCAGTAATCAATGAAAAGGCCAACCATGTGGATATCTTTGCCCTGATATTCCGTAGACAGTTCAATACCGGGGATCACTTCCGGCACCTGAGAGGCGGGAGCGTTAGACGGTGAAGCAGCCTGAGCCTGCCGCAGTTCCTCCGCATATCGGATCGCCCGGTCCAGTCCGTTTACTGTATCGTGATCGGTGAGAGCGAAGGCGGTTAATCCTTTTTGAATTGCATAATCAACTAATTCTTCCGGGGTAAAGGTACCGTCGGAACAGGTGGAATGTACATGAAGATCTACCATATTTCTATCCTTTCTGAGATTATTTTTGGGGACTGGTCCACATTAACATACATTAGAGCTGGTTTTTGCGTATAGAGACAGTGTTTGTAAATATTACATATTTTAATGGAGATCATTAAACGAAACAGAATTGGAAAATTAACAAAATGGATGTCGGCAGCACCGGCATCCATTTTATTCGTCTTAGTTCTCGTCGTCTTCGGTCTGTGCGGTGAATACAGTACGCTTTCTTGCCATTTCATCGCTTGCCAGGTACTCATCGTAGGTAGTGATCTTGTCTACCAGACTGCCATTCGGCAGAATCTCGATGATACGGTTGGCAGTGGTCTGTACGAACTGGTGGTCATGACAGGAGAACAGTGCCACACCGGGGAACTTGATCAGACCGTTGTTCAGCGCGGTGATGGACTCCATGTCCAGATGGTTAGTGGGCTCATCCAGGATCAGACAGTTGGCGCCGCTGATCATCATCTTGGATAGCAGACAGCGAACCTTCTCACCACCGGAGAGGATGCGGACCTTCTTCACACCGTCTTCGCCGGCGAACAGCATACGTCCCAGGAAACCACGGACATAAGTGGCATCCTTTACGGGAGAGTAGCCGGTCAGCCAGTCGGCGATGGTCATATCATTGTCGAACTCTGCGGTATTGTCCTTCGGGAAGTAGGACTGGGAAGTGGTAACACCCCACTTGTAGGTTCCCTCATCCGGCTCGATCTCTCCGGCAAGGATCTGGAACAGAGTGGTCTTCGCCAGCTCACAGCTTCCTACGAAAGCCACCTTGTCTTCACGACCCAGAGTAAAGGAGATGTCATCTAACACCTTTTCTCCGTTGATGGTCTTGGACAGATGCTCCACAGCCAGTACTTCGTTACCGATCTCACGCTCGGGGCGGAAGTCGATATAGGGATATTTTCTGCTGGAGGGCTTAATGTCATCCAACTCAATTTTTTCCAGGGCACGTTTTCTGGAAGTAGCCTGCTTGGATTTGGAAGCATTTGCGGAGAAACGGGAGATGAACTCCTGTAATTCCTTGATCTTTTCTTCCTTTTTCTTATTGGCTTCTTTCATCTGCTTCACCAGCAGCTGGCTGGATTCATACCAGAAGTCATAGTTACCGGCATACAACTGAATCTTGCCGTAGTCGATGTCGGCAATCTGGGTACATACCTTGTTCAGGAAATAACGGTCATGGGATACCACGATAACGGTATTCTCGAAATCGATCAGGAAGTCCTCCAGCCATGCGATCGCGTCTAAGTCCAGATGGTTGGTAGGCTCGTCGAGCAGCAGAATGTCGGGGTTACCGAACAGTGCTTTGGCTAACAGGACCTTCACCTTCAGACTGCCGTCTAAATCCTTCATGAGAGAGTAGTGGAACTCGGTGCCGATGCCCAGACCGTTTAACAGCATGGCGGCATTGGACTCTGCTTCCCAACCGTCCATCTCGGCGAATTCCGCTTCCAGTTCGCTGGCACGGATACCATCCTCGTCACTGAAATCTTCCTTGGCATAGATGGCATCCTTTTCCTTCATGATCTGGAAGAGACGCTCGTTACCCATGATAACGGTATCCATAACCACGTTGTCGTCATATTTGAAATGATCCTGCTCCAACACGGAGAGACGCTGACCGGGGGTGATGACGATATCACCTTTGGTAGTGTCCAGCTGACCGGACAGGATCTTCAAAAAGGTGGATTTACCGGCACCGTTAGCTCCGATGAGGCCGTAACAGTTGCCCTCGGTAAACTTGATGTTGACATCTTCGAATAAAGCTTTCTTACCCACACGGTAAGTTACGTTGTTTGCACTGATCATTCTTAAACCTCTTGTTATTCTTCTTATTAAATGTGTTACAAAGCCACCCTTACCATTATACATAAAAGCCCACATATTTCAAGGAAAAAGTGTGAAATCTTGACAGAGTAAAATATTTATGTAAAATGATTACTAAAAGATATGAACAAGGTTCATTGGCATAATGGAGGTTTGCATGGCAACGATTAAAGAGATTGCAGAGATCGTGGGTGTGTCGAGCGCAGCGGTCTCCAGAGTATTGAATTACGATGAAGGAATTTCCGTCAGTGAGGAAACGAGAGAGGCTATTTTTGCCACAGCGGAGAAGATTGGCTATAAGAAAAAAGTTATTTATCCGAAAATTGAAAACGTTGCACTTTTGTATTTTACAGATAATGAGGATGAATTGGAGGATGTGTTTTACCGCGGTGTCAGGGAGGAAGTTATAAAGCAGGCAAAAAAAATGAATATCCGACTGCAGATTTATGACCGCAGAGATGGCATGAGCGTGATCCCCAGAGATCTGAATGCCTTTATTGCCGTAGGCTGGCTGACCCGCAAAGAGATCAATCAATTGTATAAAATCTGCCCCAGAGGAGTGTTCATCGGCACATCACCGGATGAAAAATTGTTTGATGCGGTTAGACCCAATATGGATTCCTTCGTGACACAGATGGTAGATTATTTTGTGGAAAAGGGTCATAAAAAAATCGGATTTATTGGCGGAAGCGACCGGAATATTGATACGGGGAAGCCCTCCATGGATATCCGAGAATGGTCCTTTCGGCAAAGTGTGGCATATTATCATTGTCTGGAGGAGGAATATATCCTGATCTCGGAGAAATTCACCGTGGATGAAGGTTATCGCATGGGAAAAGAATTACTGAAAAAAAGTTCCCTGCCCACCGCATTGTGCATTGCGAGCGATACACTGGCAGTGGGAGTATTGCAGGCACTGAATGAAAAAGGGATACAGGTGCCGGAGCAGATGGCGCTTTTCAGCATCAATGATGTGAATATAGCCAAATATCTGTCTCCGCCGTTGACAACCATACATATTGATATTCCCTGCATTTGTGAGACGGCATTGGATCTGCTGCGAAACCGGGTGCTGTATGGTGGCAAAGTGACAAAGCTTATCTTTGTGAACGGGATTCCAATTTTTCGCAAGAGCTGCTAAATCAATAATAAGTCAATGAACAATAAATAGAAAAAAGTTAAAAGGGAGGTGACGGAACAGACCTCTCTTTTTGTATGCTTATTTTGTATAAAACTGACAAAAGATACCTGCCAAATTTGGCAATAGGGTAAAAAAAGAACAAGAGGCATTGACGAAAAGAGGTAATGATGCTATATTTTTTCTAAAGGTAAATAATTTACTATAATAAAAGTAAAACATTAACTTTAGAAAGATTGAAAGGAGAAAATTAATGAGAAAGAAATTTTTGGGGATTTTGTTGGCGGCAGGAGTAATCGCGGCAATGACAGGATGCGGAAGCACAAACAATGTAGACGGTGAGAAAGCAACAGCAGATGAGAATGGTAATTATCTAATTAATGGTAGCTTTGAAGAGGCTGATTTTACCGGATGGACGGTAAATAATGTGAACGATTCCACAGAGGAACTGGATATCTATGATCGTGATACTGACTGTTTCGAGGGGGTACAGTCCCTGCATTTTTATTCCGGTAGCAGTAATGTGGATTTTTCCGCAGAACAGACGGTGAACGGACTGGAGGAAGGCACTTACAAACTGACGGCACATATCCAGGGAGATGCTGCAGGGGATAAAAACGCAACGGTGTATTTCTACGCTGTGGTAAACGGGGAAGAAATCAAAGTGGACGGAGAACTGAACGGCTATGTGAACTGGTACACTGCAGAGATACCGGATTTGAAGCCTGCGGACGGAGAAATCACGGTAGGTGTACGTGTTACTACAGCACCCGGCGGATGGGGCACCATCGATGATCTCACGCTGGTGAAGGAGTGATCATGGAATTTATCAAGGGTATGGACATCTCTATGGTGAAGGAACTGGAAGTCAGCGGAGCGTCCTATTACATAAACGGAAAACAGGAGGATCTGTTTCGTATCCTGAAGGAGTGCGGAACGACCATGGTACGGCTCCGGATCTGGTCAGACCCGTTTGATGAGATGGGTAACTCCTACGGTGGCGGGGGCAATGATTTACAGACTACCATAGAAATTGCCGGAAGAACTGTGGAAAACGGAATGGACTTTATGTTAGACTTTCATTACAGCGATTTCTGGGCAGATCCCGCCAAACAGATCAAGCCGAAGGCATGGCAGAAGCTGCGGGGAGAAGCGTTGGAGACTGCAGTGTATCTGCATACCGTGAATACGCTGAAGGCACTTAAGAATCACAAGCTAATTCCGAAAATGGTGCAGGTCGGCAATGAGATTACCAAGGGTCTTCTCTGGCCGGACGGTTATGTGGAGCAGACGGAGAATATGGCAAGGCTTTTGCGGGCAGGGATCCGGGGAGTGAGGGAAGAGTGCCCCGGGGCAGGAATTGTGCTGCATTTGGATTTCGGCACCAACAATGAGCTTTACAGGCAGTGGTTCGACCGGATCGCACCGTTTGCATTGGATTATGATGTGATCGGAATGTCCTACTATCCGCACTGGAACGGCTCTCTGGAGCAACTGCAGAATAATATGAACGATATCAGTGCCCGTTACGGCAAGAATGTACTGGTGGTAGAGACTTCCATCGGCTATACTACGGATACCCTGGGATGTAAAGGAATCGTCTATTCCGAGAAGGAAGAAGAGGCTACCGGATATCCTGCCACACAGGAAGGACAGGAGCAGTTCTTAAGGGATCTGATGGCTACAGTCAGGAAGGTCAAGGAGGACAGAGGAATCGGTGTGTTTTACTGGGAACCCGCATGGCTCCCGATTCCGGATTGTACCTGGGCGAGCACGAGCGGAAGTCAGTATATGCAGGAAAAAATGGCAGCCGGCAACGCCATGGCGAATATGGCATTATTTGATGCAGCCGGCAATGCCAACAGTGCCCTGCTGCATATGAAAACAATGTAGGTGAGGAATGACTATGAAAAAAGGAATCATATCGATGTTGTGCATTGCACTGGCGGTGGGGACACTGACCGGATGCGGAAGTAAAAAAGAGGATAACAGACTGGTGATCTGGACGAATATGAACGTGGAAGTGGATACGCTCCAGAAATATGCAGATACCTGGGGAGAACAGAATGGATATGAGGTGGAGGTGATCCACCAGTCCCCGTCGGTGCAACAGTTTGCACAGGCGGTGAAAAGTGCTGAAGGACCGGATGCTGTAGTGGGTATCCCAAATGACCAGCTTGCGGATTATGTGAATGCAGGCCTGACAGCGGAAGTACCGGCAGAACTTTATAATGATGCGGATTTTTCCGAAGCTGCAGTTCAGGCATGCTATGTGGACGGCAAAAGATATGCAGCACCTCTTTCTGTGGAGACAACCGCTTTATTCTATAATACGGACATGGTAGAAAAAGTGCCTGCGACCTGGGAGGAACTGGTGGAACAGGCAGTGGAGAACGGCGGTGTGCAGTTTGATGCCACCAGTATCTATTATGATCTGGGATTTGTCAGAGCCTGCGGCGGCTATATTTTTAATTATCAGAATGGTGCTTATGATACGTCGGACATTGGCCTGGCAAATGATGGGGCAGTACAGGCGTATCATTTCCTTGATGATCTGTGCAACCGTTATGGCCTGATTACGGCAGATGTCACGGCAGATATTGCCAGAAGCAATTTCCAGAACGGAAAATGTGCGTACTATATTGGAGGCCCTTGGGATATTGACGGTTTTACTTCGGCAGAGACACCCTTTGGCATCACGGAGATGCCGACATTTCACGGTCAGGCATTCGTAACACCGGTGGGAACCCAGGTAAGCTTTGTGGGTAAGGACAGTGATAAACAGGAGCCGGCATGGAGTTTTATCAAATATCTGATTGAAAACGGTGCAAAAGATCTGTATGAAGCAGGTGACCGCATTCCTGCAAGACTGTCCGATCAGGAACTGGAAGAGATCAGGGAGAATGCTTACGCGAAAGCATTTATCGTACAGATCAATCAGGGAGAACCGATGCCTACCGTATCCGAGATGGGTCAGCTATGGAGCATTCATGTCAATAATATCCGTTCCATGTGGTCAGGTGAGCAGACTCCAGAGGAAGCGGCGAAAAATATGGTGGCGCAACTGGAAGAAGCTGTTGAATTGATGAATTCAGGAAAGTAGTGAAGATATGAAGAAGAAAAAGAATGGTATGGCATATGCCTATCTGGCACCCACACTGATTACCATATTGTTGGTGACTTGTCTGCCAATTCTGTATACGGTTATTTTGTCTTTCACGAATTATAATATGTACCATTTGGGAGATTACACTTTTGTGGGAGCAGACAATTATCTGACAGTTTTTTCCGGGAGTATTAAAAGTGTGTTTTTCCCGGTGCTTGGGTGGACGATATGTTTTGCGATATTCAGTACGGTGGGTTCCTATGCTATGGGACTGCTGCTGGCAATTCTTCTGAACAATCCGCATATGAAGGAATCCAAAATATATCGGGCAATACTGATCGTACCGTGGGCATTGCCGTCCACAATCGCTATTCTTGCATGGCAGGGATTGCTAAATGAGCAATACGGCGGGATCAATAATCTGCTTCATGTAATCGGAATTGCATGGAACATCCCATGGCTGACGAATCCCCTTTGGGCGAGGATTGGGCTGATCATTGTCAATGTATGGCTGGGATTTCCTTATATGATGAATGTCTGTCTGGGCGGTTTGCAATCCATCTCCACGGAATATTATGAAGCGGCGGAGATTGACGGGGCATCGAAGTTTCAATGCTTTAAAAGTATTACACTTCCCATGGTGACGAAGCTTTCTATCCCGTTGGTGATTTCTTCATTTGCGGCGAATTTCAACAATTTCGGAAATATCTATATGATAACACAGGGCGGTCCTGCCAGAGTAGACAACCAGTTCGCCGGTTATACGGATATTCTGGCAAGTACGACTTACAAAATGACTACATGGTCTAACCGGTACGAGTTGTCTGCTACATTTAGTGTACTGATCTTTATTATTGTCGGAACATTTACATTGGTGAACATGCATTTGTCCGGCTCATTCAAGGAGGTGGATTAAATGCTTGGCAGAGAGAAAATGAACGGTTCGGAAATGCGTGCGCTCTGGGGAAGCCGTATTGTAATCTGGATCACCATAATACTGGTGCTGTTTCCGGTAGTGTGGATCGTAATGTCTTCTTTTTCGGCGGGCGACAGTTTTTTTCTGTCCTCTCTCTTTCCGGAAAAGTTCAGTGTGGAACACTATGTGACGTTGTTTCGGGAGACGGATTTTACTGTATGGGTATGGAATTCCCTAAAGTTTTGCGTTATTGTGGCGACGATCCAGCTTGTGATCACTTCTCTGGCGGCATATGCATTCGCGAGACTGCGTTTTATCGGGAGAAAATATGGACTCATGTCGCTGCTGGTGCTGCAGGTATTTCCCAACAGTATGGCAGTGGCAGGCTACTATATTCTGATCTATAGGTTTGGGCTGGTTGACAGCAGTCTTGCGTTAATCTTTGTGCTGGCGGGAGGCAGTGCATACAATATCTGGCTGTTAAAATCCTATATTGATGGTCTGCCGGTGGAACTGGATGAGGCAGCAATGGTAGACGGGGCGAATCAGTTTCAGGTGTTTTACAAGATTATCATTCCGCTTGCCATGCCGCAGCTTGCGGTGATCTTCCTGTTTTCTTTTATAGCAACCTACAGCGAATATGTAATCACATCGATTTTTTTGCAGACACCGGGAAAAATGACGCTGGCGTTGGGATTACAGTCTTTTATCAGTGATCAGTTTGCTGCTCACTGGACGCTGTTTTCAGCAGCAGCGGTGATTTCATCCTTGCCAATTATGATTGTTTTCATGTGTCTGCAGAGATTTATCCAGAGTGGACTGGTGGCAGGCGGTGTGAAAGGATAAGCAATATAGATTTTAAAGACATAAATTTTACATAGTAATGATTGCTAGGAGGACCTCCCTTTGATAAAATGAATTTATCAAAGGGAGGTTTTCTTATGGAGACAAAATTAAATTACAAAAGAACGTTTCTGATCGGACTGGCTTTTCTTAGCATCTGTTCCTTCTGGCAGATGTATGACAACATCATCCCCCTGATCCTGCAGAATACCTATCATCTGGGCGAGACCATGACGGGAGCGGTGATGGCATTAGACAATGTGCTGGCGATCTTTCTGCTGCCGGTGTTCGGTACGTTGTCAGATAAGGTACATACGAAGCTTGGCAGAAGAATGCCCTTTATCGTGTCGGGTACGATCCTGGCAGTGATCTTCATGATGTTACTGCCGATGATCGACAATGCAGAAAAGGCAAGATGGGGCACCGGAGAGTCCTTCAGTAACCAGGTGATCTTCCTGGCGGTGCTGTTTTTCACCCTGGTGTCCATGGGACTGTATCGTTCCCCGGCAGTAGCACTGATGCCGGATGTAACCCCGAACCATCTGCGCAGCCGTGCCAATGCGGTGATCAATCTCATGGGAGCTGTGGGCGGTGTCTATGCTCTGATCATGATCAAAGTTCTGGTGGGCAAAGGTGAAACACCGGATTATCTGCCTTTATTTGCAAGTATTGCAGCAGTCATGGCGATCGCTGTGGGAATTCTCGTGATGACCATCCGGGAAAATAAGCTGCGGGAAGAAGTCGAGAAGGCAGAGGCGGCAATTGCAGAAACAATAGAAGAAAAAGCGATGGCTGAGGGCGTGGAAGCTGTCGGTGAGATCGAGGCAGTGGGAGATACCGGAGCGGTAAAAGCTTCCGACGGGAAAAAACAGACAGGAAAGACGGAAGGCACCAAGGGGATGCCGAAGGAAGTGAAGCGGAGTATGTATTTCATGCTGGCGTCTATTTTCTTATGGTTTACCGCATATAATGCCGTGACCACAGCCTTTTCCCGCTACACGAAGGTAGTATGGAAGATGGAGGGCGGAAGCTTCGCCAACTGTCTGATGGTAGCGACGGTAGCTGCTATTCTGAGTTATATTCCCATTGGAAACATCTCTGCGAAGATCGGTCGTAAGAAGACTATCATGGGCGGTGTTCTGCTGATGGCAGCCTGCTATGGTGGCGCAATTTTTGCCAGAGAATATCACCCCATCATCAATGTGGCATTTGCCCTGATCGGTGTGGCATGGGCAGCCATCAATGTGAATTCCTATCCGATGATCGTGGCCATGAGCAGTGGCAGCGATGTGGGGAAATTCACCGGAACCTATTATACGTTCTCCATGGCAGCGCAGATCCTGACTCCGGTACTCTCCGGATTTCTGCTGGAAAACGTATCCTATAACACCCTGTTTCCCTATGCCCTGTTCTTCTCCCTGATGGCATTCCTTACTATGACCCAGGTACGTCACGGCGATGTGAAGCCCCAGAAGAAGGAGAGCATTCTGGAGAACTTTGATGTAGATGACTGATGCGGATAACTTCGGTATATACTTGGCAGGACGATACAATTTGACAAATGTGTTGTAAGCTCTTTGGAGAATCTTAAGAAATACCTACTTGAAAATAAAAGAGTAGTGGATTAAAGTAAAAGGCAGCGAATCTATACTGTGATAGAAACGGTATGGATTCGCTGTAAAAAGTTACAGGAAGATAGAAGGTTATAGGAATGAAAGTATTAGGAATCTTATTGATTGTTTTGGTGGTTCTCGCAGTTCTGTATTTTCTCATGATCATGCCGAGGATGCTGCACAAACCGGACACAGCCCCTTTTAAAGAATGGCTCTATGCTCACAGAGGTCTGCATGACAATGCCACAGACGCTCCGGAGAACTCCATGGCAGCATTCCGCAAGGCAGTGGACGCAGGCTTCGGTATCGAACTGGATATTCAGCTGACGAAGGATAGGATTCCCGTGGTGTTCCATGATTTTACCTTAAAAAGAGTCTGCGGCGGCGAAGGAAAAATCTGCGATTACACTTATGAGGAATTGCAGCAGTTTCATCTGTGTGAGTCCACGGAGAAGATCCCGAAGTTCGAGGATGTGCTTAAGATGGTGGACGGAAAAGTACCTCTGATCGTGGAGTTCAAGATCGAGCGTACCGACCTGTCCCTGTGTCCCATTGCGGATAAGATACTTCGGGCCTACAAGGGAATGTACTGCATGGAGTCCTTTAATCCGCTGGGAGTGTGGTGGTATCGCAAGAATCATCCGGAACTGGTGCGCGGACAGCTGTCCGATGCTTTCCTGAAGGAAGGAGAGTATGTGGGAGTATTGTATTTTATCCTGCAGAATCTGCTGTTGAACTTCGTGACGAAGCCGGATTTCGTGGCATACAATCATCATTATCCCGAGATCCTGTCAAGAAAGCTTTGCAGAGGCCTGTATCATAATACCGCAGCGGCCTGGACTATCAAGAGCCAGCAGGAGCTGGATGAAGCGAGAAAGCATTTCGATATCTTTATCTTTGACAGTTTCGTGCCTGAGGCGAGAAAGTAGCAGAAAAAATCATGTATACAAAAGAAAATCTGAAACCAGAACCGCATTCGCCCTATAAATAGTTACAAAAAAGGATCAGCCCCAAGGGACTGATCCTTTCAGACTGTAGACAAAACGCTTTTGGTCAGCACTCCAGAAGCGTTTTTCTTGTTT
>ERZ772883.2472-NODE-2472-length-11463-cov-5.135519_pt1 | contig 11463 bp, 8 predicted proteins | sample MGYA00580575_ERZ772883 | MGnify/ENA primary metagenome ERZ772883 (study PRJEB29015, sample SAMEA2737666) | human gut metagenome | biome: human gut; feature: human-associated habitat; material: faeces | place: China | collected 2012 ...
CACCAGCGCGAACACGCTGGCAAGCAGGGACCGTTTGGTGGTGTTCTTGCTCATAGTACATACTCCTTTTCTGGTTAAATCCAGATCCGGATATCCTCCCCGAAAGCCCTGTGCTTTTTGCTGTGCAAAAAGCAGAATCGCCGGCGATTCTTATCCAGTATCTGTTGGCAACAGCATTTTAGCACTATAACGCCAATTCCGCAAGCGTTTTGTCAATTTTTGTGTTTTTCACAAAAGCATAATCAAACTATTGCAAAGCCAGTAAAAAAAAGGGCCTCCAGTCAAAGCCGGAGGCCCCTTTAGATGTCAAATCAATAATTTTCCTCGATAAGCCGCAAAATCTCCGGCTTCAGCGAGAGCATACGGCAGATGTTCAGCGCGTCCCTGGGGCAGTCGGACTTACCCTCCACCCGGTACAGGCCGTAGTTCATGTGGCGGGCAATGACGCGGATGCCGTCCTCCCCGCTGACCGCCAGCTCCCGTCGGATGGCCTCGGGGTCAATGTCCCGCAGGCCGATAATCTGGTAATGGGCCCGACCGCAGTCAGCCACCTTATCATAGTGAGTGGTGAGCAAAGAGATAGCGTTGACTCCGTTGAGATATTTTGTCACCGCCTGGACGATGACCGCGCCCTCGTCGGGGTTGGTGCCCCGGGCGAACTCGTCCAGCAGGAACAGGGAGTAGCCCTGCTCCACTTGGGCCAGGGCCTTCTGGAACTGCACGATCTCCGAGCCGAAACCGGAAAGCCCCGACTGGATGGACTGCATATCCTCAAAGAGCATCAGTACACTCTCAAACAGGGGCATTTTTGCCGCCTTGGCACATACCAGAAAACCCGCCTGCATCAGCAGCACGTTCAGCGCCACCGTCTTCATCGCCACGCTCTTGCCGCCCATGTTGGCGCCGGTGATGACCGTGGCGCCCTTTTCCAGTGAGATGGACACCGGCACGAAGCTACGGCCTTGCTCCGAAAGCAGGTCACATAGCTCCGGGTTCATCATGTCCGTCAGCTCCAGGGCCCCGTCGGTGATCTCCGGCATGACGCCGCCGTAACGCACGGCAAACAGGGCCTTCTGGATGATGAAATCCAGACGACCGGCACTTTCGGCATCCTGCAGCATGTCCTCCGCCAGGGGGGCCAGACGGGCGCCCATATCCCGGCGGATCTTGGTCTCCTCGCTCTCCTCCTCGGCGCAGATCTGCGTGCGCCGGAGGCGGATCTCGTCTTTCTCCGCGTCGGTGGCGGCGTGGTGCAGCTGCTCCTCCAGCTCCTTCTTGGTGCGGCGGATCTGGCGGAGCTTTTCGGTCATACTGTCGGGGATGTAGAAGCCCCGGGACCGGGTGTTGTCCGGGTCCAGGATGGCCAGAGCAGGCCGGGGATCGTGGAAGGACAGCTCCCGCAGGGGGGCCACCTCGCTCAGCTGGGCATACAGGGGCAGCAGGCTCTCCAGCCGCTGGAGATAGCCCTTGATCTCAAACAGCTCCACATGATCCGGCACTTCGCCGTCCCGGCAGCGGCGGATGGAGTTGCGGATGTCCTTCATCTGGCACAGGAGGATGCTGATCTTGTCATATACACCCTTGAGCTGGTCGGCATGATCCGCCGCCTGCTGCACATTATACAGTTCCGTTTCCAGCTCCGCCCGCTCCGATGGGGTGTAAAAACGCAGACGACGAATCTTCTCCTGCCCGAAGGGGCTGCAGCCGTGGAGAGTCTCCAGGGCATATTGCAGGCCGATCTGCTGCTTTTCCTCAAACCGAATGGAAATCATGCCAGTTCCTCCTTCACATTGATGACCGGCACATTCACACTCTGCCGCATCCGATCAATAAATTCATCCTTGTCAAACTTCCAGCCGTAGGCCGACACCGGATTCACCGTGACGCACAGTGTGCGGGCAGCATCCTTGGTCTGCAGCACCACCTCGCGCACGGAAAGCTTATCCAATGTATCCGGCTTCAGGAGCACCTTGCTGGGGTCGGCCACCACCAGACGACTCTTGCGCAGCAGACCGCTGCGCAGCAGCGGCAGCACCATGCTGTCCGTCAGTGCGCCGGGAATATAGGCCTCGCCATGCTCCTTCAGACACTTTTCAAGGCCCTCGGCAGCCTCCGGGGGCAGGGTCTCCGCCTTGGGCAGGTCCATCAGGCGGCAGAAGTTGGCCGTATCCTCAATGACCTTGTCCATACTCATATGGTAGGACGCGCCGGTACACAGGACGATGCCGTCGGCCACGTTCCGGGCCCCCAGCGATTTGCGGCCCAGGGCGCCGTCGATAATGGACTGGGTGGCCCCCAGCTCAAAAAATGTCTTGGACACCTCTTTCAGCTGGGCCGTGATAGAGGGGCCCGCCAGCTGCACATACCCGTCGCTGCGGGCGCGCATGATAATAACCTCTCCCAGGGGGGTGGGGATGCCGGTGGTCACCAGAATCTCCCGGGTCACGTCGCCCAGGCGCAGCATATCCTTGGCAGTGGCGATGAGGGTCCCTGCCGGGACAAATATGCTGGGTTTTTCGGTGCCGGTGACCACGTCGGTGCTCTCACCGTCCCGGCCAATGGAGGTCAGGCCCAGGATCTGCTGCCGCCCGGTGTGATTCAGAAGCCAGTTGAGCATGGTAGTTTTGCCGGCGTTTTTGCACATGCCCACGATGGACATGCTCCGTACCTGCTGCAGCTGGCGGACTAATTCAGCTGTTGTCATGTTCTCTCTCCTTCCGGGGAAAAATGCCGTTCAATTAATTATTATACAGCACAAAATGAAAAAAGAAAAGAGGGAAGTTTAGCCTTTGCCGCCGAAGGGGGTAGGACTACAATACATATTGGACAAGTGAATAAAAAGATGTGAAGGATATGGTCTTATGGGTTTCTGCGCTTTTTGGAGGCCTATCCGGAGCAATCCACTTATTCCTCTGCGGACTTCCTGCGGAAGCTGCGGGCATGGTACGCCCGCAGAGGCATACAAGTGGAATGTGTCCAAACAGACAACGGCTTTGAGTTTACCAATCGTTTTTCGGGCAGCAAGCGCAATTTGCCGACCCTGTTTGAAAAGACGGCTGCCGATGACGGCAAAAGGAGAAGCCCGCGTCCGAAGACGCGGGCTTCCCATGGGGAGGGTAGGTAGCAAGTTAGGGGTTGGTAACATAAGTAAGCGGCATACCACTTCCCTTAGTAATCTTCTCGACTCTATCAGCGGGAATCAATCCGTCCTCGCCGACCACTACGCTGTCCTTATTTCCGATATTCCAATTGCCGGGCTTCACATAGATCGCTCCGCCTGCCTGCATCGCCGCACAATTGTTAAACAACTTTGCAGGAATCTTCTCCACACCATTGCCAAAGGTAACTTTATTCAGTGCCTTGCTGTTGTAGAAGATACACCCATTCATACTCTCGGTATTGATCGTAGCTTCCTTCAATTCTTTACAGGAACCAAACGCTTTATCTCCAATGGAAGTCACATTTTCGCCAACCACAACAGACTTAAGCGCCCCATGGTTCACAAATGCGGACGCGCCAATCTCGCCATTGTATACTTTAAGTGTTTGAAGCGCTTTTACGGACATACCTTTAAATGTGGCATCCATCTTGCCATTGTCACTGATTACCAGGGACTCCAATGCCGGGCAATTGTAGAATGTTGCATCTGCCGCGCGGCTGCCTTTAACGGTTCCTCCCTTGATAACGGCCTGCTTCAGCGCAATGCAGTTTTTAAAGGCACATGTCCCGAGTTCAGTCACGCTGCTGGGAATCTCAATGCTTTCGAGACTCGTACAGTGTCTAAATGCTTCCTCACCAATCGTCTTTACATCATCGGTAAGTGTAACGTTCGTCAAAGCGTCACAAAAGTACAAAGCCTTTTTACCCACTGTCTCCGAAGCGACCGTCACATCTGTCAGGGATCTGCAGGTGCTAAATGCACCCTCGCCAAGTTCCTTTACCGTTGCAGGCACATTCATGCTGGTAAACCCGCAGTTCTGGAAAGCAAAGTTCCCTATTTTTGTCACAGACGTTGGGAGGTTTACCGTGTTCAAGCTCTCGGCGTAGCCAAATGCTGCATAGCTGATCTCCGTAACACCCTCGGGAATATTAACTGATGTAAGTGATTTGCAGAAAAAAAACGCTTTCGGGCCAATTACATTGACACTATTCGGTATGTTGATTTCGTTAAGGCTAGTGCAATACGAAAAAGCTTTCTCTCCGATTTTCTGTAAGCTTTCCGGGAGTGTCACTTTTTTCAAACTGGTGCATACCGAGAAGGCGTCCACTCCGATCTCTGTCACGCCCTCTTCGATCACGACCTCTTCGAGGTCGCGCCATCTATCTATCGGAGTCGCTTCCGTACCCGGCCTATTGTTATAGAAAAATCCATCTAACACCTTGCCGTTGACACCGCTCACAGTGGCTTTGACCACTTTACCGGCTCCATTTTTTTCCACCGTAACGCCATAACCCTCAAGGTTTCCATAATCATAGAGCGATTCATAATCATATTCCGGCTTGCTATCCAATCCTTCCTCGGTCGCTGCGGCGGCGTCATAGGTATTGTCGAAGCTGTCACTCTCCACGGCAGCCTGGGTGGCCAGCACCTTCAGCGTCAGCTCGATGGTGGACTGTGCCGTGCCGTAGTTGGCCTCGTTGCCCACGTCCTCCGGCATCCACGCCACCAGCGCCACCAGCTCTTCCGCGCCTGCGTTCAGAGGTACCGGCACACTCGTTCCGTCCTCCTGCTTCTGCGTCACCTGACGGTGCAGACTCTCACCCAGATGTACACCTGTGCCCACGGCAGTGCGGGCCGCGGCGCGGTCGGCAAAGGGGGTGAATGTACCATCCTCGGCGGCGGTGATCTCCGCCCAGCCGAACTGGATATAGTCGGACAGCCTGAACTGGTCGCCGTTCACATTGATGCCCACGGTCTCATGCACCGGCGTGATCTGCATGGCATAGTTCAGCGCCAGATTGCCGTTGTTCTTCACCTTCAGATAGGTGATCTGGGTGTAGCCCGGCTCCCACACGGCATTTTTGTCAAACAGATCCTTGGCGTCTTCCGCGGTGAGCCATGTCTTTTTGCCATCCTCGCCAACACCCCAATACTCCAGACCCACGTCCAGCTTGCCGGACACGATCTTGTTGACGCCGGTAGAGGCCGTATCGGTGAACCACGCAAAGGTGGAACCGATCAGCATCGCCACACACAGCACCAGCGCGAACACGCTGGCCAGCAGGGAGCGTTTGGTAGTTTTCTTGCTCATAGTCTTTTTCTCCTTTTTAGATTTTTCGCAGTCGACGAAAGTTGGGAGAACCGGATACTTCTTTGCGAAGCAAAGAAGTAAAAGCCCTAGGGCTTTTATCGCCTGCTTGTTTATAGTTTTATTCTATCACTTTGAAGCATATATCGCAAGGGAAATTTCGTTTTCTACATTCTACTCAAATTCGAACGTTCATTTTTATTAAAAACGTAGAATCGCTAAAAAGAGGGAGACACACGTCTCCCTCTTTTTTATGACATCATGTATTTACTCTCCTGCCCTTACTCCACAGTCACGCTCTTGGCCAGGTTGCGGGGCTTATCGATGTCGCAGCCGCGCTCCAGGGCGATATAGTACGCCAGCAGCTGCAGGGGCACCACGCCCAGCTGGGGCAGCAGCATATCGTGGATATCCGGAATGGTCAGCACCATGGGCACATGGCGGCCCATCTCCTCGGCATGGCTCCGGGTAGTCAGGGCCAGAACGTTGGCGCCCCGGGCCTGCACCTCCACCACATTGCTCATGGCCTTGTCAAACAGGGGGCCGTAGGTCCCCAGGGCAATGACCAGGGTGCCGTCCTCAATGAGGGAGATGGTGCCGTGCTTCAGCTCGCCGGAGGCGTAGGCCTCGGAGTGGATATAGGAGATTTCCTTGAGCTTCAGACTGCCTTCCAGGGACAGGGCATAGTCCAGATTACGGCCGATGAAGAACACATCCTCGCTGCGGCAGATCTTCTTGGCAATGTCGTGGATGGCATCGGCCCCTTCCAGGATCTTCTCGATATACTCGGGCAGGCGCTGCATATCCCGCACCATGTCCGAATAGGTCTGGCGATCTACCGTGCCCAGAATATCGCCGAAATACAGGCCCAGCATGTTCAGAACAGCCATCTGGGTGCTGTAGGCCTTGGTGGTGGCCACGGCGATCTCCGGCCCCGCCCAGGTATAGAGCACGTCGTCAGACTCCCGGGCGATGGACGAGCCCACCACGTTGACGATGGACAAGATCCGTGCGCCGCGCTTCTTGGCCTCCCGCAGGGCGGCCATGGTATCCAGCGTCTCGCCGGACTGGCTGATGGCAATGACCAGATCTCCCCGCTGCACAATGGGGTCACTGTAGCGGAACTCCGAGGCCAGTACCACCTCCACGCTGCGCCGGAGCATCCGCTCCAGATTGTACTTGCCCACCATGCCCACATGGTAGGACGAGCCGCAGGCGATGATGATGATGCGGCCGATATTGCGAATCTCCTCCGGCGTCATGGTCAGGTCCTGTAAGATCACGCGCCCACCCTGGAGTCGGGCGGCGGTGGCCTCCCGGATGGCCCGGGGCTGCTCGAAAATTTCCTTGAGCATAAAGTGGGCGTACCCGCCCTTCTCGGCGGCGCCGATGTCCCAGTCCACATGGTGGTGCTTCTTCTCCACCGGGCGGCCCAAACCGTCAAAAACAGCGATGCTCTCCGCCGTCAGAATGGCCATCTCGCCGTCCTCCATATAGGCGATGTCCCGGGTGTGACGGATGATGGCGGTGACGTCGGAGGCGATGAAGTTCTCCCCCTCACCGAAGCCCAGCAGCAGCGGTGCGTCCTTCCGGGCGGCAATGAGCCGGTCCGGCGCGTCGGCGCAGACAATGCCGAAGGCGTAGGCCCCGTCCACGGCGCTGAGCATGCGGCGCACGGCCTCCACGATGTCGCCGCACTGGTCATAGTAGTAATCCAGCAGCTGCACCACCACCTCCGAGTCGGTCTCCGACTGGAACTGGTAGCCCTTGTGCAGCAGCTGGCCCTTCAGCTCGGCAAAATTCTCGATGATGCCGTTGTGCACCAGGGCGATGCGGCCGCTGCGGCTGACATGGGGATGGGCATTGATGTCGTTGGGCTCGCCATGGGTGGCCCAGCGGGTGTGGCCGATGCCCAGGGTGCCGGGCAGATCCGCCCCGTCATGGGACAGCTCCCGCAGCACTTGCAGGCGGCCCTTGGCCTTTTTCAGGAGCAGCCCCTCGGGGCCGCACACGGCGATGCCGGTGGAGTCATACCCCCGGTATTCCAGCCGCTGCAGTCCGTCCAACAGAATGGGAGCGGCCTGTTCCTTCCCCACATAACCTACGATTCCACACATATTAATTTCCTCCTGATCGCTAAACTGTTTTATACAATCGGAAGGACAAACGCACAGATATTTGTCATTCCTGTCCGGCCGCAGCCTCTCTGTTTTGCGGTCGCCCGCATATTTACCGGCTGCGTACGCACCCGAACGGTGCGGGAGAGCTTCCGCCGAAAGCTTCGATACTCTCTCCTCCTCGTCGTCCCGCCTGGGCGGGCGCTGGCGCTTATGATGGGGTCTGCCCCATGGCCTCCTTTCCCTCTGTGACTGATGGTTGTATATTTTTACCTCTGGCGGCAAATACTGCCGTCAAGGAGGTATGCCGTAATGATCACCGCTTTTTTTCGCACCGCGATCCTGTATCTGCTGCTCATTGTGGGGCTTCGGCTCACCGGCAAACGGCAGATCGGAGAGCTGGAACCCATCGAGCTGGTGCTGACCATGCTTTTGTCAGACCTTGCGTCCGTTCCCATGCAGGATTTCGGCATCCCCCTGGTGAACGGGGTCATCCCCATTGTGACGCTGCTGGCCATGAGCATGCTGCTCAGCTGCCTCAGCCTGCGGAGCATGCGCTTTCGCACGCTCATCTGCGGCAAGCCCGCCGTCATCATTTGGGACGGGAAGCTGCAGCAGGATGCCATGCGCCACAACCGCCTGACCCTGGACGAGCTGTTCGAGGAGCTGCGCACACAGGGCGTCACGGACATCAAGGACGTGAAGTACGCCATTCTGGAGACCGGCGGCCAGCTCTCGGTGCTGCTGCACACGGTGGCGCAGCCCGCTACCCCCCGGCAGCTGGGTCTGTTCTACGAGGACGATGTATTCCTGCCCACCGTCATCATCAACGACGGCCGCCTGCTGGTGGACAATCTGCGCCGATCGGGACATAACCGGCAATGGCTGCAGACGCAGCTTGCCAAAAACGGTGTGCACGCCCCCTCCCAGGTCTTTCTGCTGACCATTGACCAGCGGGGTGAGATCATCTGCATTGTAAAGGACGCTGCCAAATGAGATCTTTCCGAATTCCCATATTCATCCTTCTGCTGACGATGCTCCTGTGCCTGTACGCCGGGAGCAGTGTGGCCCGGCACACGGACCGGTGGAAGCAGCAGCTGCAAACCGCCGACGATCTGGCGACCCGGGAGCAATGGCCCCAGGCAGAGCAGGCCCTCACAGACCTCTATGACCTCTGGCAGGGCCAGCAGGAGTGGCTGCACATGGTCATCGCCCACCAGGAGCTGGACGAGACAGAGGCCCTGCTCCAGCGCTGCATTACCTATTGCCGGCAGCGGGAAGGCGCCGAGCTGCTGGCCGACATGGCAGAGCTGCGCACGCAGTTCACCCTTCTGGACGAAATGCAGCGTCTGACCCTGCGGAACATTCTATAGCTCACTCTTCATTCAGCAGCTTATTCAGCTCACTCATGAAGGTGTTGATATCCTTGAACTGGCGGTAAACCGAGGCAAAGCGCACATAGGCCACCTCGTCAGCCTTTTTCAGCTTGTCCATGACCATCTCGCCCACCAGCTCCGTGCTGATCTCCCGCTCCAGGGAGTTTTGCAGCTCCTGCTCGATCTCCAGCGCCATGCGCTCCATATCCGCCACCGGGACGGGACGCTTTTCGCAGCTGCGCTGGATACCCCGCAGTACCTTGCTGCGGTCAAAGCTCTGGCGGCTGCCGTCCTTCTTGATGACCACCATGGGCAGACTCTCCACCGTCTCATAGGTAGTAAAGCGGCGCTCACACCGCAGGCACTCTCTGCGCCGGCGGATGCTGCCCTCGTCTGCCGGGCGGGAGTCCACCACCTTGCTCTCCTGATATCCGCAATAGGGACACTTCATTGCCATTCTCCTTTTTTGCCCCGCACCCACCGGGTCGGGCGGAACAGGTTATTGTCTGGGAATCTATTGTACCACACCCCGTCAAGAGATGGTAGTGATTTTCGGCCCCGGCCCGGTATTTTCCACCGCCGCCGCGCTTTTGCCCAGGCAAAACGCTGCCTGGGACGCGGCAGCCCGCTCTATTTTATATAGTATGCCTCTTAGAATCCTCTATGCATCAGTTTTTTCTATGCATATTCCACGAAAAGCGCGCCGAAAAAACAGCAAAACGCCGGATAGAAATCCGCCCTGGCTCCATTGACAACTCTCCCTTTTTCCGATACCATATTTATATTAAAAAGGAAAGACGGGGAAAACTGTATGAAAAAAAGAATTCTCAGCCTGGTTTTAGCGGCAGTCATGGTTCTGTGCCTGCTGCCCGCCACCGCTTACGCCGCAACTACCGCCTCCGGTGCCTGCGGCAAAAATCTCACCTGGTCCCTCAGCAGCACCGGCACCCTGACCATCAGCGGCAAGGGCGCTATGGCAGCATACGATAGCGGCAAGATGCCCTGGATCGCCTACAAAAATCAGATCAAGTCCGTGGTCCTAGCAAAGGGCATAACCACTATTCCAGGCTATGCTTTTAATGAGTATAAAAAGCTCACAAGCGTTCAGATCCCGGACAGCGTAACGGACATCGGCGCCTCCGCTTTTGACAACTGCACCGCCCTGTCTGATATGACCCTCCCCAAAAACCTGAAAACCCTGGGTTGGGCAGCATTTATGGGCTGCAGCAGTCTCAAGACCCTGACCATACCGGCCAGCCTGACCGATATCGGCCTGTCTGTCTTTTCCAAATGCACAGGTCTGAAGGAAGTGTATTTCGAAAAAGGCACAAAAACTGTCGGGCACAATCAATTCACGGGCTGCACGGGCCTTGAAAAGGTCGTTCTCCCCGATGGTCTGGAGAGTATTGGCGTTGATGCCTTCACCGGCTGCACCAGCCTCAAGTCCCTCCACATCCCCGCCAGCGTGACCGAAATAGCTATGGGGATGTATTTCGCCCGGGCCTGCACCAGCCTGCAGGAGATCACAGTGGCCTCCGGAAACAGGAATTTCGTCTCCCGGGACGGGGCGCTGTATACCAAGGATATGAAAAGGCTGATCCAGTATCCCAGCGGCCGGGCCGGCGGCATCGTGATCCCCAAGGGGGTGGAGAAACTGGGCATGGGTTCCATCGGCTGCCCGGCCATGACCTCCATCCTGCTCCCCTCCAGCCTGAAGCTGGTCGGTTCCGGCGCGTTCACCGGCTGTGACGCTCTGACGGATGTGTATTTCGCGGGCACGGAAAAGCAGTGGATCCTTGTGGACAAGGGCAGTATGAACGATGCACTCTTCCAGGCCAAAATGCACTACAATTACAAGGGGACGCTGCTGCCCGCCGCCGCCAAGGCGGAGTACATCGCCTCCAGCGGCAAGCCCTACATCAAGTGGGAGGCCGTCACCGGGGCGGTCAAGTACGAGGTATACCGCAGCGGCAGCAAAAACGGCACCTATAAGCGCCTGGGCACCACCGAAAAGCTAAACTACACCGACAAGACCGCCTCCGCAGGCTACACCTATTTCTATAAGGTGAAAGCGGTGAACGCGGCAGGCTCCAAGAGCGGCTACAGCGCCGTGGTGGCGGGCGTGTGCCGCTGCCCGAAGCCTGTGGCTGTGCCGGATTATCTCAGCTCTACGGGCAAGCCCTACATCAAGTGGAAGGCTGTGACCGGAGCGGCCAAGTATGAGGTATACCGGGCTGCCAGCAAGGACGGAAAGTACACCAAGGTAGCCGTCACCACCAAGCTGAACTACACCGACAAGGACGCCGCCGTGGGCCAGAGCTACTACTATAAGATCAAGGCCGTCAGCAAGGTAAGGACCGCCGCCAACTCTGTATTCAGCGCGGCGGTGAAGGCCACCTGCCACTGCGCAAAGCCTGCGGTGAAGATCACCACCACCAGCAGCGGCGCGCCCAAGCTGACCTGGAACGCTGTCACCGGCGCGGCCAAGTACGAGGTGTACCGGGCCACCAGCAAGGCCGGAAAGTACACCCGGTACGATACCACGACTAAGACCAGCTACACCAACACCTCTGCCAAGGCCGGAACAACTTATTACTATAAGATCAAGGCAGTCAGCAAAAAGACGACTTCTGCCAACTCCTCCTACAGCGCTGTCGTGAGCGTCCGGGCCAAGTAAATTTCACACAAAAAGGCGCAGGGCGCTTGCAAACGCAAGCGCCC
>ERZ772883.2476-NODE-2476-length-11442-cov-3.324668_pt1 | contig 11442 bp, 15 predicted proteins | sample MGYA00580575_ERZ772883 | MGnify/ENA primary metagenome ERZ772883 (study PRJEB29015, sample SAMEA2737666) | human gut metagenome | biome: human gut; feature: human-associated habitat; material: faeces | place: China | collected 2012 ...
CACGTCTTTGGAATGAAGATTTTGTATGCCACAGCTGCCAAGAACAGGAAGAATGTAGTTCCGATACAGTCCGATGTTGGCGGTATAGGTAGAAGCCACCCATTTCCGGCTTCCGCAGACACGAATGAAGTCCTCCATCAGTTCAGACACCGTTATGGCATTGGGCGGAATAAAGATCCCCTTTTCCTGCTGCTGCATGACTTCTTCCAATCTGAGATGGGCATCATCCAGAGATGCGCAAGGTTCAAGTTTTATATGTTTTTTGTTTGCGTGATCCGTGTACCGATAGCATAAGGCATACAAATCTCCGCGTTTTACGATACGGGGAATCACAGCCTTTCCTCCTCAAGCCATGCGTCAAAGGATGCACGAAGAATGCGAATGGAGTGACCAACGCGGATGGAACGAAAATTCTGCTTTTTGACCAGCGCATACGCTGCCGCACGGCTGATGTCAAGGATAGCAGCAATATCGTCGATGCGATAGGTTTTTGAACTAGGTGCGGCAGACGGACAGAGTTGAGCTGGCGGATGTGAAGAATCAGGCGTAGCAGGCTGCGCATGAGCTTGAAGCTCTTGCGCAAGCGAATCAAAGAATGGGTTCATGATGAAAACCTCCTATTGATGACTTGAGCTGATTATAAAATTACACGTTGGAATCGACAAGGATGGCGTCTTTGAGCATGAGATTGAGCTTAACCAGTGCACGCTCTATGCTGCGCTGAGCAACCCGCGGCGCAACGCCTTCACGCCGGGCAATTTCGGAATAAGTGAGTTTTTCCTCATACCGCATCAACAGTCGGCGACGCTGGAGAGATGAAAGATGTTGCATGGCGGCATAGAGCGCACGGCGATCTTCAATGCTTAAAAACAGGTTTTCGAGTTCATCGGTGACTGGCGCATTGGTTTGGTCAATGCCGTCTGCCCGGTCTAAAGAATATTGAGCGTGCCAGCGATACCTTTTTCGCGCATAAGAGTGGTCATGTTGTATACTTTTCTGTAAAAATTGTTCGATAGCTGGCTCTATCGAAATGCTATTCTTTTTTTCTTTCATATTCTTTTTCACACTTTTGCTCATATGCAAACATTTCTTTTTTGGTAAGGATGAGACTATACTAAGGAACTATGACTGGCTTGACTGATGAAGGGCTGAGGCAGAACGTTTTTTCTTATGCTCATGTTTTTTCCCCTCTCTTGCTGGAAGAGTTGTTTTCTTGTGAGTCTCATCAACATAGACGAGCAGAGAATTGACCGGGAGATTCAAAACATTAAGAATCTCATAGTATACCGCAATAGATACATTGACATCTCTGGTGCAGAGAATACGAACGTATCGAGCTGAGATACCAACTTTCTCTGCAAATGCTTCCTGTGTAAGACCGGCACGATAAAGTTCCTTTCCCAGAAGCGTGTTACTCAGACGGGCTTTCGTAATCGACCCTCCTTTCACCTTAATCATAGCTGGAATAATAGAATCCAAACAGGAAATAAAATTCCTATTTTACATCCGTTCCTGGTTTATATAATGAAAAAGAAAATAAAAAAGCCAGCAATTATGCATGGCTGTAAAATAAAAGATATTCCTTTTGAAAAGGGACGCAGGGCAATATCTGTCGGTAAAGCTCTGTGTCCCAGTGTTCGGTACTCGCGTTGTTATTTGATTGATAGTCGCCGATCGCTGAATCTACTGCGACATAGGCGATAATCTTAGTTTGCAGTCTGCTGCCCGTCCGTTTTCTCAAGCCATTATCCTTTATTAGAATATTGGAAAACTCTTGTCTTCATCGTATTTCAACGAATTGTTGGCAATGATGCTTGCGTATCCATGAGCAAACAGAAACACCGTGATGGGCTTCGCAAGCGGCTTCGCCGCCCTTGACGCTCACTCTGCCTTCTGCTATTGGGCAATCAAGGGCAGGTTCCTCTGCCCTGTGCAGACGGAGTTCTGCCAGACTTGTAAACGAATTTGCGCATAATACTTGACGGTACCTAAAACATTCGATTTCTACGAAAAATCAACGATACCTGTGTGCTTGAGAATCGGAACATTCCTCGAAACGGCACTGAGAAGAAAAGCCAAACTGCCGGTTTGAATGATGTCAGGTATATTCAAAAGTATGAAAGCGACTAGCAAGGCAGCTTCGAGCAGCAGGATTTGACGAGAACGCTTAATGAGTTGAGGTGCTTTCTTTTTGAGATAGCTTTTATTTGGATGGAGAACGAGTGGATGTATCCACATAAAGAAAAGCGATATAACAGAAATTCCGATGCAGACGAGAAGTGAATACGGAAGAAGGAAAGAAACGAGGAAAAGCAGCTCGCCTAAAATCATCGTCAGGAAGCACATAAGGTGCGAAGAAGCATGAAACCCGCCGCCGAAAGATTGATTTATATAGTATAAGAAAATCAATAACGTCGTTTCAATCGGACGACCCGCCATCCAACCAATGAAGAAAAGTCCCAATGTACTAAAAAAAGTATAGATGGCAATATCAAATCCATAAATGTATACTTTTCTTTCTTCGGCTGATGCACAAATAACTCCACGTTTCTCAAATAGCTTGACAATATATTCAGAAATTTGACGCATTTTATAGCTCCTTCTTAATTGGATAGGGTAATGTTACGGTTGCAACAAATTGATTATTTTCTATATCGAAGGAACAAAAACCATCGGCATTTTCAGCAATAGAAATTATATTTGGGATTCCAAAACCATGAATTTCAGGGCTTTTACGTTTTGAAGTAACAAATTTGCTCTGATGTCGTTTTATTGAAGTTGGGTTTACTGGATTTTCACAACGGATTGTGAACATATCCCATACGCGAGAAAAAGAAAGATCAATCCTTTTTTTTACGCTTTTATTTACGATACGAGCATTTCCTTCGATGGCATTATCCAGCAGATTACCTAAAATGGTGCAGAAGTCAACTTCGGGAATCGGTAGCGAATTTAGCGGACATTGAGAAACGTGTAAAGAGATAGCATGATGTTTACAAGCAAGGGATTTTGCAGTGAGAAGTGCATCGACGGAAATACTTCCAGTCAGGAAATCATCCTTTTGTGGCATTTTAGCCTTATATTCGTCGAGGTATTGTTGAGCTGAAGCTGAATTATTGCTTGCAACAAGCTGCTCAATGACCTGAAGCTGGTGCTTTATGTCATGTTTTTGTTTGAGAATATCGGCATACATATCTTGAATTACAAGCTGGTGTTCTTCGGTTAATTGGATATGATTTAATGCAATTTCAGCCTGATGTTCTCGTGCAGAGATAGAAGTCATAAGATGGAACAGAATAGCGGAAAGGGTGGCGCAAAATATTAGCAACACGTAAGAAATGAAAAAGGGAATATCATTAGAGTAAAGCTGTTGAATTTGAATCGAAAACAGTATTTCAATAATAATAAGCAAGGAAACATTAAGAGAAACAAAAATAAGCAAGGCAGACCAATGCAAGGAGGAATATTGCGCTTTTACTCTTGAAAAAAAGAACATTTCAATAAAAAGAACGAAATTGGTCGAAAGAATGTATACGAGTCTGTAGCGCGTAGGCATTAGAATCAGGTCATACGGAACCGAAAGAATGGAAAGGCAAATTTGAAGCATCAATCCGATCGTTGCTATAACAATAACTTCCTTGAAGATTACCCAAAGAATACAAACAGACCATCGTTCATCTGAAAAATAATGAAGATAAAAAACGAATATTATCCCTCCGAAACTGTCTGGAAATGGGAGGTCAAAGAACAGGTACAATGAAAGAAAAGCTGTGTAAGAAATAAGACATATAGTATCTGCTGCGATTGATTTTTTGCAAATATTGATACGATTTTTGAAAAAGTAAAGGTAAATAAAAGCTTCAAAAAAATTAACTGAAACTTCTAAAATTGTCCATAATAATGATGACATATTATTCCTCCTGATAGAACCGATTAAAGGTTTTATAAAGGTTAGAAAAATATGTTAAAGAAACAGGAAGTGCTTGATTGTTTGACATAATTACACTGTTCTTCGTAAATCTTCTTATGTGAAGAAGATTTACGAGAAAACTTCTATGACATTGGGCAAATAAAGATGACGGAAGGTTCCCGATTATATCGCCAATTTTAGCACGCATAGAAGGAATTTCATCTGTACTAGAAAGATGGAAAAACAAATAGTGTGCACGCGCTTCAATATAAATAATTTCAGAATGCCGAAGAACAATGCGCTGGTCTTTAGCATTTACAATAAAACTTTCTTTGCTCAAAAGCTGAAAATGGCGATAGGAAATATCCATGCAAGTGAATACTTCATTCTCATTTACAGGCTTTGTTAGAAAACGCATCGCATTAACAACATAGCCCTCATAAACATAATTTAAGTAATTTGTAATGAACACAATGGGAAGATTATGATCGGTGTCGCGAATTTTTTGAGCCAATGCCATGCCGCTGATTTCGCCCGGAATTTCGATGTCTAGAAAAAGCAAGTCAATCGAAAGACCATTTGACCATCGCTCAAGGAGATCTTCAGACGAAGAAAACACGGTGCAACAGATATCGGAATGCCCGGATGTACACATCCATTTTTGTACGGCGTTCACAACGGCCTCTTGGAAGCAAGGCTCATCGTCACAAATAACGACGTGCATCATAAGGCCGACCTCCTTTATGAATTGAATGGATAATCCATCAGTATCATAATCACAGAAACGTCAAATGTCAAGAACTAAACAAATGCGACGCAAGCTAAAACTGCGTCGCATCTTATTTTGTTGTTGATAGATTTATATACACCTGAACCATCGCGCTGATCTTTTTCTGATCTTCCTTACAAAGGGATCCGATGTATATCGAAGGAGTTTCCGATTTACCGAGTAAAAAGTCAGCACTGACAGAGAAAATTTCGCATAGACTTATAATATTTTTCGCCGATGGATCAGAATCTCCACGTTCCCAGTTTGTTACGGTTTTCAGGCTTACATGTAGCTCTTTGGCTAGTTGTGACTGCGACCAGCCTACACGATTACGAAGAAAGGCGATTCGTTCTCCCATCATTTTATTCACCTCTTGGGACTATAATACCCTAAATAAGGAGGAAATGTCGTTACCATAATTCGGAAGAAAAGTACTCATAAAAGACGAAAAAAAGACAATTTATGCCTAGAGAGGATTAAAATGTGCCACATAGGAAATTTGGAAGAGGAATCATGTATAATAGAAGAAAAAAAGAAAGGAGGTCACATCCACATGGATAAGCTGCTCACGGTAATTGCAAATTGCATTTTCGAGTACGGTCGTAAGGGCGCTGGAATTCCTAGCCAGCATGGTGCTTACGAAGAAGAAGTGCCTCAGACGTTGCAGAACCACGATGAGGACTAAAAGTGCAAAAAACGAAAAGAACTGTTGCGAAACGAAAATCGCAACAGTTTTTTTTATGGTCGCATGGCTTGAAATATTTCGTGTAGAATTTAATCGAGTAAGAAGTTTTATCGTCTAAAATAGGAAGATTTATACCAACGCAGAAGAATTCGTGCCAGTATTCGCGCATTTTGTGCCACTCGGCGAAAAAAGCGCTTTTCTGGTTTATACTATGGTCAGAGCGATGAACGGAACGGACAAAAGAATCGAAGAGAGGGTTAAGTAAGCTATGAAAGAAGAAATCAAATCGGCATTTTTTAGCAAACACTTTTTGCTGGCATTTGGGCTCATGATGACATGCTTTTTGGGTTATTCATTGCCTAGTTGGATATTTAGCGCGGACTGGGGCGATGAATTTCGAGAAGGTGCATTGCAGTTATCCGTTGGCGGAATCTTCTTCGGAAGTTCAATGCTCCTGCTGCCATTTTGTGCCAGCGTTCCGTATGCAATAAGTCAAGTGGATGAAATCCGCACATCATTCCTTGAATGGAAGGTTTTGCGAGGATCGATCAGGCGATATTCTTTCAATAAAATCGTGGCAACGATGCTGAGTGCAGCTGTGGCAACTTCAATGGCATTTGCATTACATGCGCTTGTTTGGAACTTTATCGCTTATCCTTATGACTTGGTTACACATCCGTATCAGGAAATTCCATTTAGTGCAAATTGCATTTACTCGAATTGGACAGATATTTTTTATGGCTTTCCGATTTATCTCTCAATGACGTTGGGAATTGCTTTTTGTGCAGCAATCTGGTCAGTCACAGCACTGGCAGTTTCGGTTTGGGTTCCAGATAAGTTGCTGACAATAATCATTCCAGTGTGTATTTATCATTTGTGGTCATGCAGAATATTCTATCATCTCTTTGGAATCAACACGCCACATCCCGGAGCACTTTATAACGACGCATTGACAGTGCAAAGAGTGTGGCAATCCCTTGTGATGTACGGGATACTGTTTATCATTAGCCTTTTAGTATATGTATTAGGGCTAAAAAGGAGGACGCAGAATGTGTGAGAAGAAAAAAGCGCCGCTGGGACAGGGCGTGCTGTCAATGGCGCTTGCAAACTTTGATTCTTGGCTCCGTTCGCCCCGAACTATACTGATGCTGTTGTTTATTGCTGCAATTTGTTACCTTCAAATGTGCGGCTACGAAATGAAGCTGAATGAAACGGGTTACACCATGCACCTTGGTGAAACATTGTTCTATGAATTTAAGTTTGGCTGTAACATGCCTATGACAACGGTTCTCTTTTTGATTATGGTTAGTGAGCTTCCGCGTAGAATTGCGTATCAGCAATACTCGCTGATTAGAAGTAGCCGTTGTAGATGGATGGCTGCGCAGCTTCTATATTGTTTGATGATGGTTGTTGCAATGATTGCACTTATAGCGCTTTTTATCGCGCTGATGGCGCTTCCGTTGGTTACGCATGGTAATGGGTGGAGCGACGTAGCAAGAATTGCATCGGGTGAAATTGAGCCTTACGAAGCCTTGATAAGTGAGTTTATTTTGAACAATTATACTCCATTTACAGCGACGCTTCTTGCGATGATTCCAGTATTCTGCTTCTGGTTGACGATGGTTTTTGTGATCCTAATGTTTGGCGTATGGGGTTCGCCGGTCTTTGGCGTGTTGATGTATGCGTTCCTTATGGTTGCTAATGTGACAATCTTGTTTGAAGCGTTTCCATTTCAGCTTATTCTTCCGATCCAATACGCAACGCTGGATAATATCATATCCGGTTATGATGGAAAAGAAATTCAGCAGTTCTTAAAGGTCATGGGTGTATATGCGGCGTTAATCGTCAGCCTGGTTGCAGTAATGATGATTAGTGTAAAACGTGTTGAACTAAACTTCCATGCCGAAAGCAAGCAATGAAGGAGTAGAAAAAATGATCGAAATTCAAAATATCACGAAGATATATGGAAAGCAGACTGTCCTAAAGAATGTAACGGCAAAACTTGAAGAAGGAAAAATTTATGGTTTAGTGGGTGTGAATGGAAGCGGCAAAACAACCCTTATGCGTTGTATTTGTGGCTTTACCCGCCCGACGAGCGGTAAAGTAATTGTCAATGGAAAGGTGATCGGCAAAGATGTTGATTTTCCTGAAAGTACAGGAATTATCATCGAAACGCCCGGCTTTCTAGCCCATTATAGTGGACTTAGAAACTTAAAACTCCTTGCCGGTGTATCTCATAAAGCTGATGAAGCGCGGGCAAGAGCGGTTATGAAGATGGTAAAGCTGGATCCAGACAATAAAAAAACAGTTGGGCAATATTCGCTGGGGATGCGGCAGCGCTTAGGCATCGCACAGGCCATTATGGAAGATCCTCAGCTTCTCATTCTGGATGAGCCATTTAACGGATTAGATCAGGATGGTATCCATGAAATTCATGAGTTATTTCAAAAACTAAAATCGCAGGGCAAAACGATTTTGCTTGCAAGCCATAGCGCTTCTGATATCAGCCGTGCATGTGATGAAGTCTTTGAAATTAAAGATGGCGTTCTGGAAAAAATTCCGAAGAAAGATAATAAATAATAAATTAACGCTGACGGAAAAACAGCTTCAAGAAAAGCCTGATTCTTCTGATAGAAAATCGGAAGTTTAGAATCTATGTAGAGAAAGGGCGTGATTCCAATGGGCTGCGAGAAACGTGGATATGAAAAATGATCCCTGCAAATAAAGCCAGAGGGGGCACACGCCACTGAAAAGCGGTGTGTTTCGCAAGGATCGTGAGTAGTATACCACAAGAAAGGAGATAGCACAATGAAAATGATCGAAAGAAAAATCTAAGGAGGTACATTTTATGAAAAAATTTATCGCGATTACTCTTATGGCCATTATGTTGGTTGCGGTTGCTAGTACTGCAAGTGCCGTTAGTGTTAATAACCCTACGACATTCAGTATTTATGTCAATTCTAAAGATTCTAGTGCCGCATACACTGACGAGGAAAATGAAACACGCAAAACTTCTAGTGTCCGCGCTATCTATGTGAAGCATTGGGTTACTGGCGGTTCGTCCGAATATACTAACCATTTTAGAGGAAGAAAGACGCCTACCTATCATGGGACTCGGACTAACTGTGGAGCAAAATGGTGTACCGTAGGTCAGAATGTTCCGATTGAAAGTACAAGCATCGTAAGCGGCGCGTATTATTCGATTTCTGGTCGTGGAAATACCAATCACTATGACTATGATGGTGTATCGAATGTAACGCTTCATGGAAATATGTATATTAATGCTACTAATTAATATGCAGGTAAGAGGGATAATTATCCCTCTTGCTTCTTTATTACATTACAAAAATCAGGGGAGAGAAGTGCATGATGAAAAGAAAACTCTTTACATTTATGTTCATACTTACTATGATAATAATAAATTGCGCCAATATAAAAGCTGAAGATTTCTGGAGGAAAATCGAGGATTTTGGAAACGAAATTGAATGGAAAAAACAATATATTGATAAATATAATCGTGAGATATCGGTAGATATCATGCTCAATATTCCTACTGTAAATGAGGTTCCCATTCTTCTTGCCGAAAAAGTAAACGTAATAGATAAAATTATTACATCAGATGATCCAATTAAAGAAGAAAACGGATTTGCGGTAGTACATTACAAAACAGAAGATAATTATGTAGATTTAACGATAGGCATGACCTCGCAGTTGAATAACTATATAATGATTGAAACAAAAAATAAATCAGATAATAATGAGAAGCATGATAATACAGTTATTGAAAATAAAACTTATACATTTGAAGAATATGAATTAAAAAATAATGTGCAATTATCAGAATCGTTAAATTGTATTATTGATAAAATGAACTCTGAAGTAAAGAAGTATATACCAAATGTTGATTTTGAGTTTTCAATTTATAGAGCTGGTATAGATGAATATACGGGAAATTATAAGTGCGTCTTAAGGCAGAAAATGGAAGGAATTCCGGTATTGTTGGGCGCATGGGATACAATCTTAAAATTAAATATAAAAGATATTAACTTTGACCAGCCAATAGAATGGTCAGGAGAAAGCATTTTTAGATATGGTGATTTTTTCTTACCTTCATGGATGCTCGAAAGCGATATGGATGGAAATTTTAGTTTTCTATTTTGGCCTATTCAAGAAATAAAAAAGATGGTTAATGATGTTCCTTTGTGCAATGTGAATGACATTATAAATTGTATAGAAGAAAAAATACTGGATGGATACATAAGAAATGTATATTCTTTGAGATTTGGATATTGTTGCTATCCAACACAAAATGAAGAAATTATATTATATCCAGTATGGGAAGTTGAATGTGATTATTTATTTAATCCAAAACAAGAGATGAGTATTTATTCGGAAAACCTTGGAATTCCTGTAACATCTGGTCGATATTATAGCACAATGATTATAAATGCTCAGACGGGAAAATTTATGGATCCTATTGAATTGAAAGATAACTTGCTTGATTGTCCACAAATTATTACATGGGATGAATTATAAATAATAAAAAAGAAATGAGAGAAAACAATGAGATTTTCTGAGATGCTTAATCGAATTACGGGGATAAGTTGTCCTATATTTGGTGTATCGTGGAATCCTGCTGAAACTGAAAGGACAGCGGCCAGAAGAATTATCGTGTTCCTTGAGCCACGGAGAGTATTGTATTCTCCAAGCGAGTTTGAAGTTCCGGAATACTGTGTAGAATCAGTGCTTAATATAAGAGAGTATCTGACTTCAGAATTACAGAAAATTGATGAAAAATCAAAATTAAATCTCTATGTCCGATCTATGAGAAATGCCTGTAACGTGTTTCTAAATAGATGCCCAACAAAAGAGCGTTTCGGAGATTATAGCATGGGAATGGGTACTTTGGGATATATGATTTTTGCAGCATCAATAGGCGAACTGCGAGGAAATTTTGGTGTAATGATTGGACAAATTGCTAAAGCATACGGAATTGATGTTGAAGATAAGCTGGCACAAATCATTCCGACGTAATTGAAAAAGGTATTGATTCTTAGGCAGAAGCGTTTGATTGTTCAATTTTCGACACTTTTAATAATTCGTGCCACCAGCGCCACAATTCGTGCCAGTTGAAAAATAAAACAGAAAAATCTGCTATAATAAAACCAGAAACAAAGCGAGCGAAAAAGGAAGATGCACTCCGAAAAAGATTCAGAAATTCTAGAATGAGAAGGTGATACCAATGGTCTGAAAGCGAAGGGTATACAAAAATAATCCTTGTAAACTTAGCCGGGGGGCTGCCATCGCCATGGGCGATGTAGTTCACAAGGATCATAAGTAGTATACCACAAGAAAGGGGATAGCACAATAAAAATGATCGAAAGAAAAATCTAAGGAGGTACATTTCATGAAAAAGTTTATGGCGCTGGTTTTGATGGCGATTATGCTTGTAACGGTAGCCGCTAGTGCATTGGCTGTTACGCCGTTTGAATTCCGAGCTAGTTGTACTGATACGAATGCGATCTCTTATGATAACAAAAGAGAGCATCAGGCGAGCAAGGGTATCAACGATCACAAGATTTATGTGCGTCATTGGGTAACTGGAGGAAGCGATCAATATACTAATCTTTTTAAAGCGAGAAAGATCACAGCTTCCGGCGTGGAAAATGGTGTTAATTGTGGGAGTAAATGGGCTACTGTAGGGCTAAATGTACCGATTCAAAGTAATTCTATTGTTAGCGGTTTCTTGTATACAATGGCGGGGCGAGGCAACACTAATCATTATGACTATGATGGAGTTGCAACGGTAACTCTTCATGGAAATTTCTATCCAGATTTGGAGTAAAAACTCTGTTGGGAATGGGAACACCATTCCCAACATTTTCATAAGAAAGGAAATAAATAAATGAAACGAAATGTGTTTTTTATATGTATACTTATTTCAACATTATTAGGAATAATTCCGAAGAATGGAAGCTGTAATTTAATGAGCATAAAGGAATTGCAGCAAACAACTTCAGAAAAATGGACAGAATCAATAACCGTGAATTCCGAAGAATTCGATATTAATATTCCGGT
>ERZ772883.2482-NODE-2482-length-11420-cov-5.536032_pt1 | contig 11420 bp, 8 predicted proteins | sample MGYA00580575_ERZ772883 | MGnify/ENA primary metagenome ERZ772883 (study PRJEB29015, sample SAMEA2737666) | human gut metagenome | biome: human gut; feature: human-associated habitat; material: faeces | place: China | collected 2012 ...
ACTTGTAGATGCAGACGCCGACCTTACCGCCCTGAGTGGCCTCGGTAACGCTCTCAGCTGCGCTCTCGGCAGCGGACTCGGCAGCGGAGGTGGACTCGGCAGGAGCAGTGGACTCTGCGGTAGAGGTGGAGGCAGAGCCGCCGCAAGCGGCGAGGGATACGGCCATGCAGCCCGCGAGGGCCAGAGCAGTGAGTTTCTTCATGATAAGTTTCTCCTTCTTTTTAAGCAGTGGATTTTTTTCGGGTCGCTTGTAGAGGGGCGAACCCTGTTGACAGTTATTATAATACTCGGGGTGTGGGGAAAAAACAAGGTGAAATTTCACCGACGAAAAGGGGAATTTTCCACCGTTTAGGACAGTTTGCCCAGTTGAATCGGTTCCATTTTGTGCAGTTTGCGCAGCAAAAGTGACAAAATTGTTATAGGCATTTGATTTTTGTAAGAATTTTTAGGGGTAAAAAAGAAAATCCTCCCTCGTTTACAAGGGAGGTAAGCCCGAAGGGCCGAGGGAGTTGCGTAAGGCAGATGGTCGTTTATGGGAAAGCTGCGGGCCGCACATGTGCGGCCCCTACAGCACGGCTGCGTTTTAATGCGGCAACCATATGGAAAACGGCCCGGGAGGGATACATATTTCACCCAAACGGGAACAATGCCTTTTGCTTATCCATGGCGAACATATTGTCCCGGGTGATGATGCGGGTGGTGGTGACGGTGGATTCTTCCAAGCTGCTCCCCTGCCCGGCCAGCAGCTTGTAGGCGCTCTCGACGCCGAAATAGCCCATGCCGTAGGTATTCTGCACGATCAGCGCGTCCACCACGCCGGTCTGTAAGGCGTCGATGGTCTCGATGTTCGAGTCGAACGCCACCAGCCAAAGATCATCCGCCCGCTGCATCTGCTGCACGGCGCGGGCTGCGCCCACGGCGGTGGCCTCGTTGAAGGCAACCAGCACGTTGATTTCGGGGTGCTCACGCAGCATGGACAAAGCCTCGCTGCGGGCGCTGGCGGCGTTGGAGTGGGTCGGCATGGCGGCGACGACCTCTGCCCGGCCACTGTCCGCAAAAGCGTCGCGTGCACCCTGCTCGCGGTCGCGGCCATTGGCACCGTTGACCTCGTAGTTGATAAGGCCGACGTAGAGCTGGCCATCCATGCCGTCCAGGGCGCTCTGGGCGGCCATCTGGCCCGCGCCGTAATTGTCCGCGCCGATGTAGGCCGCCACATGGGCGGAGTCCACCGCCGAGTCAATGCCGATGATGGTCACACCCGCCGCGGCCGCGGCATCGATGGCGGCAGCGTTCTTTTCATAGTCGATGGCGGAAAAGACAATGGCCTGTGCACCGTCCTCGACGGCCTTCTCGATCATGCGATCCTGTTCCTCGTAGTCTTCCTCACTGTTGGGGGCCGCGATGGTCAGCTGCATATTGTACTCGGTGGCGGCAGCCTCCGCGCCGGTAAAGACAGCGTTCCAGAACTCCGAATCCTTGGATTTTGCCACTAACGCCACCTGGTAGCGGGCCGTGTTGCTGTCCGTGGCCTGCATGGTACAGCCCGCCAGCGCCGCCGCCAAGGCCAGCGGCAGCAGACGTTTAACGCAGTTTGTCATAGTCTCCCTCCCTGTCCTCTGGCACACGCGGAGTGCGGATGGTTACGGTCGTGCCCTCGTAGGGGGCACTGACGATGGAGATGCCGTAAGCCGCGCCGAAGTAGATGCGCAGCCGGTCGTTGACGTTCTTGACACCGATGCCGGTGCGGTCGCTGGGTTCGTTCTGCAAAAGTGCCGCCACCTGCTCCGGCTCCATGCCGATGCCGTCGTCCGCCACAATAAGCAGAATATCGCCACCGTCGGGCTTGACCGTGATCTCAATATGGCCGGAGTCGACCATCAAATCCAGGCCGTGGACAATGGCGTTTTCGATGATGGGCTGCAGGGTGATTTTGTTGCACAGACAGTGCAGGCAGCTCTCGTCCACCGTGAAATGGTAGGTGAACTGGTTCTTATAGCGGTATTTTTGGATTTGCAGGTAGGCTTCGGCGTGCTGCAGTTCTTTTTCAATCGGGATCAGTTCGTGCCCACGGCTGATGCTGATGCGGAAGAGCCGCGCCAGCGCGTGGACCATCTGGACGGCGTCGGCATTTTTGCCGCGTTCGCACATCCAGGCGATGGAATCGAGCGTGTTGTAGAGAAAATGCGGGTTGATCTGAGCCTGCAGCGCCTTGAGTTCGGTCTTGCGCAGCACAACTTCCTCCTCGCGCACGGTGGTCATCAGCCGCTGGATACGGCCCACCATATGCCCGAAGGAATCCGAGAGGTTCTGCACCTCCCGCGTGCCGCACACCGACTGGAACGCAAAGTGGTCGGCATCCTGCTCAAACTGCTCCATGGCGGTTTCCAGCTGCTGCAAGGGGCGGGACAGCGAGCGGGACAACACCCAGCCCACGATGAGCGCCGCAAACAGGATCAATACGGCGGTAGCCACAGCGATGCGGGCCATCTGCCAGAAGCTCTCGTTGACGGTCTCGTCGATGTAGCTGACGCCGACGACGCGCCACGGGCTGCCCGGCACGCGCTGGACGCTGTAAATGACGGTATCCTCGACATAGGTGCCGTCGCCAAGGCAGGCCAGACGGCCCGCTTCCTCCTTTTTCAGGCCCGCGTACAAAAGCTGCTGCTGCGGGTGGTAGACCATGTTGCCGCGTTCGTCCATCAGGTAGCAGTAGCCGTGCTGGCCAATGCCGACGTTGCTGATGGTGGCAGCCAGCTCCTTGAAGCTCAAATCCACCGAGAGCCAGCACCGCGCAGTGTCACCTTCCGGCACAATACGGATGACCGACACGACCCAGGGGTAGTAACCTTCAAAAATCGACTCGACGTGGGGCGTGCTGATGTAGCCGTGGCCCAGGCGGCGGGCGGTGGTCAAATCAAAGGAAAGGTTCCGCAAAATCGCATCCTTGGGTTTGCGGCCCTCCTGCGCCCAGCAGTCCAGCAGCTGGCCGTCTGCATCGTAGGCGGTGATGGCTGCGACCTCGGGCCGGGCGGTGAGGAACGCGCTCAAAAAGGCGTCGCGGCGGGCGGTGTCGTCGTCCAGCCGCTCCATGACGATGGCGACGGCGCTGTCCATTGTGCTGACATAGTTGCCCACGGCCCCCACGACCTGGCTGACGGCCTGGGCACTGTTCGTGCGGGCGGCCTCGACCACGGCGCTGCGGTAGCTGCGCAGAAACAGCGTCGTGCAGAGCGTCAGCACCGCCACCGCCACGGCGGAAATCAGCGCGGCGGCCAGGGGCGCAGTGCGGGGCGGGCGCTTCATGCGTGGGCCTCCCCCGCTGCGCGGGCGCGGCGCAGGGCCACTGGCGACGTACCGCTGTACTTTTTAAAGCAATAGCTAAAGTAGTGCTGGTCTGTATAGCCGCAGCGGCGGGCGATTTCCTGTATCTGCAAATCAGTGGTAAGCAAAAGCTGCTGCGCCGTCTCCATGCGGCGGCGCACCAGAATGTTGATGAAGGTTTCCCCTTCCGACTTCTTGATGCAGGCGCTCAAATGGTTGGGGCTGACATCCAGCATAGCCGAGAGGGACGCCAGAGACAGATCCTCGTCCATGTAATGCTGCCCGATGATTTCCAGCGCACGCTCACACAGGCTGCCGGTCTTGCGGGCATCTGCCGTAAAGCTGACGCCGCCCTCGCCCTCGGCGGCGGCGCGCAGGGCTTCGATGGCCTGCTTGTAGGCGTCATTCAAGCTGGCAAATTGGGTAACTTCGCGGCTGATGCCCACATTGGCCGTGCGGCCCAGGGCGCGGTCCGCCAGCTGGCAAATCTCGTCGGCGAGAATATGCAGATATTCTTCAAAGTCCGAAGGGTTGCCCAGCAGCACCGCCACAACGCGGCCGCAGCAATAAAACACGAAATGCCGTAAGTATTTGTTGGCGCTCTGCTCCACCAGCTGGGTAAAGCCCGCCTCATAGTCGGTGGGGCCATCCAGCACAGCGGCCAGCACGACCAGAGCGCTGCGGTCGTCGGTGCCGCGCAAAAGGCCGAGCTCCGCAGCCATATTGCGCAGGCGATCCTCCAAATCGTCGGGGGCGCTATCATAGTGCTCCAACACGAGCGGGATCAGGAATGCGGCGCGGTCAGCGTGGGCGGTGTCGGCGCGGCGCAGTCCTGCATAGCGGGCGTCGATTTTCTCGTGGATGGATTTCAGCTCTGCCGCTAGGCCGTCCATCGTCAGCGGCTTGAGCATATAGCTGATGATGTTGTACTGGATGGCCTGCTTCGCGTATTCGAAATCGTCAAATCCGCTCAAAAATGCAATGTGCATGGCGGGGCGAATCTCGCGCACCTGGCGGGCCAGCTCAATGCCCGAGATAAACGGCATACGGATATCGGTCAGCAGCAGGTCAGGTTCCAGCCGCTCGACGAGTTCCAGCGCGTCCAGGCCGTTGCTGGCGCTGCCAACGAGGTGGAAGCCGAGGGCTTCCCAGGGGATCATGGTACAGACGGCCTCGCGCAGTTCGTCCTCATCGTCGGCCACGATGACGGTGTAGATGTTTTTGTCAGCCATACTCTTTTCCTTTTTACATCCAGATTTTTACAGCCAGAATTGAACCAGGCGGCTCACGTTTTCATACAGGGCGGGGTTTTGGCCCATCAGCTGGGGCTCCGCCGCAAAATAGACGCAGAAGTTATAGCACGCCCCCGCCAGCACGGCCAGCGGCAGCGCCAGACGCAGGGTCTTGACCAGCGGCGCAATGGGGCAGGCTTGCAGGGTGTTTTCGGCCAGCAGCCAGGCCAGTGCCGCCGCCAGCAGCAGCGGGCCGAGCCAATCGCTCTGGTAGCGGTAGAGCATCCCGGCCATCTGGCAGTCCACGACGGCCAGCGCCACGGTGCAAATCAGTGTGAGCCGCACGGCGGCGCGCAGGTCGCGGCGAGCGTCCAGACGGCGGCGGGCCAGCGGCAGCGCGGCCAGTCCCCACAGCAGCGGCAGGCAGGCGAACGCGCCGCCGTAGTACAGCTCTGTGATGGTCAGGCCCATGTAGTTCGTCTGCATTTTGGTGGCCGTGATATAGGGGAACACGGTCTGCACGCCGGGGATGCCCGCCAAGAAGGTCACGACCGCCGGGGCGATGCGCCCCACCGCAAAGCCGCGGCGGGTCATATCATTGCTGGTCAGGTTGTAGTTGGCACCAAAGTCAAAGGGCGAGCCGAACCGTGCGGCGTTGTACCACATAAGGCCCACGGCCACCAGCACGACCGGCAGCAGGAATGCAGCGCACTCCCCCGCCCCGGCGCGGCTGCGCAGCCGCTTTTGGGTGATATAGCGCGGCCAGAAAATCGGCAGGGCCAGCACGGCAAAAAGCACCATCTGCGGGCGGCAGCCGGCCACCAGCGCCATGCACAGGCTGCCGAAGGCCAGGTGGAACAGGATGGTCTTGCGCTTTGTTTCGGGCGTGTTGGCGGCGCAAAGCCACTGCCACAGTGCCAGCAGAACAAACGCAGCACCGCTTAAAATGGCGTATTCATAGACCGAGGGGCGGTGCAGCAGATAGTAGATTTGGCTGCCCGAGGCTGCGCCCGCCGCTGTCAGCAGGCAGGCGGCGGCACTGGCGTTCGGGAACCAGCGGCGCACGGCCTGCCTGATGAAACCGAACACCGCAAAAATGTACAGCCAGGCGAGGGAAATCATCGGCAAGCTTGGCGGCAGATCCCGGATGCCGGTCAGTGCCTCAAAGGGCAGCTGGAACAAAAGACACGGTATAACGCCAAAATAGACGTAGTAGCGGCCATTGTAGTAGGCCACATCCCACAGGGCATCCGGCGCGGCGTCCTGCCGGGCGGCGGTGTCGTAGGGGTTGGCAAGGTCAGCCATAGCCGCGGGCGGGTCTTTTTCCAAATCGAGCCTCCCCTGCAAAAAGCTGTGAGCCAGTGCGCCGTACTGGGCGGCCGTGTTGGACGCCCAGTCGTTGATGTGCATGGTGAAGTCGATGCGGCTCGTACCCGACCAGTCGGGCGTGTTGTAAAAGTTCGTGGCGATGCCCGCGTTGAAGCGGTCGCCGAAGGGGGCCAGGAACGCCGCCGCGCAGAGGGCCAGCTCGACAGCCAGCACCGCCGGGCGGTATTTGCGCTCATGGGCGGCGTAGGCGTCGCGCCAGAGGACGCTTGCCGGGCGCAGGGCAAAGCCCGCCAGCAGCAGCGCCAGCACAACCGCGAAACGCAAGGCAGAGAAATCCAGCGGGCGGCGGGCGTTGGCGTAAACGGTGTTCAGCTGGGCGTTCAGCGGGTAGCTGCGGTACTCTCCGTTAAAGCCCGCGGCCGTCAGCGTCAGGCTGTCTGCCTTGCCGGAGAGATCCAGGCTGCGGGCCCAGCTGCGGGCCGACGCCGCGGCCACCGGCCAGTTCCAACTCTGGCGGGAGACTGTGGCGGCTTCATCGGTAGCGGAAACGTTCAGGTTCAGCCGCACGTTTTTCTGCTCCGGCGTATCGCCGTCGGCCAGTGAGACAAGGCCGTCCAGCTGCAAATTATAAATCGGGAAATCCAAGCCGATGAATTGCAGTGTTGTGTTCTCGTCGTTCAGTACGATCGGCGCGGTGGGGTCGGCGTCGGCGGTCAGGTAGGGCCGCAGGTCGATGGGCGTGTAGCCGTGGGTGGCAAGCCAGTTGAGGTTGCCGACGAAAAGTTCCAGCCCCAGTGCTGCTGCCGCCAGCAGGCCGACCGCCGCCGGGGTGCGCAGTTTGGTGGGCAGCATCTGCCGCAGGCGGAAACCTGTGACCACCCCGCAGACGAGCAGCTGCATGGCAAGCAGCGCCGCCAGGCGGAAGCCGTCAAAGTCGACGGTCAGCCCGGGCTTGGACCAGACACAGGCCGCCCACAGCCAGACCAGCACTGCGGCCCCCGCCCCGACGTACAGGTCGGCGCGGGTGGTGCGACGGTGAAGGACGCGGGCAGGCAGTAAAGTGAAAAAGGCCGCGAGGGCGAGGGAAAGAAGAAGTGTTAGAAGCAGCATAGGTTTGAAACCATCCTGGATTTTTGTATCGTTATTACATTATACCCCATTCCGCAGGGCGTTGTACAGTATTTCCGCTTTGGCGTGGCTGATGCCTTTGACTTCCTCCAAATCGGAAATACTGGCCGCTTTGACCGCCGAGACAGTTTTAAAATGTGCCAGCAGCGCGGCGCTCGTCTTTTCGCCCACACCGGGAATGGCCGTGAGCGTGGCGGCGTAGGACTTTTTCTTCATGGCGCGTTTGCGGTAGTCGTTGGCATAGCGGTGCGTCTCGTCCTGGATGTTCGTGACAAAGGTAAAAATGTTGCGGTGGCGGTTGATGGCGATTTCGCCGCCCTCGTCGTCCACGATGGCGCGGGTGCGGTGGTGGTCGTCCTTGACCATGCCGAAGGTCGGTATATGCTCCAGCGCCGTGCCGCGCAAAGCCTGCTTGACCGCGCCCACTTGGCCCCGGCCGCCGTCGATGAGCAGCAGGTCGGGCAATGTTGCGAACTGGTTCTGCGGACCATCCGGCTTTTCGCCGCGGCGGGCCATCTCGTACTCTGCCGCGCGGCGGGAGAGCGTCTCCGCCAGCGAGGCGTAGTCGTCCGTGCCCGCAACGGTTTTCATTTTAAAGCGGCGGTAGCCCGCGCGGTGGGGCCTGCCGTCCCGGAACACCACCATGCCGCAGACGCTCGACCCGTCGCCCCAGTTGGAAATATCGTAGCTCTCGATGACACGGGGCGGCTTTTTTAAGCCCAGCACCTGGGCGGCTTCTTCCAGCAGCTTCTCCTCGCGGGTATAGCGGCCGCTCTCGCGGCCCAGGCGCTCCACGGCGTTGGTGTAGGCCATCGTCACGAGCTTGGCTACATCGCCGCGCTGGGGCACGTAGAGTTCCACTTTTGTGCCGCGGGCCTGGTTCAGCGCTTCACTCAGCGCGTCGGCGTCGGGCGGCAAGGCATCCACCGCGATCGTCTTGGGGATGGCCCCGCCGTCCAGGTAATACTGTGGTAAAAATTCTTCCCGCACTGCGTTGATATCGGTCGTGTCGCGGAAGAGAAATTCCCGCTTGTCGGTCAGGCGGCCGTCACGGTAGCGCAGCACGGCGGCGCAGACTGCGTGTGTCGTGCCCGCCAGCGCGATGACGTCCATTTCGGTGTCATTTTCCATGACCACCTTCTGCCCTGCCGCCACGCGGTCAATGGCCATGATCTGGTCGCGCAGCAGCGCCGCCGTCTCAAAGTCAAGGCGTTCGGACGCGGCTTCCATCTTCTCCCGCAGCTGCTTGACGATATCCTTTTTGCCGTAGCGGATCATCCGCAGTGCGCCCTGCACGGCGTCGTTGTAGGCTTCGCAGGTAATTTTTCCGCTGCACACGGCCATGCACTTGCCGATGTGGGCGTTGAGGCAGGGTCGCCCCTTGCGGAAATCCTGCGGGAAGTTTTTGTTGCAGCGCGGCAGCAGAAAGCAGTCCTGCGCGGTCTCGACCATCTCCCGCACGGCAAAGGACGAAGTGAAGGGGCCGATGTAGTCGGCGTCGTCATCGTCCTTTTGCAGCGCGGCGGAGATGCGCGGCCACGCGCCCCGCGTGACCTTGACATAGCTGTACCCCTTGTCGTCCTTGAGCAGGATGTTGTATTTCGGCGTGTGGGCCTTGATCTGGCTTGCTTCCAGCACCAGTGCCTCAAACTCGCTTTGACACACGATCACGTCAAACGTGAAGGCGTGGGCAATCATCTGGCTGACCTTGGCGTCGTGGGGCACACCCTCACGGAAATACTGCGACACGCGGGTCTTGAGCCGCTTGGCCTTGCCGATATAGATGATGGTGTCCGTTTTGTCCCGGATGATGTAGACACCGGGCAAAAGCGGCAGCATACAGGCTTTTTTGTAGAGTTCAGCTTTTGTCATAGGGAGCCTTTCGTATACAAAAAAAGCGGCGGGTCGCCCCACCGCTGATTGTTCCGGAATAGATTACTCGGCAAAGCCAGAGCTGACCAGCTTGACCAGGCCGTCTACTGCAGCCTGCTCATCGGCGCCATCAGCAATGATGCGGATGGTGGTGCCGCCAACGATGCCCAGGCTCAGGACGCCGAGCAGAGACTTCGCGTTGACGCGGCGCTCCTCCTTCTCGACCCAGATGGAAGACTTATACTCGTTTGCCTTCTGGATGAAGAAGGTAGCCGGACGTGCGTGCAGACCAACCTGATTCTCAACGGTAACTTCTTTAACGTACATAGTTATTCTCTCCTACTTTTGAAAATAATATGCCCTTGCGTATCTACCGTGGGCGACTTCCAGGCGGTCTATTGCGTGTGTTAATACGCCGCCTTGATTGTCTCTATTTTATCCTATTTCGTCGATTTTGTACAGTAGAATTTTGCAAATTTGGCAGGATTCTGTAATTCTGCCAAATCTGCGCCCGTACGTTTGTGCAACTTTACCAGTTTATTTTCAACAACGTTGTGGATTGGCGACAAAAACAACGGTCAGCCCTGGTAGCGCATCTGCCATTCTTCGCAGTATTTTTCCGTAAACGCGTCGTTTTCCGGGTCGTACACATTCAGGACGGTGCCGGTCAGCCGCCAGCCCATGCGCTTGTACAGCGCAATGGCGCGGGTGTTGGTGGACAAAACGCCGAAAGTCGGGTGGGGGTGCTCTGCCAGTTTCTTGCGGGCAAAATCCAGCATCTTGGCACCGTATCCCCTACCGCGGGCCGCTTCGGTCACGAACAAGTGCCCCAACTCACCGGTCTTATGGCAGACGCCGACCATACCGTCGGCGGCATCCTTGGTGTAGTGCAGATAGAACGCCCAGCCGTTCTTTTTTTTGTCTGCCAGCTCGGGCAGCCAGAATTCCGGCGTCATTTTTGCAAGATATTCCTCGCTGCAGACCGGCGCACAAACTGTGCGGCGGCCCTCAGCCATGAGGGCAGCGCAGAGGGCCAGCTGTTCGTCATTTTTCACAAGGCGCATATTTTCGCCGCGCTTCCATTTGGGAAGCTCCGTCAGCGGGTGGCTCTCGCACCAGGCGTCGTACAGGTCAGGGCGGCGTTCGCGGGTGCGCTCCCGGCTCTGAGCACCGCGCCATTCGTCGATTTTTTTGTGGTCGCCGGTCAGCAGCACCGGCGGCACAGCGCGGCCCTCCCACACTTCGGGGCGGGTAAACTGCGGGTATTCGAGCAGTCCATCCCAGTAGCTCTCGTCCTGGTAGCCCTTTTCCTCTGCCAGAACGCCGGGCTGCAGGCGCAGCACGCTGTCGGCCACGACAAGGCTTGCCAGCTCACCGCCGGTCAGCACGTAGTCGCCGATGGAGATTTCCTCATCGCCGAAGGCGTCAATGACGCGCTGGTCTATGCCCTCATAGTGGCCGCAGACGAGGGTCACCGCGTCATAGCTTGCCAGCTCGCGAGCCTTTTCCTCGTTATAGGGACGGCCTGCGGCGGTCAGGAACACGACGTGGGGCTTTTGCCGCCCCTGCCCGGCGCACTGGGCCTGCACAGCCCGCAGGCAGTCGGCGATGGGCTGGGCGTAGAGCACCATGCCGCAACCGCCGCCGTAGGGGTAGTCGTCGGTCTGCTTCTGTTTGTTTTTCGTGTAATCGCGGATCTGGTGGCAGTGGGCCTCGAACAGATTCTTGGCCCGGGCGCGGCCCAGGATGCTGGCCGAAAGGAAGCTGTCGCACAGTTCCGGGAACAGCGTTACAATATCAATGCGCATCGGCTCAGTCCTCATCGCCGTTGACGGCATCGGTGAACATACCCTCGATGGGCGTCACGAAAATTTTACGCGCGTCAATGTCTATTTTTTTGACGAACTCCGGCACTGCGGGCAGCATATGCTCCTCGCCTGCCCCATCGGTCACAGTATAGATATCCTGGGCGGCGGGGCGGTCCACATTCGTCAGCTGGCCGTAGACGCGGTCAGTGTCGGCATCCACAACGTCACAGCCCAGCAGGTCATCAATGAAATAGCGGCCCCGGGGCAGTTTGGCATCGGCCTTGGCAAGGTAGTAGGTGCGGCCCACCTGGGCGCGGGCGGCGTCCATATCGGTGACGCCGTCCAGCCGCAGCAGGATGACGTTGCCCTGGGCACGCACGCCCAGCACGCGGGTCTCCCCTGCGCCGTCAGCGCTGGTGAACAGGCGCTTGAACTTTGCCAGGAACGCCGCGCCGTCGCACAGCGGCAGGGCTTTCATTTCGCCGCGCACGCCATGGGTGGAGACGATTTTACAGGCGGGAAGATAGTTTTGCATAGGGTTCCTCCTGATACAGAAAAAGCACTTTACCCTGCGGCAAAGTGCTTTGGTTCGGGTCTTAGTCGATCTCGACGATGACTTTTTCGCCCTGACGGACGGCAGCGGCACGCATGACAACGCGAATCGCCTTGGCGATGCGGCCCTGCTTGCCGATGACGCGGCCCATATCGGCCTCGGCCACCTTGAGGTGGT
>ERZ772883.2483-NODE-2483-length-11418-cov-18.411511_pt1 | contig 11418 bp, 7 predicted proteins | sample MGYA00580575_ERZ772883 | MGnify/ENA primary metagenome ERZ772883 (study PRJEB29015, sample SAMEA2737666) | human gut metagenome | biome: human gut; feature: human-associated habitat; material: faeces | place: China | collected 2012 ...
AATGTGACAGAACAAAGGAGAACACTATGAAAGACCTTTGCCAATACGGAAACCGGCCGGAGGACGAATGGGAAATCTTGCCCTGGATACCTGACCCGCGTCCGCCCTTCAAAATCTGGGTGAAGCCGGAGCAGATTGCGCCATTCTTTCTCATTCCCCACCACCCCTATGCGCTCTCCCTTCTGCTGAAAATCAACAATGGATTCCGGACGGAAGTATTCCGTCGGCTGGGACTGACTGGAAGCAGCGGAGACTGGGAGCGGCTGGTCCGGGGCGTGATCCAGGAGTTCGAGGAAAATAACAGCGGCGTGGATCTGTTTCACTTCGACTCTGACGAGGATGTGTTCTGCGTGTACTCCCAATACATCGACGATTTGATGCTGCTGTCCAAAATGATCCGGGCGGCCTGTGCCGATGAAAAAACGATGCGGATGTATCTGAACATGAGCGAGGCAGCGGAAGCATGAGAGAGTTAACTACTCAAACAGGGATAGTAGTAAAATGCAGTAAAACGGCCATTGAATTTTTCCAAAATGCTCAGTCAGTGGATTTCTTTTCTGTGCTGGAGATCCCAGAGGAATTCCAAGGTATAGCGGTTGAGTTTTATGATTTGATTATGGAAAATGATCATCTTGCGGCCTTGCTGGGCTGTCGCGGCAATTATGATATTGCAATACAGATAGATGAGGTAACCGGCACCATGACGGGGTGGCATTGGTTCAAATGAGGGAAATGGAATGATCGAGTATATCAAGCTCTTTTGGGAGGGCGCACCGGAGGGTGAACCATCGGTCATCCTCTATGAAGTGGATACCGAAAATGAGCGGTTGGCCCTCCGCTCCATTGACATCTTTGCGGATGGCCGCACCCGCAATATCCCTGACCTTTACGACGGCGCCATCGAGATCACGCCGATCCCCACCGTGGAGGAATTGAACGCCCATGTCTGGGGTGAGGAGTTCCACGCCTGCGTCATAGAGCAGGCGGAATTTGAGGCCGCCTGGGAAAGCCACACCTATGATGGAGCGTTAAAGTAGCCAGGAGGAGACACTATGAACAAACCTATAAAAGCCAAAAATCTGCCGTTGTTCTCCATCATTGACCTGGACCAGCTGCGCCGGGAAAAACATCTGGAGGGCACAGAAGTGACAGACTTTTTCACGGCAAGGGATGGAAAAGTCTATCTTCTCATGGAACAGCCGTCCGAAACACAGGGTAAGGACTGGCTCAGCACTCCTTCCACCTATACCGCAGTGGAAATCCAGCTGGATTGGGCGGAACAGCGGGTGCTGGAAACGACGCTGTTTCCTCTTGGCCTCTTGAAGTTCCAGTTTCATTATTTGCGGCCCGCAGGTGATCACTTCCTCCTGCTGGGGGCAAGATGCGCCTATCGGGAAAACGGCCCCGACCAGAACGCCTGGATCGTCAGCCGGGACGGAGCTGTGCTGTCCCGTTTCTGCCTGGGGGATGGCATTCAAGACTGTGTGGTAAAAAAAGATGGCACCATCATTACCAGCTACTTTGACGAAGGTGTATTTGGTAATTACGGTTGGGATGAACCTCTGGGTGCTTGCGGCCTGATTGCATGGACATCGGAGGGAACTCCTCTCTGGAAGAATGAGAACTATTCCATCTATGACTGCTACGCCATCAGCCTGGACGAAGAAGAAAACCTGTGGTTTTATTATTACGATGAATTCCGGCTGGTGCGGACGAACTTCAAAGAGGACTTTGTATTTGAACTGCCAATCGAAGGAAGCGGAGCTTTTTCTGTTGCCCCGTCCGGCAATACCTTCCTGTTTCAAGGCGGATACCAGCAACGGGATAAATTCTACTTCCTTACCGCTCATGGTGATCACCTTGGGAAAAAACAGGAGGCTATTCCCACCTGTGACGGAAACAAGGTCGCTGTGGAGCAGTGCAGCCTGCTTCGCAGCCGGATGTTGTTCCTTGGAAAAGATGGTGTGCTCTATGGAGGTATTTGGGGGAGCGATGGCCAATGAAACAGTCTGATATTTATACCGAGGCTCTGACCTGTCTGCGCTCCATCCTTCTGGCAGACCATCCAGAGTTCCAAAACTGGATCGACTGGTTGGAGCGGGACATTCAGGACTGGAACCAGCGGCGGGAGGTTGCCCACCATCTTCGGGCATACGGAGGTATGGGCTCGTTCAACGACCTGCCCAGTATGCGTGGAAATCACGACTATATTTTCGACTTTCTCAAGTCCGTGTGCTATGCCTTCGGCCATCTTTATGGCAAACGGGAAGGCATTTCTCCGGAGGCATTGATGGCGGAGTGCCTCCACGATGTAGAGCAGGCAGCCTATCACCCCCATAAGCCACTGAACCAAGCCATTGCCCAGCACTTGATGCAGGGCGATTTACAGGAAAACCTGGATAGGCTGTAGGAGGACTTGTTATGAACGAAAGACTATTCCGCACCCAATTCAATCAAATGGATACAACCGAGAAGCAGACGCTGATGGAAAGCCTGGCTGCCCGTTATGATATGACCTTTCTCGGTCTACATACCTTTGACCGCTGGGGCCAGAACTGCACCACCGGTATCTTCAAGAAAGATGGTCGGGAGTTCGTCTTTGTCCCCAGCGATACCGTCACCCTGGGCTGGGAGCAGTTTGCCGTGGGACTGAATCAGGAGAGCCGGGAGGAATTGGAGTATCTGTTCCGGGAATGGGAAATGGAACCACAGAACCCGGAGGAGATGATTCGGGAAAGCATGGCTCCCGTTCGGCAGGCGGCCATTGGCCCCATGCTGGTGGGCCGGGAGCTGGAGGAACTCTGCTGGGAGCCAGTCAAGATGGACGATCCCAGGCTGACCGCCCACCCTGACTGGCTGAAGGAATTTCGTGATTTTGCCTGGAGTGACAGCAGCAGTCTTACCTTGCATCAGTCGGCCCGCATTGAGCGGACGGAAAAGGGCTTTCAGATCTGTATCTATAACCGCACAGACTACGATGCGCTTCTTGCCATGCTGCAAAAACAGGGCTTCTCCCTGCCCACGGCGGACGAGTGGGCCTACCTGTGTGGCGGCGGGTGTCGGACCCTGTTCCCCTGGGGAGATGGGTTAGACTACTCCATGCGTCTGCGCTGGTTTGAGGACATGGATGAGGATGAGAACCGGCCCTATGACATGGAGGAACCCAACTTCTTCGGCCTGTCCATCGCCTACGATCCCTATATGCGGGAAGTGGTGCAGGCTGATAGGCTTACCACCTGCGGCGGTGACGGCGGATGCAATATCTGCGGTGGGCTGGGCCCATTTCTCGGTTTCCTACCCTGTTCGCCCCACTGTAAGCCGGAAGTGCAGGAGGACAATGAACTAAACGGAGATTATGACTTTTATCGGCCTATCATTCGGCTGGAGAACTATGATTGACAATAGAAGCTTGATACAAAATAAAGAAAGAGAGGTGCCGACATGGGAGCATGGGGCATAAAAGCATTAGAGCGTGACGAAGGACTGGATGTACTGGACATCCTCAAAAATGAATATGTACCGGAGCATCCGGTAATGGATCTGGGCGAGATGATCGAACTGATGAAAGAGGAAGTCATGCTGGGAGCTGACTTCTCACAAATCGACTTCCTCTTTGACAATACTGCGATGGCTCTGGCGGAGCTGTATTTCCAATGGAAGGATAATGGCAAGCTGGACTACGATCATGAAGAAGCTATATGGGATAAAGTCACCGGTTTCACAGCATCCAAAGAAGCCCTTGCTTTCCTGCTGCGGCAGCTCACCGACATCAAAAACGAGGTGCCGGACGAGGACGGCATCCGTGAGATTGTGGATCTTTGGAAGAACGAGGACAGCGGTGAGATCGCTCCTGCGTGGTTGGAACACTTGAATCAGCTCATTGATCGACTGGATTCAGAACAGGAGGCACGACAAATGTATATCAAAAAATACTGGGGCAACTTTATTGGCGGTTCCGATGACAGTCTGAACCTTGTGGCATTTTTGGAAGACCAGAAGAAAGAGGAGATCCCCCTCAGCGAGATATTTGCCAAGATTGGGCTGGACAAACAAAACTGGGACTTCCGCCAGACCGTGGAGTATCTGGAGTTTACACACTCCGATGGCGTGGAGATGGACTTCCACTTCGCCATTGATGTGGTCACTGATCTGGCCGCCATCCTGCTGGAGTGCAGCGTCAGCGGCAGTGTAAACCTTCAGGATCTGGACGAGTACAACACCCCTGCCCGCCGCATCCGCATCACCGTCACGCCAGAGGAGCATGACGCCATGAACAAGGCACTGGCGGATTTTGCCCAGAATCCGCTGGAATATGACCTCAGTGAGATGATGGACAACGAGGAGATCCAGGAGATGGCTCGGGATGTGGAGGCGCTGCGGAAGGAACTGTACGAGGCCGCTGGCCGCAACCGGGACTACCATGTGAAAGCGGAGGATGTGAAATCTCTGCTCCCTGACTGGAAGGGTGCCGATGGCTGCATCGCCACCAACCGCATCACAGTAGAGGGCCGCAAGGTGGGCTACTGCTACAGGGAGGAGCCGGACGGCGGCTGGGACAGCGGCTGGCGCTTTACCGCCGGTGATGAGAGCGACGAGTACATGGACGACCCTAACAACGCCGGGATCTACAAGCTGAACACGATCTGCAATGACGATCCCGACATCATCCCTTTGCTGAACACCCCCGCTCCCTGCGCCTTTGAGCGGGATGAAAATGGCGTGTTCCAGCAGATCAAAGACTGGAAACCAGATGAGGACGAGGAGGACCCTGATATGGATATTTTGAAGCAGTGCCAGAAGTGGCATGAGGAGGACAAACACCAGAAAATCGTTGACGCACTGGAGGCAATCTCTGCCGAGGAGCGTACCCCGGAAATGGATATGGAGCTGGCCCGCGCCTACAACAATCTGGCGGACTCCAGCGAGCCGGAGGGAAGGAAGCTGCTTCACCAGGCACTGGAACTGATGCAGTCCCATGAGGAGGAACTGGGAGATACTTATTCCTGGAATTTCCGTATGGGGTATGCCTATTATTATCTGGATCAGGAGGGCCGCGCTCTGCGGCATTTTGAAAAAGCTCTGGAACTGCATCCCGGTGATGATCCTAAGCTCAACACCCGACAGGACATGGAGGAACTAATTGACTCGTGCAAAAAGGGTATTTCTCTGCCGCAGTTCTGGGAGTGCTTCCGGGAACGGACAGAGAACTGGTGGGAAACCTTTGCCGAGATGGAAGCAGAGCTGCGCCAGATGATGGACGAGGACAAAGATCACACCCGCGGTGCGGAGATCGTGGCCCAAATGGAGGAAACCCTGAATTTGGTTTTTGACGAGATTTCCTTCGAGATGGGCTTCAACGGCAAAAAGCATGAGCTGATCCTCACCCCGGAGGGCGACAAGGTCAAGCTGTTTGAGCTGGTCTACTTCCAGAAGCACGCTCCCAAGGAGGTGCTGGAGCACTGGAACATCCTGGTGGGCCGTCAACCTTTTCAAAACATCGGTCTGCGAACCAATGATGGCTGGGAGATTTCCGGGGATGATGTGCAGATCTGGCTGGAGGAGCAGGGTGAAAACAGCTTCGCCATCTCCGCCTACTGTGAAAAGCTGCTGCCTATGCTCCGGGATGAGGAAGGCCGGGCCTGGTGGATGCTCACCACCTTCACCGACCAAGTGCTGGGCGAGATCCCCCACATGAGATACATAGACAGCTTTGATGTGCTGGAGGAACCCAAGGCAGAGCCGTCCTTCCTCCTGTCCCAGCTGCCCGACAAACTGCGGGAGCAGGGCCTGGAGCTCTCCACCGACCCGGAAGCCTATCTGGAGAGCTACCTTGGTTACAAAATGGAACCCAAACAGGACCCGGACGCCGATTGGCGGCTGGATGTAATGGCCGGTTCCACCTGCTGTGTGCCGCTCATCAACGGCTATCTGAATGCCGACAATGATTTTATGGACGATCTCCATGCCGACGGCGCGGTGGCGGGCTTCTTCTGCTATCCCCTGGATACCCTGCGGGAGGAGGAAGGCAGTCAGAAAATTTTCGGCTTCCGGGACAAACTGGAGGAAGTGCTCACCGGCGGGGATGGTTCGGAAGTGCTCACTCTCACCGGCGGGGCTACCGGCCTCTACTGTGGCTATGTGGACTTCATCGCCTGGGACATCCAAGAGGCGCTGAACATGGCGAAAGAGTTCTTTGAAGGCACGGACATCCCATGGGCCATCTTCCACACCTTCCGCCGTGAAGCCGGTTCTGTATCCCTAAAGCAACAAGATGATGGGACAGAAACTGAGAATCAGGATGACGAGTTGGACGAAACGCTGACGGGCATGGACTATATTCCTTACACCCAACAGAACGCCGAAGCATTCTTCGCTCAGCTGGAGCAGTGGAATGACGAAGACGAGTACACCCGCTGTATCCAGGCACTGAATGCCATCCCGGAGAACTGGAGGAACTACCGCACCGCCTACGCCCTGGCTCGTGCACTGGAGAACTACGCCATCATCGGGGACCATGACGAAGGTACTTTGAAATCCAAGGGAGACAAAGCCCTGTGCCGCGCCATCGAGGTGCTGGAATCCGTCCGGGAGGAAGGCCAGGACAAGGCCCAGTGGAACATGCGGATGGCCTACGGCTATCAGTATCTCTATGGTCAGGAGGAAAAGGCCATTCCCTACGCCCAGCGGTGGGCAGAACTGGACCCAGAGGACGAAAATGCCTCGGCGGTGATTCAGGAGTGTAAGGCGGAGATCCGGAAACGCCAGCGCAGCCGGAAGAAGAAGGCCAAATTCGTGCCCGGTGATACTCCATTTGAGGGCTTCGACCTCACCAACTTCTGGGATGATAATTGGTATGCACTGAAAGAATATGTCAGTGATCCGCCTTCCGATGAGCTGATTGCCAGCGTGGAGGAGGAACTGGGCTACAAGCTGCCCGCTGCCTACATCTGGCTGATGAAGCAGCACAACGGCGGCATTCCAGTGAACACCTGCTATCCCTGCGATGAGCCTACCTGTTGGTCAGATGATCATGTGGCCATCACCGGCATTTTCGGCATCGGACGAGAAAAGAGCTGCTCCCTCTGTGGAGAGCTGGGCAGCCAGTTTATGATCGATGAGTGGGAGTATCCTGCCATCGGAGTGGCCATCTGCGACTGTCCCAGCGCCGGACACGATATGATCTTCCTGGACTACCGTGCTTGCGGTCCCCAGGGAGAGCCTGCGGTAGTCCATGTGGATCAGGAAAACGACTACAAGATTACCCATCTGGCAGACAGCTTTGAGGAATTTGTCCGCGGACTGGAGCATGAATCCCTCTATGATCCGGATGAAGATGCAGAGGGTCTTGAGGATGACGCCGACGAGGAGAAAACTGACCGTAAGGGCTCCTTTGCCGGGTCTGTGCTCCTCTCCAAAGCGGAATGGGACAAGGAGCAGTTGATCCGGAATCTACGGGAAGAATGGGGCATCGTAGATGAGGAGCCGGATGAGGGCGACGAAGATGATGAGAACAGCGATGACGCTGTGGTAATGCGGGTCGGCAATATGATGCTGATCGTGACACTATTCCACGGTCACATCCCTGACAATGAAGCAGAGATCAACGCCGAAAACAACTATATGTGGCCAGAGGCCGTAGAAGTGGCCAAAACGCACAAGGCCCATATCATGGTGGCTGTGTTGGGCGAGGAGGAAAAACTGCTGGAACGAGGTAAGCTGTTCACCAAGGCGATGGCAGTGTGCTGCAAGCAGAAATATGCCACCGGTGTCTACACCAGCGGCGTGGTATTTGAGCCTCGTTTCTATGAGGGCCTTGCCGATATGCTCAAAAAGGACGAACTGCCCATCTTCAACTGGGTTTGGTTCGGCCTGTACCGGAGCGAGGGGGGCCTAAACGGCTACACCTACGGCATGGAGGTGTTTGGCAAGGAGGAAATGGAGGTGTTGAACACCGACGCTGAGCCGGAGGAACTACGGGACTTTTTGGCAAGTCTTGCCTCCTATGTGCTGGCGTGTGATGTGACGCTGCAAGACGGCGAGACCATCGGTTTTTCTGCGGACGATAAGCACACCATCACCCGCAGCCCCGGTGTCTCTCTGCCAGAGGAACAGATGACCCTGAAGATCGGTTACGAGCCTATAAAGGGAGATCCAGAGGATGACAGCTGCGACCACTCAGACAATGATGACACACAGGATGAGGAAGAATTCAGTAATCCCGAAGTCTACACAGAGGAGGAGATGGAGGCCGTCGAGGGTCACATTGAGCAGTATTTCGGTAAGGTCGAGAATGTGTTCCACGAGTTGGTCTCCCCGGACATCCATGTGGACATCTGCATCGTGCCGCCCACTGAGGAGCGGGACTATTATACCCTGGTCACCATGGGTATGGGTGCTCACCGGATGAATGTGCCGGAAGAACTGGCGGAATACAAGCTGGAGCGGGCGGAGCTGGCTATCGCGCTGCCTGCGGACTGGAAGTTGGTTCAGGAATCTATGCAGGATGAGCGGTGGTACTGGCCTATCCGTCTGCTGAAAGTTTTAGCTCGTCTGCCCATTGCCAGCGACACTTGGCTGGGCTTTGGACATACCATGGATAACAAGGAGAACTTTGCGGAAAATACGAAGCTGTGTGCCGCCATTCTCACCGGCCCCCAAAGTACAGAGGAGGGCGGCGAGGTCTGCACCCTGCCGGGCGGCGAGGAGGTCAACTTCTATCAGGTCATTCCGCTTTATGAGGACGAGTTGGACTATAAACTGGAACATGATGTAGACGCTCTGCTGGACAAGATGGCGGGGATCAGCTTTGTGGTGAACCCCACCCGCCAGGATGCAATCACCCGTGGCACCCTTTCCAATGATGATTTTGACGGTGAGATGGACGATGCTTCCTATCATATCGAGAGCATTGAGGAGAAGAAACTGCCTATTGATCCTATCAATGCCTACAACCACATGGCCATCTACCTGCGCTGGTGCATGGAGCACGACCTGATGGGCGAGGACTTCCTGAAAGAACACGGCGAAGTGGTCAAACAGGTCAAAGCCGACCCTGCCAGCGTAGACCTGAGGGCATTCATCCAAGATGAGCTGGACGGCTGCCTGTTCTCTGTGCTGTTCAATCAGCAAGGCCGTGCCTTTGCAGGCTATTACTACGGAGAGGGTGACAGCCCCTACTATCCTGCCGACATTGATGACTATGCCCTGAAATATTTTGGTCCGTCCCGATACCACTCCAATGAATTTCAACAGGAGGCATACTTATTCATCCCATTTGATGAGAAATACTATCAGACCATGGCTCAAGTGATTGAGGAACGCTTTGAAAACTGGCAGGGACAGGACTTCGACGAGGACACGCTGGAGCCTTCCGAAGTGGCTCATGCCATCATGGAGTATCTGGACTGCGAGTGTACCTATTTCCCATCCATGGCAGATGATGACCCCATCATGTCGGCATACAGCTACGCCCAGCGGCTGGGGGTACGGGAGGGCTTTGTTCCCGTACTTATCCAGGCGGATGATGAAACGCTGTTGGAATGTCTGGTAATGAACGCCGACCCGGAGCATGATGCGGACTGCTATGAATTTGACCTCAAAACGGTAGAGGAGTACCGGAAGAAGATGCTCTCCGCTCCTGTTAAGGACGGAAAGGCGATTTTGGAGGAATTGACCGGCCAGCGCAAGGAAGAAGCCGAGGACGATGATCTGGACTGGGAGGAGGAAGTCCTGGGCGAGATGGAGGGCGGAGAACCCAACGACCGCTTCGCAAACTATTGGAACGATGATACCGGAATGACATATCCGCTCATTCTGGCTAAAATTCCGGTAAAGAACCCCTGGGAGATCTTCGCCTACCTGCCCTTTGGAAATTGGAATGAGTGTCCCGACACACCGGACCTGATGGCAGTGGCGAAATACTGGTTCGAGCAACATGGTGCCATCCCTGCCGCCATGAGCCACGATGAATTGGAGTTTGAACTTCCAACTCCGATCTCCAAGGAAAGAGCTATGGAGGTGGCTGTGGAGCAATATGGTTTCTGCCCAGATCTGGATCAGAATGAGGATGGAAGCATTGGCTCCTTGGCAGATGTCCTGTGGCAGTCCACCGTCTGGTACTTCTGGTGGGATTGATGGGAGATTGTGACCATGAACGAATACCTGAAGCAATATATTGAACTCCAAAAGCAGTTTCGGGAGACAGAAGGAGATCCGGACAGTGTCCGTGCTCTCTATACCTTCAAGGAGAAACTGGAGCTGTCGGAAGACAAGCAGGCCAAGGAAGTGCTGGTGGATGTGTATGATCTGCTGGACTTCAAGAAGGATGCCTACGAACTGCTCTGCCAAATCGGAAATCGTTCCGACAAGAAGACCCTCAAGCGGCTGGGCATCTTGAAGGACTATGCGGAAAACTGGGGCAATCATTATGCTCTCCCCAAGCCCAAAACGCCGGAGGAAAAGCAGAAAGAAAAGGAACGGCAGGCCCAGCTGGGCCTGCCCGCCTTCCGGTATCACCCAAACCCTCTGGAAACTGGGGCTTTTGAGGAATCCGCAGACGGCGTTGTCTGCGACTGCTGCGGCAAGACGACCCATATTTTCTATACAGGCCCCTTTTACGCTGTGGAGGATATTGAGTATCTGTGCCCGGAGTGTATCTCCAGTGGCGAAGCAGCCCGGAAATATGACGGCTGCTTCCAGGACGATTGCTCTCTGGATAATGGTGTAGACGATCCAGAGAAGCTGGACGAGCTCATCCACCGAACTCCCGGCTACTCCGGTTGGCAGCAGGAATACTGGCGCGCCCACTGTGGCGACTACTGCGCCTACCTGGGCCATGTGGGTGCCAGAGAACTGCGGGCCCTGGGTGTGCTGGAGGAGGTACTGGACGATCCGATGTGGGACGATGAGCAAAAAGAAATGATCCGGGAAAAGAAACGGGAGCTGGAGCTTGCAGAGCGTAAGATCGATCACCGTCTGGAACGGTTAAATGAAGCGTTGCAGGCAACACTGGAAGAGATCACAATAGATAAAATACCGGCAGGAAGGCTTGCCTGGATTCGCGATAAGCTGCAGCTAAGCTCCTATCTGGATCTGGAGTATTCGATCCGCAGGCTGGAAGAAAACCAGAAGGAAACACTGGTCTTTCTGGGAAAAGTCGGTGTGGGGATCACAGAGGAAAGCCTTGCAAAAGGCAGCTTTTCAGATTATGAACGGGTATTTTTGCTGCTGGATGAGGAAGATGCTTATGAAGGGGAGACGGAAGAATTCCCGGAAATGGATTGTGTGATGATACGGTTCCGTGGCAGTCATAAGGAAGCACCGATCCACTATGAAAAGCTGATTGCCTATATGAAGGAACATAAGCTGGTAGCAACCGGGTTTTCGCGGGAGATCACGCTGATCGATAATGGCCTGACG
>ERZ772883.2485-NODE-2485-length-11403-cov-17.541593_pt1 | contig 11403 bp, 7 predicted proteins | sample MGYA00580575_ERZ772883 | MGnify/ENA primary metagenome ERZ772883 (study PRJEB29015, sample SAMEA2737666) | human gut metagenome | biome: human gut; feature: human-associated habitat; material: faeces | place: China | collected 2012 ...
ATATCTAGCCAATAACTACTATCATCATTTTTTTCAGTAGCATATGTTTCAGCAGACTCTTTAATACTATTTATACTTATAGTAAGTGACTTATTTTTAGAAGTATTAAAAGCATTAATAATACCATAAGTAGAAAAACCTAAAATTAATCCTATTATAAGTATTACTGCCAGTAGCTCTATTAGCGTATATCCTTTTCTATTTAGTTTCATATTTATCACCTACCATTAACTTAATTATACAATAAAAAAAAAGAAGTAGCAAGACTTAAATTCTAATTGGATTAAAATCTACTTCTACATCTATCCTATTATTATTTTTATACATATCAATAATAAAATTTAAAGTACTAATTAAATTATCTTCTTTTTGATATTTAATAATAATCTGATAATGATAAATATTATTTATCTTAAATGCACTACTAGTAGTAGGACCAAGTATAATTGAATTACCAAGTTTACTTCTTAAATAATTACCTATCTTATTAGCTTCTTTAAATCCGCCTTCATAATCTCTTGAAGATATACTAACTAATGTTAAATAATAGTATGGAGGATATTTAAGCATCTTTCTAATACTCATTTCTTCCTTATAAAATTTTAAATAATCATGATTTTTAGCTAACATAATACTATAATGATCAGGATTATAAGTTTGAATAATAACTTCTCCCTTTGAAGTACTTCTGCCCGCTCTTCCTGCCACTTGGGAAAGTAACTGAAAAGTATTTTCACTAGCTCTAAAATCTGGAGCCATAAGTGAAGAATCTACTGATACTACTCCCACTAAAGTAACAAGAGGAAAATCAAGTCCCTTAGCAATCATCTGTGTACCAATTAAAATATCATATTTATGCTCACCAAAATCATCAATAATCTTCTGATGTTCTCCTTTTTTACTAGTAGTATCAACATCCATTCTAACTATTCTAGCTTTAAATAATTTATTTAATTCTTCTTCTAACTTCTCAGTACCAAGTCCAAAATCTCTTAACTTACTACCACATTTAGGACATACCTTACTAGGTACTTTAACATTACCACAGTAATGACATTTTAAATTATTACTTGTCTTATGATAAGTATAAGTAACATCACACTTAGGACACTTCTCAGTATAACCACATTCCCTGCAACTAATAACACTAGAATATCCTCTTCTATTAAGTAGAATAATACTTTGTTCCTTTCTATCTAGTTTTTCTTTAATCTTACTCTTCAAAGTATCAGATAAAATAAAATTACCCTTCTTAACTTCTTCTTTCATATCAATAATTTCAACATTAGGCATTGTACTACTACTAGGTCTTTTAGATAATACTAATAATTTATATACTTTATTACCTGCTCTAGCAAAAGATTCCAAACTAGGAGTAGCACTTCCCATAACTACTGGACATTTATGATATTTACTTCTAAGAATAGCAATATCTTTAGCATTATATCTAGGATGATTCTCTTGTTTATAACTACTAGTATGTTCTTCATCTATTATAATAACTCCAATATTATTAAAAGGAACAAAGATAGCACTTCTCGTACCAATAACAATCTTAGCTTCTCCAGTAGTTATCTTTCTATATTCATCATATCTCTCAGTATCAGATAATTTAGAATGTAATACTGCTACTACATCACCAAATCTCGATATAAACTTTCCTACTACTTGAGGAGTTAAACTAATTTCTGGTACTAACATAATTGCTTCTTTATCTAGTTTTAAAGCTTCTTCAATAATACTCATATATACTTCTGTTTTACCAGAACCAGTAACACCATATAATAAATAAGTATTAGCTTCCCCAAAAGAATTAACTACTATATCTTTAGCCGTTTCTTGTTCTTCATTTAATACTACCCTCTTATAATTACTTATCCCTGTATAAGAGTATCTTTTATCTTCTTCTAAATATATTTCACCAAGCCCATTTTTAATAATAGTATTAATAGTACTAGACATCTTAGTAATAAGTATATCTCCTTCTTTTAACTTACAAAGTAAATTTACTTGACCTTCATATCTACATTTACTTATATATTCATCTATTTCTTCAATACTCTTAGTTCTTCTTAAATACCTATTATATTTAATTTTAATATTAGTATTAACTTTAGCTTTTAACGCTTTAGGAAGCATTACTTGATAAGCACTAACAAGTGAACATAATAAATGTCTACTCATATATTTACCAAGTAAGATCATTTCTTTATTAAGTACAGCCTCATTATCTACAACATCAATAATATCTTTAATTTTATTCTTATCATAATCAGTATCATTAAGTATATTCATAACAAATCCCTCTAGTTCCATTTTACCAAAAGGTATTTTTACTCTAATACCAATCTTAATATTATCCCTAAATACTTTGGGTACTTTATATACATAATACTGATCTACTGCTTTAGCACTAATTTGTATTAATACTTCTACAAACATAATAATATCACCTACATCTATTATACTAAAAACCATCTCTAAAGTACATAATAATATTAAAAAAATAAGACTCTAATCAAATACTTTAGTCTTATTTTTGCTTATTTAATTTAAAATAAATGTTATTAATATTGTTGTTATTGATAATATTAAACTCAATGTAATTAACATTAAATATGTAATATTTCCTCTACTACGCCCTGATGGTGATTCTACAACATAATTCTCAACAATCTGATTCATAGTTTGATTCATAACTTGAGTAGCGGCCATTTCATACTTCTTTTTAAATTCTAATAATGTCTTTGTCATTTTTAAATATCCTTCTTTACTCATATTACATGATACAAATTCATCATATGGAAAGACTATTTTTTCTGAAGAGCCAATTCTTTCTGAAGAGCCAATTTTTATTTCTTTTGGTTCATGATTTTTTCCAAAATCCCATATTTGATATTTATCTTTAAATTCTTCATATGGTATTATGTTACCATCTTTTACAGCTTGAGCTAGAAAACTATTAACAGCATTTATAAAAGAACCACCATTTTGAAGTATCCAGTATTCTACTCCAATTCCTCCTAATCCACCTTCTGCCTCAGAAGATCTTCTTGATTTATAAGCCTTGCCAGCTTTTAAAATCTTTTTAGCATATACTATATTTGCTTTAACAAGTGGAAATTGTTCTGGATATTCTTTTTCTATTGTTCTTAATAAATCAGATAAACAAGTATCTGTTGAATAATCAACTTTATCTCTCTTCTGAGTAAACGAAATATCTATATCAATTGGCTCTTCTATTCCATCTAACTTAATATCTTTTCCTCTAAATCTATTATCATGTGATATATTTGTTTGGGGAGAAAATAAAGAATTAAGATCTCTAATTACAGCAGCAGTATTATTTAAATCATTACGACCAACCCTAGTCATAAAATCATAATCTGCATCACCAGGAACATTTGTGCCTCTTGATGTTGATCCTGTCTCTAACAAATCAATATTACCTTGTGATAAATCATTTAGTATTGTATCATTTATTTGTGTTGCTCCTAATGAAGATACTAATATTTCTTTTATTTTATCAGTAATAATTTTTCTTTTTTCTTGTTGTTTACTTCTATCTTGCTGCATTTCAGTTACAAGTTCCTCAATGCCAGGAAAATATAATAGTGATGTATCCACTATTGGATATGCTTTTTCTTCTTCAGTTATTGTTTTGTAATAAGAAATTCCATCTAATTTACTACGAATAGTATCATATTCTTTTTTTGTAAAAACTAATTTACCAGTAAAGTCATATACTGGTTTATATATACCTTTTTTAGCAAGTAACATTTTTAAACGAATCAAATCATCATAAACATCAGAAGTCTGATTAACATAATTAACACTTCCATCTTCATTATATGGTTTTAATGAATTTATTTCAAAATTCTTTTTATATATAATATAATCAACATCTGTTACTAATGAATAGCCTGTTCTGGCACCCCAACGTGCGGCATTTACACCACTTAAATCCTCGGTAGAAAATACTTCTAACTTCATCGGATCATAAGGCGAATCAATATTTCCATTATTATCTCTCGTAATTCTAATATTAGGATTATTTTTATCAGTTACAAGATAAATATTGCCAAAACCAAAACCAGTTGGAGTTCCACTTATGCAACTATATATTGTTTTTTTCATACCATTTGCTGTGTTTATTAATGAAAAGTCTATATCTAATGGTGTCATATCAGAATCACTTGTTCCCTTAAGAGGACCCAAAAACTCTTTACAAACATTTCCAATATCTAATGATGCTTCAAGTGCATCTATATTACCTATACATCTTAAAAGGTCACCATCTTCAAATGAAAATGTTTGCCTTTTAATTGCATTACTTTCTCCTAATCTTTCGGCTTTTTTATAAGAATCTATAATATAATTATTTAAACTTTCAAAAGAATCAAATCCAGCATAGTAAGCAAAACTTCTAATTATTCTATCAGGTAAACTATGTCTATCTGTTGGAGAAAATTCTTTACTTAAAACTCTAATCTTATCTGGTAATGATAAATTATCAAGTGTCATGTTTTTACTTTGAGTTTTATTTTCTTGTAATGCCTCTAAATGGGAAGAAAAAATATCTAATACATTCTTTTCTTCGAAAGTTAATGATTCAAAAGTTCTTTTACCCAATACTATATCTAAATATAAATCATTTCCTACTTTAATATTATTCATATAATCTATTAGTGATCTATCAGCAGAACAAATTGATATTCTTAATAAATCATTAAATACCATTTGCATTCTAATATCTCTATCAGAACCATTTCTTCTTAAATAGGCCATTCTTTTTTCTAGTGGATTTGCATTTAATAAGTCAGGTGAAATTCTACTATTTTTATCAAAATTAAAGGTCGAGTTATTAAAATTTGGATATAGTGTCTCAAAACATTTATAAATTTTGGCAAATAATGGAAGATTATTTTTTTCAAAGATTTTTTCTATTTTTGCAAATACTTCTAAAGGATCATCTTGTTCTAATGCACCATCAATAATTTGATCACTTAATTTATAAGCTTCTTCAGAATTAGTTAATTCTGCTCTTTTATACAAACCATAAAGTTCATCTATTTTATCTTCAGTTAAATCAAAAAATCTTTTCTTTATATGTTCAATCATTTTATCAGTATTTTTATTTTGATAATGTTTTAATTCAATCATTTTCCTTAATTTTGCTATTATAATAGAAATATCTTCATTATTTTTATTATTATTTTTCAACTCCCAAAATCCATTATCATAAGCTGCTTTTATAATTTCATCTGTTAATATCAAATCTGGAACATAATTTAAGTTATTAGGATCTTGTTTCACAGCATACATCATTACTTTTGGATTTTGTTTTAATTTATAGGCTGCTTCTTTAGCATCAAAAACATAATTTCCAGTTGATAAGGCTATATCTATCATTTCATCTGTTAATATAAAATCCGAAACATAATTTAAATTATTAGGATCTTGTTTTACAGCTTCCAACATTATTTTTGAGTTTCGTCTTAACTTATCATTTGCTTCTTCAACATTAAAAATATACTTTCCAGTTGATAAGGCTATATCTATCATTTCATCTGTTAATATAGAATCCGAAACATAATTTAAATTATTAGGATCTTGTTTCACTGCACACATCATTACCTTTGGATTTTGTTTTAATTTGCCACTTGCTTCTTTAGCATCAAAAACATAATTTTCAGTTGATAAGGCTATATCTATCATTTCATCTGTTAATATAAAATCCGAAACATAATTTAAATTATTAGGATCTTGTTTCACTGCATACATCATTACTTTTGGATTTTGTTTTAATGTATATCTTGTTTCTTTAGCATCAAAAACATAATTTCCAGTTGATAAGGCTATATCTATCATTTCATCTGTTAATATAGAACCCGAAACATAATTTAAATTATTAGGATCTTGTTTTACTGCATGCAACATTGCAAATTCATTATTACGAAGTTTAACAGATGATAAATCACTAAATTTATATCCTGCATCAAGAGCCGCCTTTATTATTTCTTCTGTTAGTACTTTATCATCAGCAAAGTTTAAATTGTTAGGATCTTGTTTTACAGCATATAACATTACTTTTGGATCTCTTTTAAGTTGAAGTATTAAATTATTCATTGTACTGGAGCGAGAATAAAATAGAATACTTACTACTCTCTTAAAATCTTTTCTTACAGCTTTATTTATTAATTCTGTTATAGTATCAGTATCTCCTAATGATTCTAAATTATATTGATTTTTAACTAGTATTTCTAGAGCCTTTTCATCAGACATTGTAGACATAGTTATTTTTTTTATAAGTTTGGTTATATTCATATCTATTACCTCTTCTAGTATAATTTTACTATAATTTTTGTGATTGTACAATAAATTTCAAGTATTTTATTAAAAAAAAGAGATTAGCTCTCTTTTATATATTTATAACCATTGTATGTAAGCATATTTCTACTAAAAATAATTTTATTTTGAATTATATTATTTATATTATTAATATAATTATTATCTAAATTATCACTATGTTTATTATTTAGACTATTATATTTACCTTTATCAGTAATCCATGATAAATTATCTAAAATAACCATACCTTCACTATTAGATAATAGATCAGAGCCTGCGAATAATCTAGAATCATATTTGATATCAAATAAATTATATACTGTAGGCAAGACATCTATAGGCATACCTACTTTGGTAATATTAATATTCTTCATACTACTATTATATATAATTAGAGCATTATGATTTATTTCAAATAACTCATCTCTTTGATAACTTGATAATTCATTAATTTCTTCTAGTGATAATCCATATGGATAATGATCTGCGAGTAAGACAATTACAGTATCCTCTAAAATACCTTTATTTTCTAGTTCTTTTAATAGTGATTCCATTGCTCTATCTAATTCTATTTGAGTAGCAAGATATGATTTTGCCTTATCACTATAATCTAAGTTTTTTACTAAGTCCCAATTCTTACTTACAATACTATTACTTTCTTTAGTATAATCTAAATGTCCTGATACTGTCATATAATAGGTCATAAAAGGTTTATCACTATTTATGTAATCATTAGTAGTAGCTTTAATCATTTCTATATCACTTTCTGGCCACATATTACAGTTTATGTTTAATCCCATGTTGCAGGCTTTAAAATTATCAAAACCTAAGGCTTTAAGATATTTGTATCTATTTTGAAAATAACCATCATGAGCGTGATAAGCATAAGTATTATATCCTTTTTCTTTGAAGGTATTAGCAAGTCCATAAGGAAAACTATTCTCCCCACTCTTCCACTTTGTAAGAGTTGAGTAATTAGGATATAATCCTGTTAATGATTGAAATTCTCCTCCTATTGTAGATAAGTAATATGGTACATAAAAATTATCAAATATAAAGCCATTATTAGTTAGTTTATATAATGTCGGAGTTCTATCTTTATCTATTCCTATTTCGCTAAAGGATTCTGCTACTACAAAAATAAGATTCTTATTTTCAAACATCCCACTATATTTATTCTTACTAGTACCAGGATTATCTTCAATATATTTCTTAATATCCTTATTTAATTTATCACTATCTAAATCCAAATCAATAATATTCTTATCATAAACAAATAATTCATCATTATCATCATTCTCTTCATAATTAACTTCAATTATCTTATCATCAAACCCAAATATATTCCTATATATATCTAACCCCGTACTAGATAATACTCCCATCTTCTGAATACTAAGAGGAATATTATTTGTATTATAATATAAATCATATAAAGAAATATCACTATTATTCTTAGTACTATTAATATATAGTCTATAAGATAAGAAAGATAAAGGAATAAGAATAATATAACCAAATAAATACTTCTTATTACCCCTTATATCAAAATCTAGTTTTCTTCTAAAAATAATAAGTAAAATAAAAGGTAAAAAGAACAATATCAAATAGTGGATATTACTAACAATAACCTTAATAGTCTCCCCAGCAAACCCCATAGCCTGATCAGATAACTTAAAACAATCTAAAGAAAAGAAAGTCTGTAAGAAAGCCTTAAATATCGTCTCTAAAGCAAACCAAAAACAAAAAATAAAATAAATAATATAACCAAATATTCTATTTACCTTCTCACTCCATATAGTCATTAAAATAGTCATAATAAAAGAAACAAATAAAGAATATATAAGTATACTAAGTACTTCACCCTTAGAATAAATATCAAAAGAGATGAGAGCAAATACCATCTCAAAAAATATTAACACCAAATAATTCATTCCATTAATCTTTAATATTTTCTTCATCTTACCCTTCACCTCTAATAAGTATATTATTTCTTTTTATAATTATTATAAAATTCTTCTTTTAATTCTAAGAATCTATCTTCTTTAATAGCTTCTCTTATCTCTTCCATAATTCTAATTAAGAATCTTAAATTATGAATAGATAAAAGTCTTTGACCTAAAGTCTCATCTGCTACTAAAAGATGTCTAATATAAGCCTTAGTATAATTTTTACAGCATTTGCAGTCACAACTTTCATCTACTGGAGTAAAATCTTCTTTATACTTAGCATTTCTTAAATTAATCTTACCATCTCTAGTAAAAGCATGACCATGTCTAGCAAGACGAGTAGGAAGTACACAATCAAACATATCTACTCCTCTTTCTACCCCTTCAAATAAATCAGTAGGTTCTCCTACTCCCATTAAATATCTAGGTTTATCTTCTGGCAAATATTTAATACCATATTCAATCATCTTATACATCGTCGGTTTATCTTCTCCTACTGAAGTACCACCAATAGAATAACCATCAAAACCTAATTTAACCGTCTCTTTACAAGACCATTCCCTTAAATCTTCAAATTCTCCTCCCTGTACAATACCAAATAAACTTTGATTAGGATTATTAAAAACAGCCTTCCCCCTCTTAGCCCATCTAATAGTTCTCTCAACACTATTCTTCATATATTCATGTGTTACAGGATATGGAGGACATTCATCAAAACTCATAGCAATATCACTATCTAATTTATTTTGAATCTCAATACTCTTCTCAGGTGTTAAGAATAATCTCTCTCCATTAATATGACTCTTAAATACTACTCCCTCTTCACTAATATCTTTAGGTTTAGCCAAACTAAATACCTGAAAACCACCACAATCAGTAAGAATAGGACCATCATAATTCATAAACTTATGAAGTCCTCCTGCTTTCGCAACAATATCTTCTCCTGGTCTAAGCCATAAATGATAAGTATTAGATAATATAACACCTGCACCTATCTCTTTAATTTCTTCTGGATCAAGAGTCTTAACCGTAGCCTGAGTACCTACTGGCATAAACATCGGAGTCTCAAACTTACCATAGTTAGTCTCTAATGTTCCATATCTAGCCTTAGTATCTTTATCTTTATGTAATAATGTATATTTAACTTTCATAATACGCCTCATTTCTTACTAATTATATCAAATATAACAATTAAAGTAAAGAAAAAAAGTACCATTAAAGTACTCCTTATTCATGTATCTTCTTCATAAGTAAAGTAACATCTTTTACTTCTACATTAGAAGTATTAATATCTCCCGTTAAATTAGTCATAACCTCAAGTGTAGTATCATCTTTAAATCTAAATAAAATATTCTTACTAAAATACATCTTACTAATATCACTAAGAGGTAATTCAAAAGTTAAATCTTTAATCGCAGATCCAGTACTATCTACTAAATAAAAACTACCACCATGAGTATTATCTACCCCATCAATATATCCTGATAAATCAATTTCATAAATACCTGGTTCTACTTCTACTTCAGTATTATTAGGAACAATAAAATATTCACTAGGTTCTGGTACTAACCAAGTCTCATTAATAATCATTGCTTCAATATCATTAGTATCATTATAACTAGAAAAGAATATCCCTTCAGTACTACTACTAGGAGTCTCTCCTTGAGGTCCCGTAGGACCAATTAAACCCTGTGATACCATAGGCCAGTCATCCCAATAATAACAATATTACATATACATTTCTTATCTCTTTCTATCTTATTATAAGGATTCATACTATCCATCCCTATAATAATCTATGTAATAATAATATTTAAGTAATTATTATCATTTACATTCTTTCACCTTTCATGAAATGCCAAGGTCATTTCATGTCATTTCTAGCCTATAGTCTAGAAACGAATATCATCCATATCTATTATATTCACAGTGAATACCTAAAAGAAAGAAAAGAACTAGTATCACTAAGGATAATGATATTAAATATCCTGTCCAAACGTTCAAAACGAGCAGTGATATAAGTTCTTTTCACTACTATCTAAAAAATAAAACTTATAACTATTTACTAGAAACTTTTAATTCTTCTAACATCTGCTCTTTCATTTTATCTATATCAGTAAAAAATACCTTTATTCCCCTTGTATTAAGCTTCATTAACTCTTTAAAATTATCATAAATTATCTGTTCTAACTTTTCTGGTACTCTAGCAGGCTTACCATCAATTGTATGAACATGGTCAATATACTTTTCTAAAGTTGGAAAAGCATTCTGAAGTAAAATAGCAGATTCTTCATCAAAAATTTTTTCTATTAATATAGTATTACAAAAACCATATTTTTCTATTTTCTTATCAATTATTTTTTTATATTTATCTATTTTTGAACTAATAGGAATAAACCATAAAATATCATTATCCTTAATAGTAAAATAAGTAGGTCTTTTTTTACCCTTTTCATGATTTTGCATTAAATTATCATCGTTAACAATATCAAAAAAATCATCCTTAATATGATATAAATATCCAGTTTGAACCTTCATAACAATCTTTTCTCCTTTCATTTTATTTCATAAACATATAGTAAAAAACATATTATTTTTGAACTATTAAACCCAATAAAAGTATATCATAAATTAAAAGAAAACTCTACTTAAAAAGTAAGAGTTTTCAAACATTTTCGCTCGGGATTACTTATTACTCGCACCACCCGTAAGCGAGAAACATTGTCGACCAGGATTACTTATTACTCGCAAGCCACCTGGAAGCGAGAAACATTTTCTTATTAATGCATTCATCAAATGCAATAATAATATACTATATTTTATGCCAAAAGTCAATACCATTGCATAAAATTGGCAAATTATCATTTGCATTAATATTATATACAATTTTTATTGTTTTATTATCAACTAAATTTTGTAGAAAAAAGACACTCAAATGAGTATCTTTAATTTAATTATTCAATAATTTCAGTAACTGATCCAGCACCAACAGTGTGTCCACCTTCTCTAATAGAGAATTTAGTACCATTTTCAACTGCAATTGGAGCAATTAATTCAACTGTCATAGTAACATTGTCACCAGGCATAACCATTTCAGTTCCTT
>ERZ772883.2489-NODE-2489-length-11380-cov-2.743929_pt1 | contig 11380 bp, 7 predicted proteins | sample MGYA00580575_ERZ772883 | MGnify/ENA primary metagenome ERZ772883 (study PRJEB29015, sample SAMEA2737666) | human gut metagenome | biome: human gut; feature: human-associated habitat; material: faeces | place: China | collected 2012 ...
GGATGCGTCCGCCATCTTCTGGCGCGCCTCCGGGTCGGCCGCGCCGTATTCGTAGGCGCGGGGCAGGTAATCAAACACGTTCTTCATCGACTTGAGCGCCAGGCCGTCGGTGTAGTCCGTCGCCATCATCGAGGCGTAGGCTTCCAGCCCGTGGGTCAGCACGTCCACGCCGGAGGCGGAGGTCAGGCCGCGCGGCTGGTTCATCATGTTGTCCGCATCGACAATCGCCATGTTCGGCAGCAGCTCGTAATCGGCCAGCGGGTATTTCGTGCCCGTGCGGTCGTCGGTGATGACGGCGAACGGCGTCACCTCCGAGCCCGTGCCGGAAGAGGTCGGAATCGCGACGAAATACGCCTTTTCACCCATCTTCGGGAAGGTGTAGACGCGCTTGCGGATATCCATGAAGCGCATTGCCATATCCAGGAAATCCACTTCCGGATGCTCGTACATCACCCACATGATCTTGCCCGCGTCCATCGCGGAGCCGCCGCCCAGCGCGATGATACAGTCCGGCTCAAACAGGCGCATCGCCTGCGCGCCCTTGAGCGCGGAAGAGAGGTTCGGGTCCGGCGCAACGTCGTAGAAGCAGGTGTGCTGAATCCCGAGCTGATCGAGCTTTTCCTCGATCGGGGCGACGTAGCCGTTCTTGTAAAGGAACGTATCGGTAACGATGAAGCATTTCTTCTTGCCCATCACCGTGCCCAGCTCGTCGAGCGCCACCGGCATGCAGCCCTTCTTGAAATACACCTTCTGCGGCGCGCGGAACCAGAGCATGTTCTCTCTCCTCTCGGCAACGGTCTTGACATTGAGCAGGTGCTTCACGCCGACGTTTTCGGAGACGGAGTTGCCGCCCCACGTGCCGCAGCCCAGCGTCAGCGACGGCGCCATCTTGAAGTTATACAGGTCGCCGATGCCGCCGAAGCTGCTCGGCGTGTTGATGACGATGCGGCAGGCCTCCATGCGCTCGGCGTGCTTCATGATCTTTTCCTTCTGCGCCGGATGGATGTACAGGGATGCGGTGTGGCCGTGGCCACCGTCGCAGACGAGCTTTTCGGCCTTGTCGAGCGCCTCGTCAAAGTCCTTCGCGTGGTACATCGCCAGCACCGGGGAGAGCTTTTCGTGCGCGAACTCCTCGGAAAGCTCGACGCTCTCGACCTCGCCGATGAGGATTTTCGTCTCCTCCGGCACATCCACCCCCGCCAGCGCCGCGATGGTGTGCGCGCTCTGGCCGACGATCTTCGCGTTCAGCGCACCGTTGATCAAAATCGTGTGGCGCACCTGATCCAGCTCGTCCCCCTTGAGGAAGTAGCAGCCACGGCGCGCAAACTCCGCACGCACCTCGTCGTAAACGCTGTCCAGCACCGTCACGCTCTGCTCGGAGGCGCAGATCATGCCGTTGTCAAACGTCTTGGAATGGATGATCGAGCTGACGGCCAGCTTGATATCCGCCGTCTCGTCGATGATGACCGGGGTGTTGCCCGCGCCGACGCCCAGCGCCGGTTTGCCGGAGGAATACGCCGCGTGTACCATGCCGGGGCCGCCTGTGGCGAGGATGATATCCGCCTCGTGCATCAATTCGCCCGTCAGCTCCAGACTCGGGAACTCGATGCAGCCGATGATGCCCTCCGGCGCGCCCGCCTTGACCGCCGCTTCGTAGACGATGCGCGCGGCCTCCGCCGTGCACTTCTTGGCGCGCGGGTGCGGGCTGATGAGGATGGCGTTGCGCGTCTTGAGGCACAGCAGCGCCTTGAAAATCGCCGTGGAGGTCGGGTTCGTGGTCGGGATGACCGCCGCGACAAGGCCGATCGGCTCCGCAATCTTCTTGATACCGAACGCCGGGTCTTCCTCCAGCACGCCGACCGTCTTGGTGTTGCGGTAGGCATGGTAGATATACTCGCTGGCGTAGTGGTTCTTAATCACCTTGTCTTCCATCACGCCCATGCCGGTCTCTTCAACCGCCATTTTGGCCAGCGGAATGCGCGCCTTGTTGGCCGCCATCGCCGCCTCAAAGAAGATGTGATCCACCTGTTCCTGCGTGAATTTCGCAAATTCCCGCTGTGCCTTGCGCATGAGGGTCATGCGCTCCTGAAGCGCTTCCACGGAATCAATCGGTCTGAATGCCTGCATATCGTTCATCCTCCTGACGGGTCGGGTTGATTGGCCTGTCCTTGTTATTTCCTTGACGATGTGCATTATACGCGTTTCACGTGCATTTGTCAAACTTTAGACAATTTCCATTTCAACAAGGTTCTTGCATCCGTTTTGTGAATTCTGTCCGATTCCCGCTTTTCTCGTGCGCCGACCGGCTGTTTTTCCATTCATACATAGAAAAGTGTATGTCTCATTTTGTGCTGTTTATCACAAATCTTTCGTCTAAAAAAACAAATGAAGACCGTTTTCCCCTCCATCAAAATCTGAAATGCGTCAAAAAACCGCTCATTCGGTCGAATCCGCGCCATTTTCCACCCGTCAAAAAAGAGAGCCCGTTTTCGTTTTCAGGCTCTCTTTGTGATTTTTTTATTTTCTGTACTTCTTTACAACGTCCAGCACCGCGTCCGCGACGTATTCCGCGTTCTTCACGCCCAGCGTCGAATACAGCGGCAGGCTGATCTCGCTCTCCGAGAACGCATACGCCTTCGGGAAATCCTCCGGCTTGTAGCCAAAGCGCTTTGCGTAGGCGCTCATCGTGTGCAGCGCGATGAAATGCACGCTCACGCCGACGTTGCGCGCCTTCAGCTCCTCGATGAACTGATCGCGGGAGATCGTCAGGCGCTCCGGCACGATGCGCAGCACATACAGGTGGCGGCTGTGGTGGCAGTAATCCGGCGTCTTTTGCAGGCGCAGCTCCGGCACATCCGCAAACGCCCGCTCGTAAACGTCCACCGCCTCGAAGCGGCGGCGCTGCATATCCGGCATGCGGCCAAGCTGGGTCAGCGCCAGCGCGGCCTGAATGTCGAACATGTTGTATTTGTAGCCCGGCTCCTCGATGTCATAGCGCCAGGAGCCTTCCTTGCCGTAGCGGTTCCACGCGCCCGCGCTCATGCCGTGGCAGGAGAGCACCTGCGCCTTGGCGGCGATTTCGTCGTCGTCCGTCACCAGCGCGCCGCCCTCGCCGCAGGCCAGATTTTTGGTCGCGTAGAAGGAATAGCTCACCGTGCCGCGCGGATGATGGCCGATCAATTCGCCGTTGTAGCGGGTCTCAACCGCATGCGCCGCGTCCTCGCTGAGGAACAGGTTGTGCGCGTCGCAGATTTGGCCGATTGCGCCCAGATCCGCCGCGAGGCCGGAATAATGCACCGGCACCACCGCGCGCGTCCGGTTCGTGACCTTCTTTTCGATTTCAGTGGGGTCGATCAGACCCGTATTCGGATCGATATCTGCAAAGACGGGCGTCGCGCCGACATGCAGAATCGTGTTCGCCGTGGAGGCAAACGTCAGCGGCGTGGTGATCACCTCGTCGCCGGGGCCGATTCCCTGCGTCAGCAGCGCCAAGTGCAGCGCCGCCGTGCAGGAATTGACCGCGATACAGTGCTTCGCGCCGACATATTCCGCAAACTTCTTTTGAAACTCCATCGTGCGCGGGCCCTTCGCCCACCAGCCGGAACGGATCACATCCGCATCCGCCTGCACCTCGGCTTCTGAAATATCCGGCAGACAAAAGGCCATCCAGTCCGGCCTCACGCTAAATTCGCTCATGCTGTTCCTCCCGCCCGCATTCGGGCTTCATTTATGCGTAAATGATTGTTTTTATAAGACACACCGTTCTTCCCTGAAATTATAGCACAGTCGCCCCCATTCATCAAGGGACGGTTGCGCGCGGGCGCACGCGATGCTATAATGCAGGAAAGAAATATGCGCATTCTATTGACGCAGAGGGGAGCGTACCGTCATGAGCATGAACCATTATATCGCCGCCCGAAAAGAGGGGCTCAGGCAGCAGCACGCCGCGCAGGCGCGCGGACAGGATCCGTATCTGCCGGTGCTGTCCGAGCTTGTGCCCGCCCTCAATAAACTGACGCAGGTGCCGCTCGGACTGGTGCAGATCGCGCTGGATCAAATCGAGGGCACGGCGACAAAGGGGCGCACGACGGCGTTTTCGCGCGGCTTCATGCCGCTGCTCGATCAGGATTCCGAGTTTGCCACCAAGTGGAGCGTGCTCTACGACGGCATTGTGGAGGACGGCCTGCGCCAGCCCATCGTCGCGCTGGAATATTATAACCGCTTTTACATCGTGGAGGGCAACAAGCGCGTGAGCGTCATGCGCCGTCTGGACGCGGTGAGCATCGAGGCGGACGTCACCCGCGTCCTGCCGGAGCCGGAGGACAGCGAGCGCTACCGCGTCTATCAGGAATTTTTGAGCTTTTACGCCGATACGAAGATCAATTTCATCACCTTCACCCGCGAGGGCAGCTATGAAAAGCTCTATAAGCTGATGGGCAAAACGCCGGGCGAAAAGTGGCCGCCGGAGGATCTGTTTGATTTTCAATCCTGCTTCTACCGCTTCCAGCAGGCGTACAACGCCAAGGCCGAAGGCAACGCGCCGATGCCCGCCTGCGACGCGCTGCTGATCTATCTGGAGGTTTTCGGCTACGAGGACAGTGTGGAGAAAACGCCCGCCGAGTTCGGGCAGGAGATCGAGCGGATCTGGTCTGAGTTTGTCGTCGCCGCGGCCAACAAGCCCGCCGCGCTGCTCTCCCAACCGACGGAGGCCAAACCGGGCTTCCTGCAATCCGTCTGGCACAAGCCGCCGCAGACGGTGCGCTGCGCGTTCCTCTACAACCGCTCGCCGCAAGATTCCGGCTGGTCGTATTGGCATGAGCTGGGGCGCAAAGCGCTTGAGGATACCTTCGGTTCCCGCGTGGAAACCGTCTGCTGCGAATATGTCGCGCAGGAAAACGCGCAGGAGGTCATCGAGCGCTTCATCGAAGACGGTTACGACGTGATTTTCGCCGCCTCTCCCGTCTTTTTGGATGCCTGCATCCGCCAGTGTGCCATCCACCCGAACGCCAAAATCCTCAACTGCTCGCTGCTGGCCAGCTATCACAACGTCCGCAGCTACTATCTGCGTGTGTACGAGGCCAAGTTCGTTCTGGGCGCGATTGCCGCCGCTCTGTCTGAAAACGACGAGATTGGCTATATCGCGGATTACCCCATCTACGGCACGCCCACGTCGATCAATGCCTTCGCCCTCGGTGCGCAGATGGTCAACCCGCGTGCCCAAATCGTGCTGGAATGGTCCACCCTGCCCGGCCACAGCCCGGAGGCGGCGCTGGCCGCGCGCGGCGTTCACATCATCTCCAGCCGCGACATCAGCGCGCCGCATCTGGAATCGCGCGCGTTCGGCCTGTATCACGAGCAGGACGGCGTGATTACCAACCTCGCCATGCCGGTTTGGAACTGGGGCAAGCTGTACGAGGGCATCGTCCGCAGCATCCTGACCGGCGCGTGGAGCGACGAGGGCGAGCACAACGCCGACCGCGCCATGAATTACTACATGGGTATGTCCACCGACGCGATTGACATCATTTGTTCCCAGCGCCTGCCCGCGCGCACACGGCGGCTGGTCGATCTGCTGCACGAGCGCATCCGCGCCGGCGCGTTCCTGCCGTTCGTCGGGCCGATTGTCGATCAGGCCGGTCAGGTTCGCGTCGCGGCCGACGTGGCGCTGACCCCGCAGGAGATCATCCTGATGGATTACCTTGCCGGGAACGTCGTCGGCCGGATTCCCTCGGTGGACGAGCTGAACGACGTCGCCAAGGGTCTGGTTTCGCTGCAAGGCATCCGCGCCGCCACAAAGGAGTGAGCCGATGAAGATTCTTCTGCTCGCCGATCAGGCGGAACCGACGCTCTGGGAGCATCTGGACAGGCGCAGGCTCGAGGGCGTGGAGCTGGTGCTGGCCTGCGGCGACCTGCCCGCCAGCTATCTTTCCTTCCTCACCTGCTTCACCGCCGCGCCCATCCTCTATGTCCGCGGCAATCACGACGACCGATACGCCCAAAACCCGCCGGAGGGCTGCATCTGCATCGAGGATCAGGTCGTGACCGTCGGCGGTCTGCGCATCCTCGGCCTCGGCGGCTCGATGCGCTATAACCGCGGCGTGAATCAGTATACCGAAAAGCAGATGCGCCAGCGCGTTCAAAAGCTCCGCTTCAAGCTCTGGCGCAGCGGCGGCATCGATATCCTGATGACCCATTCCCCCGCGCGCGACCTCGGCGACGACGCCGATCTGGCGCACACCGGGTTCAAAACCTTTCTGGATGTGATGGAAAAGTACCGCCCGCGCTACATGATTCACGGCCACGTCCACCAAAACTATCAATATAATTTCAAGCGCATCCGCCATCACGGCGACACCACCGTCATCAATGCGTTCGGTCATTACCTGCTGGATGTGCCCGTAACCGAACATTCATGAATTGACCCGTTTTAATTTTCGTTTTCTCCTTGCTTTTTGGCGCAATCGCTTCTATAATATGGAGGATATGCGCGGCGGTCTGTCGCGCGTAAACCTCATATTTACAAAGGAGATATCGCCATGCAGAACCAAGGTATCCGCGATGCCCGCTCGCTGGGCACCCCGAAGTTGCTCGTTCTGGGCCTCCAGCACATGTTCGCCATGTTCGGCGCGACGGTGCTCGTGCCCGCGCTGACTGGCCTTTCCGTTTCCGCGACGCTGCTGTTCGCAGGTCTGGGCACGCTGTTCTTCCATTTCCTCACGAAGGGCAAGGTTCCGGCCTTCCTGGGCAGCTCGTTCGCGTATCTGGCCGGCTATGCCGCCATCGCGCCGAACGGCGAAGCCGCGCTTCTTCCCTACGCCTGTGTGGGCGTTGCCGCTTCCGGCCTGCTGTATCTGATTCTCGCGGCGCTGGTGCGCGGCTTCGGCGCGAACCGCGTCATGCGGTTCTTCCCGCCGGTCGTCACCGGCCCGATCATCATCTGCATCGGCATGACGCTGGCCAACTCCGCCATCAACAACTGCACCGGCAGTTGGGATATCGCGCTGGTCGCCATCATCACGGTGATCGTCTTCAACATCTGGGGCAAGGGCATGCTGCGCATTATCCCGATTCTGCTGGGTGTGCTCGTCTCCTATGTCTACGCCGCCGTCACCGGCCGCGTGGATTTCTCCGGCGTGGCCAGCGCCGCGTGGATCGGCCTGCCGGTGAAGATGGAAAACACCGTCTTCTCCCTCGTCGGCAACTGCGACGTGAACCTGCTCGTCACCGCCATCATCGCCATCATGCCCATCGCGTTCGCAACCATGATCGAGCACATCGGCGATATCTGCGCGATCTCCTCCACCGTCGGCGCCAACTTCATCGCCGATCCGGGTCTGCATCGCACCCTGCTGGGCGACGGTCTCGCCACGAGCATCGCGTCCCTCTTCGGCGCGCCGGCCAACACCACCTACGGCGAGAACACCGGCGTTCTGGCGCTGACCCGCGTGTATGATCCGCTGGTCATCCGTCTGGCCGCCGTCTACGCGATCATCGCGTCCTTCTGCCCGAAGTTCGCGGCGCTCGTTTCCGCCATGCCGACCGGCACCATCGGCGGCGTCTCCCTGATTCTCTACGGCATGATCTCCGCCATCGGCGTGCGCAACCTCGTCGAGAACCGCGTGGATCTGGCCAAGAGCCGCAACGTCATCGTCGTTTCGCTGATCATCTCGCTGGCGCTGGGCATCACCTTCTCCGCCGCGGGCGCGATCACCTTCCATGTCGGCGAGTTCACGCTGAACTTCTCCGGTCTGGCCGTCGCCGCCATCGTCGGCATTGTGGTCAACGCCATCCTTCCGGGCAAGGATTACGACTTCCAGAACGACTACGAATACGGCAAGACGACCGAGGATCACGGTCAGATGCTGTAAGCTCACAAACGCAAAAGAGGCTGTCAACTCAATCCCGATTGTTCAAGAATCAAAAACTAAGCATTTTCAGAATATGGGGCTTTGCCCCATCGCCCCACCAAAGGGCTTTCCGTTTTCGATTGTTTGTTTCTGCCACCGGCAGCAACAACCGAAAACCCCTTTGGAAACCTTCGGGCGCAAATACTTCTTTTTTCGTTTTCCTTGAAATATCGGGTTTATCTGCTTGACAACCTCCGTCTTTTCTATTTACTTTGTCTGCCCTATCCCATCTGCGTCATGTCCTTTTGCAGCCTGTTCAGGATTCGCTTTTCAAGTCTGGAGATATAGCTCTGGCTGATGCCCATGATATCCGCCACCTGCTTCTGCGTCTTTTCCGCGCAGCCGCCCAACCCGAAGCGCAGGCGCATGATCTCCTTTTCCCTTGCGGAAAGCTTGGAGAGCGCGCGGGCAAGCATCTGCCGCTCGACCGTCTCCTCGATGGAGCGATACACCATGTCGCCCTCCGTGCCGAGGATGTCCGAAAGCAGCAGCTCGTTTCCGTCCCAATCCGTGTTGAGCGGCTCGTCGAGGGAGACCTCCAGCTTCTGCCTGCTCGTGCGCCGCAGAAACATCAGGATTTCGTTTTCGATGCAGCGGGAGGCGTAGGTCGCCAGCTTGATCTTCTTGTGCGGGTCAAACGTCTTGACCGCCTTAATCAGCCCGATGGTGCCGATGGAGATCAAATCCTCGATGCCCACGCCGGTGTTTTCGAATTTCCGCGCGATATAGACGACAAGCCGCAGGTTGTGCTCGATGAGCGTCCGCCGCGCCGTCTCCGGCTGCGCCTCCATGTTCAGAAAGAGCGCCTGCTCCTCCTCTCGGCTCAGCGGCGCGGGCAGCGTGTCGCTCCCGCCGATGTAGGCCACCGTGCCCTCCGTGCGCAGGAGGGTCATCGGCGGCCTGTGCGCGTGCCAGCCCCAGCTCGATTTACACTTCCGTTTTTCCATGTTCAAACCCCCTCTTGTCCGTCCTCAAGCAGCGAAACCGGCAGCAGAGCCGGAGCGTTCCCCCCAAGCCCCGGCGAAAGCGCCAGCAGAGCCTCAACCGCTCGTTTGGTTTGTCCGTTATCAAGGATGGTCGCCTCGGGCGTCAGGCAGAGCATCATCTGCCGTCCGCCCGCCGTATCCGCGAAGATCGGCCGCAGCGGCGTGTTTTCCAGCCCGAAGAGCCGGTATCCGCGCGCCTGCGGCATCACGATCACCGGCCGATGGGTGAGGTAATCCCGCAGGCAGTTGCCGCTGTCCACCATGGCGGTGAAGGCCGCCGTTCGTCCGCCGCATGTCATCCGCACCCGAACGTGCGTCGCGCCTCGCCGCATCCGGCGCATGCGAACCGTCGCCGCGCTCAGAAGGGGAGCCGCCGCTGCGCCGAGCCAAAGCCCGATTGTCCGGGAGCCCGCCGCGCCGGAAAGCGCCTGAACCGTGCCGCCGAGCAGCCCCGCCGCCGCGAGCAGCAGCCCCGCCGCGCGAAGCGGCTTTTCAGCTCGTCCGGCCGCGATACGCATCATGCCCGCGGCAATCGGCAGCCACAGCGCGGCGCGCATTCCCTTTGGCAGCCCCGCGCACAGCCGAGCCGCCGCCGCGCCCGCCAGCGCCGCAAGCCCAATCTTCCAAACAGAGGCTTTCAGCCCGCCCAGCCGCAGCGCCAGCGTCACCATCACGCCGTCCAGCAGCAGATCCAGCAGAAAAATCCATCCCGTTTTCATGGCGAGATTATAGCAACGCGCGCGCTTTTTTCACTGTCGATTGTGAACGCGAAAAACGTTGAATCTTCGCGTCGATTCGACATTTCGCCTCATTTTCGGCACACCGCAGTCTGAACCCGCCTTCACCTCCGCCGAAGTCTGCAAAACGTCAGCGTCCTGCTCGCGCGGGCGTTTTTGCGCAAAAAATACACGTCCCTCCGTGTAGGAAGAACGTGTATGCGTATATACGCCTGAAAATACCCGGCTTTTTTCCGCCGCGCCTTAAATCGCCTTCGTTACCTGCTGCCCCTGCTTGGTATCCTTGAGAACGTAACCCAGCGCCGTGATTTCGTCGCGCAGGCGGTCGCTCTCCGCCCAGTTCTTTTCCGCCCGCGCCTTCGCGCGCGCCTCGATCAGCGCCTTCACCTTCTCGTCGCCGTCGTCCGCCTTGCGGGTCAGGATGCCGAACACCCCGGCCATTTCGCCCAGCGCATCCAGCACGGCGGCAATCGCCTGCTTCGGGCTGTTCTCATCCAGCGCCACGTTCGCGTCGCGCACCAGCTCAAACATCTTGCCCATCGCGTCGGCGGTGTTCAAATCGTCGTCCATCGCCTCGTCAAAGCCCGCGCGCGCCGCCTTGACCTTTTCCATAAGCGCCAGCTCCTTCTCTCCCAGCTCGCCGTCCTTCGCGTTTTGCAGCAGGAAGAGATAGTGGTCGCGCGCGGTATACAGGCGATCCAGCGAGGCCTTGGCCTGCTCGATCATCTCGCGGGAGAAGTTGATCGGGCTGCGATACTGCGCGCCGAGCATGAACATGCGCACCGCTTCCAGATCGAACTCCTTGGCGATGTCGCGCACGGTGAAGAAATTGCCCAGCGACTTGCTCATCTTCTGGTTATCCACATTGATGAAGCCGTTATGCATCCAGTAGTGGACGAACGGCTTGCCCGTCGCGCCCTCGCTCTGCGCAATCTCGTTCTCGTGATGCGGGAAGACGAGATCCTTGCCGCCGCAGTGGATATCCAGCGTCTCGCCGAGGTACTTCATGCTCATCGCGGAGCACTCGATGTGCCAGCCCGGACGACCCATGCCCCACGGGGATTCCCACGCCGGTTCGCCCGGCTTTTGCTTTTTCCAAAGCGCAAAATCCATCGGGTCCTCTTTGTCATCATTTATATCGATTCTCGCGCCGCTTTCCAATTCTTCGAGCGGCTGATGTGAAAGCTTTCCGTATTCGGCGAATTTCTTTGTGCGATAATACACGTCACCGTTCACGTTATACGCATATCCGTTCTTTTCGAGTTCCGACACAATCGCTATAATCGCTTCAATGTTCTCGGTTGCGCGCGGATGCACCGATGCGGCTCTTATGCCAAGACCTTTTGCATCGGTAAAGTATTCGTCTATATACTCATCAGCAAGCTCTTTTACCGTGATTCCGAGTTCGTTTGCCTTATTTATCATCTTGTCGTCAACATCGGTGAAATTCTGAACAAACTTAACCTTAAAACCCTTGTATTCAAGGTATCTGCGTAGCGTTTCAAAAATAATGAAAGGGCGCGCGTTTCCTATATGAAAATAGTTATATACGGTCGGTCCGCACGAATACATCTTTACCTCGCCCGGTGTAATAGGTATAAATTCTTCTTTCTTTCGGCTAAGCGTATTGTATAAATACAGTTTTGTATCAATCATTTTACATCCTCCAATATATCTGTTATCTCTTGTGCCGATTCCGAACAGTCACAATTGAGTTTCTTTTTCAATCGGTCTATATCGGCGCTCAACC